>Ga0209265_1000304_pt1 | contig 13082 bp, 10 predicted proteins | sample GraSoiAngelo_103_FD_185872 | JGI IMG/M metagenome (GOLD analysis project Ga0209265, IMG submission 185872) | Grasslands soil microbial communities from the Angelo Coastal Reserve, California, USA - 14_0903_05_20cm (SPAdes) (version 2) | ecosystem: Environmental > Terrestrial > Soil > Grasslands ...
AGACGAGGGCGAGCGGGTGCGGACCGATGAAGAAGGAGGCGAGCACCAGCACCGGGGCGACGAAGAGGGCGACCTGGGCGCTGGAGCCGATCGCGATGTTAACCGAGAGGTCCATCTTGTTCTTCATCGCGACCAGGACCGCGACCCAGTGCTCGGCGGCGTTGCCAACGATGGCGACGACGATCACGCCGATGAAGAACTCCGAGAGGCCGACCGCGTGCGAGGTTTCCTCGATCGAGCCGACCAGGACCTCGGACATGATGCCGACCAGGATCCCCGCGCCGGCAAGCACGAGGACCGATTTGCGCACGGACCAACCCCAGCTGTCCTCGTCGCCGTACTCGGGGTTAAAGAGCTCGCGATGAGTCTTTAGCGAGAAAAAGAGGCCGGCGACGTAGGTGAAGATCAGCACGATCGCCACCAGCAGCGAGAGGTGCTCGGCGGTCGAGCCGTAGTCGACCAGTTCCGCCCCCGGCAGGGGCAGCCCCTTGCCGTCGACCAGCTCGAAGATCGCCGGCATCAGCAGCGCTGCCGCGGCCAAAAGCAGCATCGAGGTCTGCACGCTGGCACCGGTACGGCTGAAGGTCTGCTTCTCGCGACCGATGCCGCCGAAGAGCATCGCGGCGCCGAGCACGAGCAGGATGTTGCCGATGATCGAGCCGATGATCGAGGCCTTGACCACCTCCTGCAGCCCCTTGCCGAGTGCAAAGAGGGCGATGATCAACTCCGGTGCATTGCCAAAGGTGACGTTGAGCAGGCCACCGATCCCCGGCCCAGAGCGGGCCGCCAGCTCCTCGGTGGCCCGGCCCATCAGGGCCGCCGTTGGGATGATCCCCAGCGCCGAGGCGGCAAAGACCGCCCCGGCGGCGGCGCCGGCGAGGTCGAGGGCCACCGCCAGCGGGATCAGCGGCGTCAGCAGATAGGGCCAGCCATATGGAGTGCGGAGGAAGGCGACTACTGGAGCTGCCCCGTGCAGTTCTGGATGTCGACCGGCGTCTGCGCTTCACCCAGGCATTCGTAGTAAGACTGTTGACCGCCGCCCGAGCTGCTGCCGCCGCCGCTTGATGAATTACCGCTACCGGTACTGCCGCCGGCTTCGCTGAGTCCTTCGAGCAGACTGCCGAGCCCTTCCGAGCCGCCGTTCTGGAAAGCACCGAGCAGTTCGATCGGGTTGATCCCCAGCTTGAGGAAGAGATCGCTGAGTGGCTTCGACTTGGCCGGCACCGAGATCGTCTGTTCTTCGTTGACGCCGGTCAGGGTCAAATCGAGGTCCAATTCGACCCGTTTCGCTCCGGATTTAGTGCTCTTCGGCGGTTCGATTGTCGCCTGCGCCACGATCCGCCGCACGATGTGGTCGTCGCCGACGTAGAGGTCGACGTGCGCCGACTTAAGCGAGTCCTGCACGGTGCTCTTCGCCTTGTCGAGTTCGGCCGCCGAGGGCAGCGGGCCTGCCGCGCTCAGCTGTTCGCTGCACTTGGGGTCTTCGACCAGCGCGCTGACCGCTTCGATCGCGGACGTGGCATCGAGGTCGCCGCTGACCTTGGTCGTGCTCGTACCGCCGACCTCGGCACTGCCACTGCTCTTCAGGTTTTCAATGAAGTCGGAAAGTTCGAGTTCACCCGCCGCTTCCTGACAGGCGGCGATTTCGCTCGACTTGCCTTCTCCGCCGCTCTGTTGTTTGAGCATCGACTTGACGAAGTTGAAGGTGGTCGAGTCGACTTCGTACTCGCTTCCTTCGTAGCCCACGTAGGCCTTATTGCCAAGCAGCGTGAAGCCACCTTCGCGGTTCAAGTCTTTGCCACCGAGCGACCCTTTGCTCGAGAAGGCGAGGTCGAGTTCGGGGTATTCCGCTTCGCTCTGACTCTGGAACGGCCCGGAGACAGCGACGTTGACCTTGCCCCCTTTCTCTCCCTGCACATTGACGTCGACCGCGAGGTTCAGCTTGCCGCTCTCGATTCCTTTCAGCGTCGCTTCTTCGACCACCGTCTGGGGGTCATCGCTGCTGCTGCCGCCGCAGGCGGCGAGTGCTGCGCTCAGCGCTATCAGCGCGACGAAAACGGAAAACATGCGGACTCGGCTCAAAGCGGTGGTCCTCCTGGACGGGACGATCGGGTTGGCGTAGCCGTAAAGCTAGCGGGTGCGCTCTAGCGAATCGTTTCCAGGCCTCGCGAGCTTTCTTCGGGCGCTTCGATCCTGCCGGGGCTGTCTTGGGTGAAGTTCACCGCAACGGGAAAGAGGAAGGCGCCAAGGAAGATCAGGATCACCCCGGCGGCGACCAGCCAACGAGCCGAGCTGAGGTGGCCGAGAATGCCAACGGCGAAGCCGATCAGGACCAGCGCGATGTAAGGGGTGGCGCTGTGTGGCAACAGCGAGGCGAACGGCAGGGCGAGGTCGAGCACAGGGCCGATTATCATCGCCCCATGGCTGATGGTTCCGCAGCTGAGGTTAAGCAAGCGCTCGCCGAGGTCGGCTACCTCGCCGACGAGCCCGCCGCGCTGGTGTCCTTCCTCGCCCAGCGACTGGGCAAGCCGGTCCTGGTCGAGGGCCCTGCCGGGGTCGGCAAGACCGAGCTGGCCAAGGCGCTCTCCCGCGCCACCGGCCGCGAGCTGATCCGCCTGCAGTGCTACGAGGGCCTTGACGAGGCCAAGGCGCTGTACGAGTGGAACTACCGCAAGCAACTGCTGCGCATCCAGTCGGGCGGCGAGGACGGCTGGGAGGACGTCCACGGCGACATCTTCGACAAGGAGTTCCTGCTCGAGCGGCCGCTGATGCAGGCGATCGCCAGCCCCGAGCCGGTGGTGCTGCTGATCGACGAGATCGACAAGACCGACCAGGAGTTCGAGGCGATGCTGCTCGAGCTGCTTTCCGACTTCCAGATCACGATTCCCGAGCTGGGCCAGGTCTCGGCGACGACGATGCCGATCGTAATCCTTACCTCGAACAACTCGCGCGAGCTAACCGAGGCCCTGAAGCGCCGCTGCCTCTACCTCTGGCTCGACTACCCCGACCTCGAGCGCGAGATGGAGATCGTCCGCCTCCACACCCCCGAGCTCTCCGAGGCGCTCACGCGCAAGCTGGTCGAGGTGGTGCGAATGATCCGCGACCTCGACCTGAAGAAGCCGCCCTCGATCGCCGAGTCGATCGACTGGGCGCGCACGCTGTTGCTGATGGGAACCGAGGACATCGACCGCGAGACCTTCAATCAATCGATGTCGATCATCGTCAAGCACCGCACCGACATCGACCTGGTTGCCGAGCGAGTCGGGGTAAAGCTTGCCGAGCCCGTACGGCCCCAAAGCTGAGGCGGGCCCGCCAGGGCTCGCCGCCAAGCTGCTCGGCTTCTGCGAGGAGCTGCGCAGCGAGGGCGTCGCGGTCGGAACCTCGGAGATCCTCGACGCTTTCGCGGCGCTGGACGAGGTGCCCTGGACCTCGCGCGAGGACTTCCGCGAGGCGCTGGCGACGACGATCGCCAAGTCGCAGGAGGACCGGCGTCTCTTCGAGCTGCTCTTCGACCGCTGGTTTTTCCGAGCCGCGGAGGCCGAGGCGATATCGCGCGGGATCGAGGAAAGCGGCCAGCGCGGTGAGGGGGCGGAGCGGCTCGACATCGACGAGCTGCGCGAGCAGATCCGCCAGGCGATCATCGAGCAGAACGACGGCGAGATGCGCGACCTGGCCCGCCTGGCGATCTCCGCCTTCGGTCGCGAAGGCGAGGGCTCAGGCGTGGTCGGAGTCGACGTGCAGCGGATCCGCCGCACCCTCGGCCTCTCGGCCGGCACCCAGGCGGCCGCCGAGGATGGCGCTGCCGAGCTGCCGCCAATCGAGCGCGAGCAGCTCAACGCCTTCGAGCGCCACCTGCGCCGCGAGCTCGAGCGCGACCTGATCGAGCGCACCTCCACCCTGCCGCCCTCGCGCCCATTGGCCGAGCTCGACCGGGCGCTGCCGACCAACCCGACCCAGGATCTGGCCGCCGTGCACCGCGCCGTCTCGCAGATGAAGCGACGCCTGGCGACGCTGGGCCACGAGCAGCGCGGGCGCCGCAAGGGTCAGGGCATCGACGTGCGGCGGACGATGCGCGGCTCCTTGGAGACCGGCGGCGTGCCGATGAACTTGCACTACCGGCCCAAGCGCCCACGCCGGCCGGAGATCTACGTGCTCTGCGACGTCTCCACCTCGGTCACCTCGGCCAGCGTCTTCTTCCTCTCCGTCCTGCACGCCCTGCACGACTCCTTCCGCAAGCTGCGCAGCTTCGTCTTCATCGAGCGCATCTCTGAGGTGACCGACGTCTTCGAACACGAGCGCGACTTCCGCGTGATCGCCCAGCGCATCTCCAGCGAGGGCGGCGTTGCCGACGTCTCCGGCTATACCGACTACGGTCGCGTCTGGCTCGAGTTCCTCGGTGAGATCTCCGACGATCTCGACCCACGCTCAACCGTGATCGTGCTCGGCGACGCCCGCACCAACGGCCGCGAGCCCCACGCCGACGTCTTCGCCCAGGTCTCCGAGCGGGCCGGCCGCCTCTTCTGGCTCAACCCCGAGCCGAAGCTCTACTGGAACTACGGCGACTCGGTGATGGCTGCCTACGAGCGCTACTGCGACGGCGCCTTCGAGTGCTGGACCACCCGCCATCTGGAGAACTTCGTCAACGTCGTCGCCGGCGGCGTCCCCGCGATCGATTGATCGTTCCGGTGCGCCTTATACGGCCATACGCCACAAAAGCGCACCGGAAGAAAGAAACGCCTAGCGGGCGACCCAGGCGTCCGGTTCGGCAGCGAGCGCTTTGACCTCGCTGGGCAGCTCGCCGCTGACCAGGTCGGCAAGGGTGACGTGCTCGAGCACCGTGCGCAGGCTGGCGCGGACGGCGATCCAGACCTCCTGCAGGTGCTCGGCATTGCCGCGGTACTCGATCGACTCCGGCGGCGCCGACTGCACGTGGGCAATCGGGCCCTCGACGGCGCGGACGATGTCGGCGATCGTCACCTCGTCGGCCTCGCGAGCCAGCCAGTAGCCGCCCTTGGCGCCACGGCGGGCGCGGACGATGCCGGCGTGCTTGAGCTCGAGCAGGATGTGCTCGAGGAACTGCAGTGGGATGTCCTGGGCCTCGGCGAGCTTCTCGCCCTTGACCGGGTCATCGTCGGCGGCGGCGAGCTCGGCAGCCGCCCGCACCGCATAGTCAGCCTTGGCTGAGACGCGCATAGATCAGCTAGTTAATCAGTCAGCCCATTGCATCCGGCGCCAGCGCCGCGGCGCGAGCGGCCGCTTGCGCTTCCTTCTCGCGACGGCGATGCAGCCAGCGCGGCGCGGCGAGGATGCCGCCGAGGCCGAGGGCGGCGACGGCGGCGGCGATCGGCCAGACGTTCGGGTCGCCCTTCTGGATCGTGACGATGCCCGAGCCGACCAGGACGAGGCCGAGGCCGGTGCGAATGAAACCCTGCGGGGCCTTGTCGGAGAGCGCGGCGCCGATTACCACACCGGGGATCGAGCCGATCAGGATGTTGGCGGCAAGGGTGAAGTCGACGTTGCCGCCGATCCAGTGGGCGATCCCCGCGGCCCAGAGCAGGATCGCCGCATGGAAGACGTCGGTGCCGACAACCCGCTTCGGCGCCAGGCGGTAGACGGCGATCAGCAGGATCGCAATTACGGTGCCCGAGCCCGCCGAGGTGATCCCGATCACGAAGCCAGTGATGGCGCCGATCAGGACGGCGGCGACCTTGTGCCGCCGCTCGACCTCGAAGCGATCGCGCTCTACCACCAGGTCGCGCAGGATCAGGGCGCGGGTCAGGGTGATCACCCCGACCATCAGCAGGGTGCCGCCGAGCACGGCGTAAACCAGCGAGTCGAGGCGGTCTTCGCCGATGTGGTCCTGCAGCACTGAGACGATCGCGACGCCGAGCACGGCCGCCGGCACGCTGCCGAAGGAGAGCCACTTGACCAGCTCCATGTTCACCGTCTTCATGCGGAAGTGGCGCCAGCCGCCGACCGTCTTGGTCACGGCCGAGTAGAAGATGTCGGTGCCGATCGCCGTCGTCGGCTGGATGCCGAAGATCAGGATCAGCAACGGGGTCATCAGCGATCCACCGCCCATGCCGGTCATGCCGACGAGTACGCCGATTCCTAGTCCGAAGACGATGATTGCCGGGTCCATATGATGCTCCGCGCTTGTTGCTAATTCGACTTTCCTGACCTCCTTGGTCAGGAGCGCGAGTGCGCCAGGATACCAAGATGCCCGCGGAAATAGAAGAATTCGCCGGCCCAGTCGCGTCGCCTTCTCCGACGGAAAGCGATGGCGCCGCCGTCTCGATTCGAGGTCTCGGCCACTCCTACGGCGAGCTGACGACGATCGAGCGGCTCGACCTCGAGCTGCCGGCGCACGGCGTGCTCGGCCTGGTCGGACCGTCCGGCTGCGGTAAGTCGACGCTGCTCGAGCTGATCGCCGGCCTGCAGGAACCGTCGCACGGAGAGGTCGAAGTGGGCGACGCCGTCGGCGCGGCCGGACGGCTCGCGCACTGCGCCTTCATGCCCCAACGCGACCTCTTGCTGCCTTGGCTTTCGGCAATCGACAACGCGGCTCTGGCTCTGCGCAACCGCGGGGTCCGCCGCGGCGGCGCTCGCAGCCAGGCCGAACAGCTCTTCGAGCGTTTCGGCCTTGCCGGCTTCGAGCGCGCCCAGCCCGGCGATCTCTCCGGCGGCATGCGCCAGCGCGTCGCCTTCCTGCGGACCTTGATCGCCGGCAAGCCGGTGCTCGCCCTCGATGAGCCCTTCGCCTCGCTCGACGCGATCACGCGCGGGGAGATGCAGCAGTGGCTCGCCGGAGCCCTCGACGCCGACCCGCGCACGGTCGTGCTGGTCACCCACGACATCGAGGAGGCGCTCTACCTCTGCGACAGTGTCGTCGTGCTCTCGGCCCGGCCGGCCCGCACAACCACCCGGCTGAGCGCTCCCACGCCGCGCGCATCCAATCGCGACGAGGCGGTCACCGACCCCGCCTTCGTCACCGTGCGCGAGCACGCGATGCAGGCGCTGCGGGAGGGCGCCAGATGAGGCGCTGGCTGCTTCCCACGCTGTTCCTGGCGATCCTGATCGGCGCCTGGCAGCTGGCAGCCTCGAGCGGCGCCCTCGCCGACCTGCTCAATCTCGAAAGCTTCGTCGTCGCTTCGCCGGCGGAAATCGCCGAATCTCTCTGGCAGAGCCGCTCGCTACTGGCGGAAAACGCCTGGGTAACGTTGAAGGAGGTGCTGATCGGCTACGGCTGCGCGGTCCTGGCGGGAGTCAGCTTCGCAACCGCGATGCACCTCTCTGAGACGGTCCGCCTCACGTTCCAACCGCTGATCATCGCGTCCCAGACGATCCCGATTGTCGTGCTTGCACCGATCCTGGTGATCGGATTTGGCTTTGGGATCGGCCCCATACTGGTGATCATCGGCCTGATCTGCTTCTTCCCGATTACGGTCAACACACTTGACGGCTTGAGCTCGGTCGATCCCGAGACGACCAAGATGATGCGCACGCTTGACGCATCCCGGGGGCAGATCCTGCGGCGGGTTGAGATACCCACCGCGCTGCCCTACTTCTTCAGCGGCGCCAAGATCGCCGTGGCGATTGCCGTGATCGGCGCCGTCCTCGGCGAGCTGGCGGCGCCAAACAGTGGCCTCGGAGCCCTGATCTTCCGCGACATGAACCAGCTCGAAACCGCCCGCGCCTTCGCGGCCGTCGCGATCCTCTCGGCAATGGCGATCTCGCTTTACGCGATTCTCGCCCTCGCAGAGCGTCGCATCGTCACTTGGCGATAGAAAGCAGGGGATGAAGCGCGCCTCGATCCCGACGGTCGCCCTGGCAGTCGCCCTGGCAGCCCTGGCGCTCGGCCTCGCCGCCTGCGGTGAGAAGAGCGAGGACACGACCGGCAAGACGGAAGCGCTCAGCCTCACCCTCGACTTCTACCCAAACCCCGATCACGCCGGGATCTACATGGCGCAGAAGCTCGGCTACTTCGAAGAAGCCGGCCTCAACGTCGAAATCCAGACCCCCTCCGACCCCGCCGCGCCGTTGAAGCTGCTCGCCGCCGGCCGCACCGACCTGGCGATCTCCTACGAGCCCGAGGTGATTCTGGCCCGCGAACAGGGTCTCGACGTCCAGGCAGTCGCCGCCCTGGTCAACCGTCCGCTGACCTCGATGATCTGGCTGAAGAAATCGGGGATAAAAGGGGTCGGTGACCTGCGCGGCAAGACGATCGCCACGGCCGGGATCCCGTATCAGGACGCCTACCTGAAGACGATCCTCGCCCGCGCCAAACTGAGCAGCTCAGACGTCAAGGCAGTCAACGTCGGCTTCGGTCTGCTGCCGGCACTGCTTGGCGGCAAGGCGCAGGCGATGCTCGGCGGCTTCAGCAACGTCGAGGGCGTCGACCTGCGGCTGCGCGGCTCCCAGCCGGTCATCCCCCCGACCTACGACGAGCTGGTGCTGGCCGCCCAGGGCAAGCGGCTGCGTGAAGACCCGCAAGCGATCCGGCTCTTCATCGCGGCGTTGGCCCGCGGCACCGCCGCTGCGGCCAAGAATCCACGAGCGGCGGCTAAAGCTCTGCTGGAAGCGAACCCCGACCTCGACCCGAAGCTAACTAAGGCCGAGCTGGCGGTGACGCTGCCGCTACTCGACCCGGCCCGGAGCAGCAAACAACCCTACGGCTACATGGCGCCTAACCAGTGGCGCGAATTCATCGGCTGGATGCGCGACAACGAGCTAATCAACGGCCTGCCGGAACCGTCGAGCGTGCTCAGCAACGACTACCTGCCGGGCGCGATTCCGGAATAGAGCGGCACCCCTTCGCTGAGCAGGGTGGAGATCTTCTCCGCCGGCAGCGCTCGCGAGAAGAGGTGGCCCTGGGCGTAGTCGCAGTCGAGGCGGCTCAGCTCAAGCATCTGCGGCTCGTTCTCGACCCCCTCGGCGATCACGTCGAGTGAGAGCGCCCGGGCCATGCCGATGATCGCCTCGACGATCGCCGTACGCTCCTGTTCGACCCCGAGCGCGTCGACGAAGGAGCGGTCGATCTTCAGCGCGTCAAAGGGAAAGCGATTGAGGTAAGCGAGCGAGGAGTAGCCGGTGCCGAAATCATCGAGGACGAGACCGACGCCAATATCGCTGAGGGCTTCGAGCGTGCTGGTGGCCGTCGCCGACTCCTCGACCAGGACGCTCTCGGTCACCTCGAGCCGCAGGTGCACCGGCTCGAGGCCAGTGCTGCTGAGGATCTCGCTGATCGAGTTGGCCAGCTCGCGATTGGTCACCTGCCGCGCGGAAAGATTCACCGAGACATCGAAAGGGCGCTGGTCGGGGCGCAGCTGGTGCCACTCGAGCACCTGCCGGCAGGCGCTCTCCTGCACCCAGCGTCCGATCGGCTCGATCAGGCCGCTGTCCTCGGCGATCGGCACGAAGTCGCCGGGGTCGAGCAAGCCGCGCTCGGGATGGCGCCAGCGCACCAGCGCCTCAAGACCGGTGATTTCCCCGCTGCGCAGGGCGATCAGCGGCTGATAATGGAGCTCGAGCTCGTTGTGCTCGAGCGCTTGGCGTAGCTCACGCTCGATCTCCAGCCGACGCAGGGCCCCGGCCCGCATCTCGGCATCGAAGAGCTCGCAGCGTGCGCGACCGCGTTCCTTCGCTCGATACATAGCCGCATCGGCGTCGCGGATCAACAGGTCGGCGTCGATCGGCTCGCGTGTCGACGGCCGTGCGACGGCGATGCCAATGCTGGCGCTGACGAAATGATCGACACCGCCCATCGCGTAGGGCTCGGCGAAGGCTGCGGCGATGCGATCGGCGATCGCGACTGCCTCGTCCTCATCGGCAAGTCGGTCGACGAGGATGCCGAACTCATCGCCGCCGAAGCGGGCGACGATGTCACCAGGCCGCAGATGAGCGCGCAGTCGTGGCGCCACCGCTCCCAGCAGCTCGTCGCCGGCGTGATGACCCATGCTGTCGTTGATCAGCTTGAAGTTGTCGAGGTCGAGGAAGAGGATCCCGACCGGCGAGCCCGACACGGTGCTGCGCTTGAGCGCGTCGGTAAGCGAGTCGACGAAGCTGAGTCGGTTGGGCAGGCCAGTGAGCGGATCGTGCAGGACACGGTGGCGCAGGGCCTGGTCGGTCACGTGGCGCTCGATCGCATCGGCGAGCACATTGGCCGAGGCCTGGACGAAGTGAACGTCCTGCGGTGTAAAGCGGTTCGGTTCGGTGGAGTGGATGTCGAGCACACCAAAGGGTTGCTCCTTGCCATCAATCACGACGGCGAGGCTGCTGCGCACGCCCATCACCCGCAGCGCCGGCGGCATCGAGAAGCGCCGCTCGGCGGACCAGTCGTCGACGATCACGTGCAGGCGGGAGTCGAGCGCGGCGCCGGCGTGCGAGTCCCGGGCTGCCGACGCGCGAGCGGCACCGACGACTCGATCCTCGAGGCCGGCACGCAGGCCCAGACGGCGGCCATCGCGTCCCACCTCCCAGATGCAGGCAGCGTGGACACCCTCGATCTCCTCCAGCAGCGAGACGGCCTCCTGCATCAGGCTCTCCGGGTGGCCGTCCTGCAGGGCGCGACCGCCGAGCTGGGCGACGGCCGCCTGCTGGGCCGCGGCACGCTGCAGCTCCTGCTCGGCCTTCTTGCGCTCGGTGATGTCGTAGAGAACGCCGTGCCAGACGGGCGTCCCCGTCTCGTCGGGCTCGAGCACGGCCTCGTCGAGGATCCAGACGACCCGGCCGTCGCGGGTGATCATTCGGTAGTCGACCGGCGGTGGGTTGCGCGTCCCGATCATCTTGCGCGTCTCCTGCGAGAGGGCGCGCTCGCGATCGTCGGGGTGCAAGAGGCGCGCCCAGAGGCCAGCGTCGGCGAGCCATTCCTCCGGCGTGTAGCCGAGGATTTCCTCGACCTGGGGGCTGACGTAGCGCCAGCGGCCGTTCTCGCCGAGCTCGGAGGCGTAGACGATCGCCGGTAGCCGCTCAACCAAACGGCGGTAATCCTCGCCGCCAGCTGAGATCTGGTCGAGGAACTCGTTGACGCGTTTATCGGGCCAAGCACCGCCCCGTTTCGAGCTCTCCATTTGCTCGCTTATCGACCGTAACCACGCCCGCTTGAGTTCGGCCGCCGATGACCCTCTATAGGCCGACTGTCCAGGCCCCCGCCAAACCCCGAAAAGGCGCGTAGGGAGCGTAGAACTCCTCGACCTCCTCGACCGTGGCGCGGCGGCCGAGCCGGGCCAGGCGGCCGACCAGCTTGAGGTAGATCAGATCGCCGGCAGGCAGCGAGTCGGGGTCGCCGCGTCCGAAGAGGCCGAGGCATTGCACAGTCCACGGCCCGATCTCCCGAACCCGCAGCAGGCGCCGGTCGGCCGCCGGCTGATCGAGTTCGCAGCGGCCACCCGCGACCTGTCCGGCAACCGCGCGCAGGGCGATCGCCCGTTTCAACGCCAACCCCATGGACTCCAATTCAACCGGGGCGCGGCCGGCAATCAGGTCGGCGGTGGGGACGTCGCGCAGCCCCTCAGTGCGGGGGCCGAGCCGCAGGCCCCAGCGGCCGACCATGCGGCGCTGGATGCGGGCGGCGCGGCTGGTCTCGATCAACTGCTTGACCACCGCCCAGGCCAGCGCCTCCCACGGCCAGGGTCGTCGGCGCGGGCGCAGGTGCGGACGGCGGCGCAGGAGTGGCCCAAGCAGGGGGTCGCGCTTGAAGCAGCGATAAAACTCGCTGAGATCATCATCGACGGCGAGGGCAAAGCGCATCCGCGCCAACGCCAGCTCCAGCTCGGCCGCGCCTGCCCGCCGAGCCGGCACCGCGATCGCCGGCCCCGGCGCGGCGATCGCCTCGGGATCGAGCGCCTCGGCCCGCAGCGAGACCCGGTCCTTGCCGGGCTCCCAGGCTCGAACCAGAACCGGACTGCTGTTGACGTGAAGGAGGCGGGAGGTGACGCCGCGCTGCACCCGCATCGTGCCGTCCTCGCTGCCGTAGGCCGGCAAGCGGAAGGGCGACGGCGGTCGTACCTCTACTTCGAGGCTCATTGCCAATACGTTCGCGCCGCAATCGTCACGGATTCGAACCCTCGGCGATCATCGTGACGATTGCGGCGCTCACCGACCCAGCAGGTGGACGTCGACCAGGAAGGAACGGCTGGCCACGACGTTGGGCCGATCGCGCCGCGAAAGCCGGCGCGGAGCTCGTTTACGGCCGGCGACCGCGGTAACCGCCCGCACAGCCGCCACAGTCGCAGCTCCGGCGAGCACCCCACCGGCCGCGGCCACCACTGCCGAGCGCGCCTCGCTGCGAATCGCAAGCGGAGCAGGGCTCTCGTGGGGAAGGACGCGAACCGAAACCGGCTCTAGCTGCATATCGCTCACCCAGCCGACCTTAACGATGCTCCCGGCGGGCGAACGCAAGCAACCCGCACCTTGCGCAGATCGAGGAACCCTGGAGGCCGATCCCGGCAGGGGTGAGCGTCTTGCACTTTTTCGGCGCCCACCTTGCGGCGCCAGCAGGGCACGCACCACCGAAAAAGTTAAGCGGAACCCCTGCCGGGATCGGCCTCCAGCGCTTTCTCGTAAACGCGGTACTTCTTGACCACCGTCCCCCCCATCCCTTCCATCGCCCGGTTCATCGGCCCGTTGGTCTCGAGGATCCAGCCCATCTCGCCGCCTTCGATCTTGCCCGGCGCCGCCGCGGTCTCGAGGTGCTTGAGGTAGAGGCCGGCGGCAACGCCGCTGTGACGGTACTCGTGCTTGACACCGAGGGCGAAGACGCGCAGCTGATCGATCTTGGGCTTCCCGAGCAGGAACTTGAGCCAGCCGAAGGGAAGCAAGCGGCCGTTCAGCTTCGCCATCACCTGGTTGATGTCGGGCAACGTCAGCGCGGCGCCGACCACCTCGCCGTCCTTTTCGGCCATGAAGGCCCAGTCCTCGTCGATCACCTGCTTCAGGTTCTTGGCCTGGAACTCGACCTCGGCGTCGGTGATCGGGACGAAGCCCCAGTTGTCGCCCCAGGCCTCGTTGTAGACGTCCATGAAGCGCCGCACCTCGCCGGCCATGTCGCGCTTGCGCATGTTGCGGATCGCGATCCCTTCGTC
>Ga0209265_1000309_pt1 | contig 12943 bp, 8 predicted proteins | sample GraSoiAngelo_103_FD_185872 | JGI IMG/M metagenome (GOLD analysis project Ga0209265, IMG submission 185872) | Grasslands soil microbial communities from the Angelo Coastal Reserve, California, USA - 14_0903_05_20cm (SPAdes) (version 2) | ecosystem: Environmental > Terrestrial > Soil > Grasslands ...
GGGATGGGAGAAGAGAAACATAGCTGTGACCTGATGTCCATCCAGGTGTAGCAGACCGGAGAAGACCAACAAGCCGAAGGTTGCATTACTCCCAACCTGCCCCGGCGGATTGGGCAGGATGTAAAACATGTTGTAAACGGCATAACCGAAGATAGCCGTGCCAAACGAGATGGGCAGGCCAATCGTCCAGAATGCCAGCATGGCGAAGAGGCCATCGCAGATCACAGCAACAATGGTAAGCAGCACTGCGGGAATAAAGATGCGCGGTTGGCTTGCTCCTGCCAATAGCGAATCCACAAAACCGGTGGCGAAGCCTTCAATCTTGCTGCCAATACTGCGCGGTAATATGCCCGTCGCTTTTTGCAATAACTGGATAGCGGTATCACGTTTCCAGGCGGCTAAGGCAATAAAGCCAATCAGGCACACGAGCAGGGCACCAACCAAGCCCAGTACCAGCCAGAGCTTGATATCCATCTGCACCCCTAATACTGGCACCAGCGCCATAATCACGAGGGCGGGCAGCAAGTCGAGCGCTTTGTCCATGGCCACAGTTGGTATTGATTGGCTGATGGGAATATCGGCGACACGCTTGAGCATCAAGCATTTGGCAACTTCACCGCCACGTACCGGCAGGAGAAAATTCAGAAAAACGCCCACCAGAAAAAGCTGAATGGCTTTCAGCGTACTGATGTTTCCTATCGGATTCAAGAAGAGTTTCCAACGAACACCGCGAATGCTAAAGGCGGCCAGAAATGCAACACCGGAGAGTAGCGCCCAGCTAATGCCCTGGGGTGTTGTCAGATTTTTGCGCAAGATCTGCATCGTCGTCGGAATATCAACGATTTTTCCGACGAGCACGAGTAGTGCGATGCCAATCGCTAAACCAAGAGTAAGCTTGGTCGCCGGAGCATGCAGGATGGCCTTCCATGTGGACTGAGGATGCACTATGGCTAATGCATCCTCCATTAGCTCTGCTTCCTGCGGCAAGGTACGTCCAAATGGTTCAGCACCATACAGGTTCACTATCGGGAGCGCTCCGGTTCGTTTGATACCTTCAGGCCAGAACTCCTCTACGATCGGTTGATCCTGCGCTAAGTCTCCTGTTGGCTCTTTAGGCAAGCGCACCGCTCGCACCATGCCACTCAATTGCATGAGATAAGCTTTGCTATCCTGGTGCGCATTGACGGCTTTATGCGACTGGCTCTCTTGTACCGCTTTTCCTTCGGCTGAGATATGTTTCTTATCGTCCGCTACGATAGACGTAGGCTGTGCCAATTTCAGCGTTGGCTGCACGAGCGTCATCCTAGCACCCGCTTGGATCAGCTGTATCCTCTTTCTATGCAGTTGGCGTATGTAAGCTAATGCAGGAATGGTTTCATCGTCATCACTATCCAGATCAGGCTTCTCATCCAGTTCGTTAATATCGATAGGCCCTAGGCCCATAGGCAATAACGGGAGATGTGACATCTTCTTATACCAATCTGTATGTAGTGGCAGTAATCTCACACGAGCAACTCTCGTCCCTGATTGCCGCTTGCTCTTTTTACTTTCCTGTTGCATGTATATCCTTCTTTATGATCCTTCATTCAGGTTTTCACCACGCAACACCTATTGCATTTCCACGTGACTTATTAGGATTCGATGTGTATACGTTCTCTCTGGAGAGGAAGCGGGAGCCAATGTCCTTTCTCGACGGGGATTGAAACCACTAGAGATAGCCGTGCTTCTGATACCACGCGGCTGTGTAGCTCATTCCTTCCTCTAGCCCAATTGTTGGCTCATAGCCCAATTCCTTACGAGCACGCTCGATATTATACATGCGGCTGTTCGTAAGAAAGCGTACACGACTGCGTGTCAGCGGCGCTTTTTCCCCGTCAAAACCCGGCAGCAGTTTAAAAAGGTCAGAAGCAAAGTTTGCCAGACCAAGTGGAAGACTTCCTGCTGGCAGTTTCTTGCCCAGGGAGTGCGCGATGGCCGTCGAAAGCTCACGGAAACTGACTGGCTGCGCTCCGGCGATATTATAACTACGTCCGATAGCCTGCGGCTTCTCCGCCGCAAGGATAAACGCCTCTGTCATGTCATCGATGTATACTGGGTGAATCATAGCTTTACCACCATCAATAATCGGTGGGAAAGGACCCTTTTTGATGGTAGAAAAAAAGCCCAATAGGTGCAAATCACCAGGACCATACACCAGACCAGGCCGCACGACACTAACTGGTAGCCCCCATTCCTGCTGCGCTCTGAGTGCTAGCGCCTCACCCTCTAATTTCGTGGCCTCATACGGATTCGTTGGGGCAAATGGCGCATCTTCAGCAGCGGGCGTATTACCAGTAACGCCGTGTACACCTGTAGTGCTACAGTGCACGAAACGCTGGAGCTGGCTCTGTCCTTTGCACGCTTCAAGGATGACACGCGTTCCTTCTACATGTGTCTCTTTATAAAGACGACTAGACACGCTGGGATGATAAAGGCGACCAACAAGATGGTAGATGGTACTAACGCCATCCACCGCTTGCTGCACTTTGTCTACATCATTGATCTCACCACGCATTACGGTCAGATTTGCAGCATGTTCGCCGAACTGCTCACGCGCCTTCTGCTCATCACGCACCAGAATACGCACTACTAGCTCTCGCTTGAGTAGCTCTCTGGTCAGTGCCGAACCTAAAAAGCCTGTTGCACCTGTTACAAGAATAGTCATTGCCGTGCCCCCGAAAATCCTGCTACACTGATCGCTTTCTCAGGGCACGCCTCGTAACATAACAAGCAGCGCTCACAGCCCCTGGCATCGATCTTCAACGCTTTTAAATCAATTACATTTGGCAAGGGACATGTATCGACGCACACGCCACAGTGGGTACACTTCTCAGCGGAGATGATGGGACGCGTACCGACGAGACCGGTTTTGTAGAGCGTCGTGACCATATGCTTGCCGCGTTTGGCAAACAGGGTGTAAGGATAGTCCAGCCAGAACATGACCTGGAAGGCGGTATTATAGAGCCGTTTTTTTGGTGGTAAGCTAAAGTGTTTGATCACCCCAGGATCATCGCCGACCTGTGTCCACCAGGGTTTTCCCCATTGTTCCAGCGCTAGCTTGAGATGCGGGATAGCGCGCGGGTCAACATCGACCAATTCACAGCAGGCCAGATCTACCGCTAAGCTGTTACGCCCGGCGACTAGTACCTGCAAATTGGCCGCATCACCATAGAGCGGACCCTCGCCGTCCTGCCCAACACTACCATCAACGATATTCAGATCTGGCTTGATGCCCAGGTTCATATCAACAATACATTGATGGATGTCAAAAGCGTGCATATGGCGTCGATCAGGACGTGGCAAGATACCCATCAGATTTTTCATACTCAAGGTCATCGTCGAGACGACATGCGTTTTGAGCACAGGCAGGTTGATCAGACGAGCCTCCTGCAAGATACGCGGCATGTGGAAGTGGCGCATCGTCTTCGCGCTGGAGGGCTGCAATGCCACCCAATCCGCCTCGCCTCCTTCAGGATCTACGCGTAAGAGACGAATGCCATGCTCTGCACAAAATTGCTCAATACCTAAAATGGTATAGGTAGCTTCGCGGTCAAATTCCGTCCCCGGCGTTTCGCAGAGCAGAGGCTCCGCCCCACAGGCGCGTACCTCTTCGGCGACCGCTTTCATTAAGGCAAAGCTAGTCGTTGAACCTGTCTCTGCGCTACGTCCGGCCACAAGATTGGGCTTGAGAATGGCATATTTCGCGCCCCTGATGACGGACGCCATCCCTCCCACTTGCTCAATGATACGATGGGTTGCCTCTTCAATACCATCAAATGTACGCGTGATGGCTACTGTATCAGCAGCAGTTTGTGTTACTACCATGATTTTTTCCTCATGCAACAAAATTCATATAATTATACATTATTGACGTAAAAGGCATGCATAACACACATATAAAGGTTTATAACTTAAACCAAGCAGTAAGACCAGATGTATGATACCAATGGCGTTATACCTCTGGTCTCCACAGGGGATTGCCCATAGGCATTAAGTTAAGCAGAGGTTTCCCTCTGCACTCCATTGTTCTTGCCGCCTCCGGCGGCAAAAGAGGAGAGAAGGGGTATTTGGGGACACCCCAAACCCCGCCAGGGGGCTTCGTCCCCCTGGACCCCCGCTTAACGCGCATGCCTATGGGCAACCACAAGGGATTGCCCTGGTCCCTTTCGGAACATCAACAAAGGCTATCGAGTCAGTGCTATTAGTAGCATCTTGCACCGGCGTCTCCTGTAGACTGACAGGAGTAGTATTTGCACGGCCACTGGTAGCAGATGAGTTCTGTGCCAATCCTGTATCAGTGTGCGATGGCGCAATAGCTGCCGTAGTGGTAACACGACACTGACTATCGCCAGGTAGTGGCGGGATGGCCTGTGCTGACTCTTGCTCATCTTGCATCACCTGATAGATTTTAATGTCGTACCATTGATCCACCGAGACATCTGGCGGGTTGTACTCAAAATTCGCTACCAGCACAGAGTGATCAAAGGCGGTTTGCAGAATGTGGCCATCGATCTTTGGTTCCTGACCACAAGCAAAGTTGTTCTGCTTGTTAGGTCTTTCGCCAGGTTTGCCCTGAGGATTACCCGTAATGAAAATGCGCATCTCCGAGTCAGCAATAAAGTACTTGATGCCTCGCCAATCCTTATGCAGATGCTTATTAAAGATCTCTGGATCAGTGGCAACGTTCTGATAAACTTCGGCGTGTGTAAAGACGGCACCCTCGCCAACGCCGAGACCACCGGCAGCATGCATATCAGTATACTGTGGAGCATTGATCACCACAAAATCGTCGCGTGGAATATGATTGCGTACCCAGACCAACGCCTGATTCTGCACAGGTGTCACTGTCAAACTTAGCAATCTGAACGTTGTCAGTATGTCATAGGGAATGAGCGCGGCAATCACCATGACGACCAGAATGGCACGCACCAGATCGAAACGCACCGCCTGACCGATCCACTTCATAATGGTATTGATGGCGAAGGCGGCATTGAGTGCGGCCATTGGAATAAGCGGAATAAAGTAGAACGAGAGCACAACGCCGTTCGGTCGCAATAGCAACGCCCAGAAGCTCACCGAGAGCAGCCCCAAGAATAACTGTTTGCGATTCTTCCACCCCATCACGAGGTTAAAGACCGACGCGCCAATACTGAATGCGAGCAAGACCACATCACCCTTGCTCCAGATCTCCCAACTGCTGGCAAAGCTTCCTTCGTTTGAACCACGCTTAACCTGGCCAATAAAGACGCCCAGGAAGCTTAAGCGTTCACGCTGATCGCCAAACCAACCGGGTGGGAAGATCTCGCCTTTGAGGAAGGCCATGAGCACCCACATCGAGATGAGCGCGACCGAGACGTAAATGAACGTGACGAGCGCAAACTTACGCTGGAACTCGGTGACATGGAGCCAGACCCCATAGATCATGCAGGGTAAGAATAGCGCAAAGACTTCTTTCGAGAGCACCGCCAGACCGAAGAAAACGGCAGACAGCACAATCCTCAGCAGGCGGCTCTCACTACTCACCAGACAATACAGCGCGAGCATCATCCAGAAAACACCAATATTGTCCAGCAGGACCTGGCGCTGATAGGTGATGGCTAGCGGGGAGAGTGAGAAAATAACCATCGCCAGTAAGCCAGCGCTACGACTACCTCCTAAGCGGCGCACAACCAAGTAGACGAGCAACGAGCTGGCCACGGCAAAAAACAACATCAATAAGCGGCCAGTATTGATAGCATTACCAAAGGTAAAAAAGCCTCCCATAAGCGGGATAGCGGCAGCAATCTGCATCCAAGCAAACGGCGGATGACCATACCCATAGGCATAGGGCATGAGCTTTCCATGCAGAATTGACCATGCGCTAAACATATAGGTTCCCTCATCCATTTCATAGCGAGGGTAGTTAAAGACGTTATAGAGGTGACTGGCTAGTGATATGACCAGGCCGACAATGACGATAGTGGCCTCTAACCAGCGCGGTACCGGAAACTTTCGCACCTTCTTCTCATTCTCGAAGACGGTGATGGCAGGTGGCTTATTGCGCCTGGGCTGCTTTGGCCTGGGCAGGACTTTCGGCATCTGTTGTGTCATCCCGCTTGGCTTACGCAATGGATTGACCGAAGGCTGATAGCCAGGACGATAGACTGTACGTACGTAGAAATGCTCGCTGCGATGCAGAATCAATTGTCCATTGATCACTTCCATGCGCTGCGGTTGAGATCCAGCTGGCACAGGTTGCGCGGGTGGTTGTGCAGGCATTCTCATATTAGGCTGCAAAGCCGGGGATATCTGCGCAGGTTGTTGAGGCCAGGGCTGTCCACTCATAGGAGGCTGTGGTGGTACCTGTTGATTAGGTGGTGCCCCCCAGGGCTGAGATCCTTGCAGCCCGGACTGATTAGGGGGAAATGGCCCCTGTGGCCCTGGTCCCGGCTGCCTCATGAGAGGCATACCCTGACCAGGGGCTGGTGCTTGCGGCATAGGTTGATTAGGGGGAAATGGTCCCTGTGGATACGCGGGTTGAGGCCCCATCTGTTGCCCTGACATCATAGGCTGCTGTGCTTGCGCCCCAAAGCCAAGCAGTGAATTTCTCGGCTTGTTTTGCTGATTTGGTGTCACCGTTGGTGCGGGATTTGCAGACGCTGGGGGAGGAGTATTCCCCTCAGCCCCTGCTGACTGTTTGGCATGGCTCAGTAAGCCACGCGGTCGGCTTGATCCGCCCAGCCCTCCTTGAGGGTTAGGTGGATCGAGAGGAGCCTGCCGATCTTGACCTGACGTTGGTTCAAAAGCTGTCATGTTTCTACTCTATCCTTTTGTGCTACTCACGAAGCAGCCTTGCGATGCTGCCCGATATGAGCAGTCTTTTCCCAGTTTGATGTCCCTTTGATAAAGCGATAGGTCGCGCGTATCGCACCAACACCCAGTAGCCACTGATAGGGGAAGAATGCCAGTACCATGATGATAGCATCCTTCCACTTCCACTTCAGTCCATGCACCTTGACAAATTCATGCAAACCGGCAATCTGGACAAAGACCGTCAAGACAAAAATGTACATGGGCAAGAAAGTCACAATGGCCATCCACAAGTCAAACTTGACAAAGAAGAACATGAGCAACGATATAGGAACCATGAGCGCGAAGAATGTTTGAATCTCTGGCGAAAGCAAGACATAGAGCGCCAATAATTGTTGCCCCAAGGTCTCCAGCTTCTTCCACTCACCTCGGAAGAGGATTTGAATAAAACCCTGATTCCAGCGTGTCCTTTGTTTAATGAACTGTTCAACGTTATGTGGTGTCTCTTCACGTGTTACGAACTCATCATCATATAAAATGCGAATACGTGCATGTGAGAGACTCAAACGAATACCCAGGTCGCCATCCTCCGTCAGACACGTTTCATCCCAGCCACCCAACTGCTCCATCAACTCACGACGCACAAAGACCGTGTTCCCACCCAAAGGAGTCATGCCAACTTTGGCGAAAAAGTGGAGCGCGGATTTAAACCAGAAGAAGTATTCGAGCACGTTCAGGGAGCAGAACCACCTGGTATCATGGTTCATCAACTGTACGCCACCCTGTACTACATCCACATCTTCATTCAACATCGTCGTATTTACCACATTGAGAATATCAGGATGAGGCTCATCTTCCGCATCAAAAATGGTGACGACATCGCCGCGTGCCACACTTAAGGCATGGTTCATTGCACGCGGTTTGCTGGTAGGCTTATTCGTATAAATGAGCAATTGCACATTAGGATCACCCAATTCGTCGATCTTCGTCTGGGCTTCCCGAATCGTGCCCACGTCATCGTCGCTACAAAGGGCGATGATCTGCATTAACTCTTTTGGATAGTTAAGATCATAGACCTTTTGAATCGTGTATTGATAGACATCCTCTTCATGACGCGCTGGTAAGAGAATCGTCACCGATAAACAGGGATCACGATAATCAGTTGGAGCTTGATTCTTTAGCGCATTGTCAGGCTTTTCCCATATGAATAATGCCAGCCGTATCTGGAAGATTGCCTGCACGATCATGGCAACAGTAATCAACAGGTAAAGACCCTGAAAGAAATTCCCTATCATGGTCCAAATCACGGGCGTTCCCCTTTTAACATGGTGTGTTTGCGTCCGTCGTAGCACTCTTGCCACAGATGACATAGTTCATAGGGCCAACAGTTGCATTCTTGGGATCGTTGACCGCTGGCACGGCAAAGCTGAACGCTTCGGCTCCCCCATTGCGGTGCAGAGTGAGCAACACAATGCTATTCCCACCAACTATAACACTCTGACTATGCCATGGACTGGCGAGAGAGAGCGCAGAGGCTGCTGGATCAACCTGTACATTCTGCGCATCGGGAGATTTATTCACAAAGACAAGGCTCACATTCTGCCGCTGCTCACCATCCACCGTCGCATAGACACTCAGCGGATCATGCTGGACCGAGAGGGGCACCACATGCGATTGTACATGAGAGAAGATCTGCATCACACGTGCCATGGCGGTCTGATGTCCATTTAAGAAGAGTGGATACGGCGTCGTCAGGTTTATACCTTGCGTGGCGAAGAAGCCGATATAATTCACTTGCTGATTAATCAGGCTCCCCAGCGTATCCGCCCACCATAATGCAGCTTGTCCCGCCGTTGGTTGCTGTTGTCCACTAGAATTGGTATTAATCTCAGTCAGCGCAATAGGCATATCGCGTCTAAAATCAGCACGGATCTGATTGCGCAGGGCAGGCAACAGATAGTTCCAAGAATCGGCATTACTCAATAACTGCTCAACAGGAGGCGTATTCCCCCCAAATGGATAATAGTGGAACGAGACGCCATCGAGGATATGGAAGTGAATCTTCGTTGGATCTTTCACTTGCGGGTCATCGGTATAATGAGCCTTCTCGTAAGCAGCCACGCCTTGCAAAAATTGCTCCATCCACAAGGCACCAGTAGCGTCACGCGGTCCCGCCCCAATACCATAAAAACGACTGATCTCTGGACCAAAGATACTAATCTCTGGATTACTATTATGCATTTTTATCGAATATTGGATAAACGCGGCTGTATAGCCCGCAACGGTAAAGGGCTGATTAGTCGTGGGATCGTTGATAGACGCCAGATCCGGTTCATTGCCGATAGTCCAGAGTTTGACTTGATTGGTCAGTTTGTTTGGGCGGCTACGCCGTAGGTCGCTGGCGGGATTGTTCATATAATCAACCCAGTTACCGGCATATTGTGCCCTTGACGCAAGATCGGTGCCCATGCCCCCAGGCACAAGTGGATGCCCCTGTGCATCTGCATTGGGCAAAGGTCCCCCTAGATATGCCTGGATCATACCCTGCGCATTTGTTTTAGTGAGCAGATCGCTAAAATCATCCAGCTGATCCAGAGAAAGGATATTTTTGGAACCCCAGTCACCACCTGGATAGCGCAGGAAATTCACATGCATATCGCGTATGCCAGTGGAAATAGTCGTGTCATAGTTCATAAAGCCGGAGAAGGCTCTATTCTCTGAATTGGAGCCGACCTTGGGAAACACATTGCTCCCAATCTTAGGCAAGACATTGCTTTGGCGGACGAGATTTGGATCTGGATTGACGAGGAAGAGCTGGCGCAGATCCAAGATCGCAGGCTGCTGATTGGCAACATGTATAACTAACTGCTCATCCATCCCAGAAAGTATTGCACTAAAACGTAATCCGGCGAAAACAAGCAGCATCAGCAGGACAACGCTCAGCATAATGAATAAGCGCTTACGCCCCTTTGTTTTATTCAGAAGTTCAGCAGCGCGCTGATCTCTTAATTCTTGCCATCCTGGCGGAGGGCCTGCTTGTCCTGGACGGCCAGGCGGCATATTGGTAGTATTGAACGCCATACTATTCTTCCCCTAGTAGTGAAAATGGTGCTGAAGGGAATATCCTCTCTCTGCTATTAGTTTATGCAAACAAGGTTATGTGTAGATGTTGTGAAGACCCCTGAGGCTTCAGATCTCAGCCTACCTGTTTAAACGTATAGCATACAAGAGCAGGAACGACATGGGACATTTGTCAGCTATCGATCAGCAATAGCCATTACGCACTGAACAATTTTCTCTATCCATCTAGTAAACGTAAGCCCTGCACGAAATTATAGGGTCAATAGCTCTTGCCACTACATCAGGAATAATATAGACTGGAAAGATAGCAGAGAGAACGATAACAGCTCTATTATAACTATTTGCATCTTTCGAAGGAGAACTTAGATTATGAGCGCTAACAAAAAAGTGTTAAGCACTTTTCCATTCTCACCGACATCTTTAACCATACTACGTGAAGCTGCGCAGACCGATGTCCTCTGCATTACCAATAGTGAAGAATTTCTAACTAAGTTGGGAGAAGCAGAGATTCTGTGTACATACTGGGTACCAAATAACTGGCGTGAACTCGCCCCCCAGCTGCGCTGGCTCCAGGCTTCAGGGGCGGGCATCGATGGCCTACGCCCAACGGGCATATTGGAGAAACATAGTAGTGTATTGGTGACAACCGCAGTAGGTATGCAAGCTTCAGCCGTCGCCGAGTATGTCTTTGGCAGTATGCTAATGTTTAATCGCTCCTGGCCAGAGATGGTCCGTTTGCAAAATCGCCACCTCTGGCCCGTAAGTTCCAACTGGTATAAGCTGAGAGGACGCGAACTCAACGGCCAAGTGCTTGGCATTATCGGCCTGGGTAGTATTGGAGGATACATTGCTCGCCTGGGCAAAGCGTTCGATATGCGCGTACTAGCGACACGGCGCACGGTACATCAGCACGAACAAGAGCCTCATGTTGATCAGCTTTATCCACGTTCCCAGTTGCATACGATGTTGCGCCAATGTGACTATGTAGTGCTTGCGGTACCTTTGACGCAGGAGACCGAGGGTATGATCGGCGAGGCCGAACTGCGTGCGATGCAGCCGCACACCTATCTTGTAAACGTCGCGCGTGGTCGCGTCATTGAGGAGCAGGCGCTGCTTCGCGCACTCAAAGAAGGTTGGATTGGAGGAGCAGGACTGGATGTGGCAGAAAAAGAACCACTACCAGCGGATAGCCCCTTGTTCTCCTTGCCAAACGTTATTCTCACACCGCACATCTCTGGCGAGAGTGTTCACTATGACAAGCGGCTCACTGCCCTCTTCGCCGACAATTTACGCCGCTATCGAGCCGGGGAACCGTTGCACAACCTCTATATTCCAGAGCGCGGTTATTAATAGCATTCAGGATAGAGGACTAACACGACGGTAGTAAACAAACAGGGCATAATGGATCACATCGCTGTTCTCTTTGCCGATGTGATCCATTATGCTCCATTTGCTCACTACCGTAACACTGGATAATAGGCACCTGAAAGGCCCAGGTCATCCGCCAACAACTCGTGGCACCATTACAATCTGCTCAGCCGTGGCGTCAAACTGGTCAATGCGCCGTGCCGGTTTCCCTGGCTCAACGCGGAAGGCCGTCGCGCCCTTCGCACGCTCTTGAGCGAATATCCGTTCCGCTTCATGGACCGCGGCAATAGCTTCGAGATCGCCTTCCAGAACTTTGTGCTCATCCCAAGCAAGACGGTCATCTCCGCGCCGGGACATCATCCGTAACATTCCCACAGTCGTTCCTCCTTCGTAGTTTACGCCATTTCTGATGGCAGTGTATAACGAACATATTCAGGAGCTAATTTTGCAATGGCTCTTATATACAACAACGGACTACAGGTACCAGAAGTGGACAACCCGGTAAGGTGAACGTTGATGGGCCGTTCCTCGCATTCAGCATACATAGGATTGCACATCAGCATACGTTAAACGCCAGTGTTCAGCAGGCATATGTGACATTGAAGCTTACTACTATTGTACGTGAGACTATCACAATAGTCAATGGGGGTTTACTGCATTACTTCCTATGCTAATCTGGTCATAATTACCTGTTTATCTTGCTTACATGTTTCCTCTAACAGCAGGTCTCTGTCAGTCCTGTTGCCAGAGATCTGCATGCGGCAATGCTATATAATTAGCGCAACGCGATAATGCCAGCTAAGATAAGGAGCAACACAGTGAGTAAGAATGTCAACTATCCCACGGCATCGCAAGAGATCTCTCATCCTCGCTTTGCCGCGTTTTATACCTGGATGACAAATCGGCCCCAACTGAAACAGTGGGAAGATCCCTTGCGACGTGAAGCCGTCGGTCAGGCTCAAGGGATCGTGCTTGAAGTCGGGGCAGGTGGGGGTCAGAACTTCCCCTTCTACGATGCCGAGCGGGTAGTGCGTGTGGAGGCAACGGAGCCAGACAAGGCGATGCTGACCATCGCCCACCGCCGTCTGGCGGAGGCCCCCGTTCCTATGACGCTCACTCATGCTCCCGTTGAGGCGCTCCCATTCCCTGATGCACATTTCGATAGCGCGGTGGCAACGCTTGTCTTCTGTTCCGTAGGTGAGCCGGAGCGTGGCTTGCGTGAGATCTGGCGCGTGCTCAAGCCGGGGGGGAGCCTGTGGCTCATCGAACACGTTCGTGCGCAAGGAAAGATCACGGCATGGCTCCAGGACGCGCTAGTACCAACAACAACCCGCCTCGCAGGCAATTGTCACTGGAATCGTGATACCCGACAGGCGGCACTCTCCGCTGGCTTCCTGCTCACACAGGTCCGTCAGGTGAGAGGGGGACTCTTGCCTGTATTAACCATACAAGCCAAACGCGCTGAAGCCTGAATGGCAAAATTATTGCATTACTTCTTCCCTAATTTAGCCAGCACAGCACCTTTCAATAACCTGACTTCTTCTACTTTCAGTAGCAAGACACAGCCAAAGTACACAGCAGTCGCCAAGCCACCAGCAATGGCCAATGTCAGTAACCTGCCCAGCAAATGGTCAAGTGAGAAGATGGCAAGATCGCTTAAGACTAC
>Ga0209265_1000310_pt1 | contig 12940 bp, 10 predicted proteins | sample GraSoiAngelo_103_FD_185872 | JGI IMG/M metagenome (GOLD analysis project Ga0209265, IMG submission 185872) | Grasslands soil microbial communities from the Angelo Coastal Reserve, California, USA - 14_0903_05_20cm (SPAdes) (version 2) | ecosystem: Environmental > Terrestrial > Soil > Grasslands ...
TCGTCGGCTCAGCCGGCAGTCACTGGTTGGTGCGCTGGGTATCGCCCCGCCTCTTCCGCCGTATCGACCCGGCCACGGCCGGCACCATGGGCTTCCTGATCCGCCTCTTCGCGATGGGGGCGGTGGTGGTTCTGGCGCTGCGCATCGCCGGCGTCACCGCCGCCACCCTCGCCGTCGGCGGCGCCTTCACGGCGATCGTCCTCGGCCTCGCCGCTCAGCAGACGCTGGGCAGCCTCTTCGCCGGCATCGTCCTACAGAGCACGCGGCCATTCCGGGTGGGAGAACGCGTGCGCCTGGTAGGTGGCGCCCTTGCCGGCTCGCTGGAAGGAACCGTCAGCTCGCTCGGGCTTTTCTACGCCACCCTGGTCCAGGGGGCAGACCGCCTGCAGGTGCCCAACAGCGTCCTGATCAGCCTCGTGGTGGTGCCCCTGCGAGAGCCGCCCAAGGTCGACCTCAAGGCCCGTTTCTCGCACGAGGCCAGCCCGCGCCGGATCGAGGAGCAGCTGCTGGCATCGATCCGGGTGCCGACCCGCTACCCGCCGAACGTCTCGCTGGAGGAAGTCGACGAAGAGGGCGTGGTGCTGCGGGTCAGCGCCACTCCGCTGCGACCCGACGACGGTTCGCAGCTTGCCGAGGAAGTCCTGGCGGCGCTCAAGCCGGTGCACGCGCGAAGCGGCTGACCGCCTCGTCGGGATTGGCGAAGACCTCACCACGCACGAAGAGCCCGTCCTCGAACTGCCAGATCCAGGCCACCGGCATATCGCGGATGCCAAGCTCGCGGTTGCGGACGAAGACGCGGCCGAGAACGAGCAGGCGATCGTCGCGACGTTCCACCCTGCCGGGCGTGATCAACAGCTCTTCCCAGAACCGTTCGACGTCCTCGAGGTAGGCGCGCAGTCCGTCCGGGCCGACATAGGGTGCACCGCGACCCACTTCCTCTGCCGTGATCGCAAAGAACTCCATGCGCGGCGAGCAGAGCCCAACCATTTCGGAGATGTCACGCTGGTTGAAGGCGTTGAAGAGTCGCCCAACCAGGGTCTCGGGCGACTCAGCCATCGGCGCCGACGTCAAAGCCGCCGACCAGGGCCGTGGGGATCGCGCCGCCCGCCGAGCGGGCGACCGCGAGGATCGCCACATCGTCATCGAGCGAGTCCGCGGTGAAGGCGCGTAGGGCGCCCTCGAGGCGCTGCACCGCCCCGGCCGGGTTTCCCGCTCCGGCGAGCTCGGCGCGCAAGCGCTGCTCACCGAAGCGCCCGTCCTCACCCTCGGCCTCGACGATGCCGTCGGTGATCATCACCAGCTGCTGGCCGGGCTCGACGCGGCTCTCGGCGATCCGCCACTCCCCCTCGGCAAACGCCCCCAACACCTGGTCGCTCGCAGCCGCCTCACGGACCTCCTCGCCATCGACGAGAAGCGGCGGCAGGTGGCCGGCGACGGCCATGCGCACCGGCTCGCGCGGGTCATCGCTGAGGGTGAGCGCCGCCATGCTGCAGAGCGAGGTGTCATGGCGGGCGAGCAGGGCGCGATTGAGCGTCGCCAGGGCGATCTGCGGATCGTTGGTGAGGGCCGCGGCGGTGCGCAGCGTGTAGCGGGCGAGCGCCGTGATCGAGGCGGCGCGGGCGCCTCTGCCGGTGACGTCGCCGATCACCAGCATCCAGCCGTCGGCGACGGGGAAGGCGTCGTAGAAGTCGCCGCCGACTTCGTTCTCCGCTCCCGCCGGTCGGTAAATCGCCGCCAGCGACCAGCCCGGGATGTGGGGCAACGGCGGCGGCATCAGGCCGCGCTGAAGCGTTTCGGCGATCTCCGCGCGCGCCGCTTCGGCTCGCTCGAGGTCGGAGAAGAGGCCGCTGTTGTCGAGCGTCAGCGCCACCCTGCCGGAGAGGATCCAGGCGAAGCGCACATCGTCACGGCGGTAGCGACGGCCCGACCAGGCGACGGCCAGGGTGAGCGTGCCCTTGACCTGTCCCCGCGCCTGCAGGGCAAGCGTGAGCGCCGAGCGCATGCCGAGACTCCGCAGAAAGTCGAGGTCCTCGTCCTCGTCGTGAGCGATGTCCCGCAGGTCGCTCTCCGAGACCCGCTCGTAAAAGCGGGGTTCCAGTGAGCCGTCCTCGCCGCGGACCATCCGCTCCGGCAGCGAGGGCTTACGTTCCTTCAACCCCTGCTCGGCCAGCTGCCCTCCGCGGGCCACGGCCCGCACCGCAACGCGCTTCGGCTCCCCGTCCTCGATCACGTCGATCATGCAGAAATCGGCCAGCTCGGGAACGATGATGTCGCAGATCTTCTCGAAGGTGCTCTCCAGCGAATCCGTCGACTCCGAGACGGCAGCGACGCTGCCGAGGATCTCGAAGCGGCGCTGCGATCGGCGCGCCCGTAAGAGCAGGACTACGACCAGCCAGGCGCAGAGGACGGCAAGCGCCGCTGCCACCATGGATATGTCAATCCAGGCCATCGTCCCCCAGTTGCGGTGGTACCGAAAACAACGTAGCTCGGGTTAAACGATACGTCCATACCGTCGAGCCGACAACAGCCGAATGGCTAAAGGCCGTTGCGCAAGACCCGGGCCGAGGCGCGGGGTACGGTCGCGGCGTCGCCACCGGTCCAAGCGTTGAAGCGGTACCAAGCGGGCTTTGCTTCGCGCTGCTTGGTGAGCAGACCGGCCGAGTCGCAGAACTGACATGAGCCGGCCTGATCCGTCCAGGAAAACCACCAGACGCCACCGATGCGCCAACGCTGACGGTTGCTGGTCAGCAAAGCGAAAGCGCGGTCGAGTTCGCGGGCCTGGCCACGCGGCCCCCGCTCCCAGCGAGACTCGAAGCTGGCGGACCCCCAACCCATCTCGGTCACGTAGAGCGGCGTCGCGGCGTCGCCGTTGAAGCTCATCACCCGGCGCAGGTTTTCGATCTCTCCCCGCAGAGCGCCGGCATCGGCGACGTAGGGGTGCAGCGCGACGCCGTCGAAATATCGCTTGATCCCAGGTACCCGGTAGAGGTCGGCCAAGAAGCCACTCGACTGGATGTTCGGCGGGCTCTGCAGCGGGCGGCCGAAAAGACCGCCGAGGATCACCGTCGAACCGGGCTCCTGACGATGCAGCAAGCCGCCGGACATGCGAATCAGGCGGCCAAAGCGGACCGGATCCGGTTCCTTGGAGAAGGTGATGATGTTCTCCTCGTTCCAGATCTCCCACTGGTTCACAGGCAGGCGCGGCAGCTCGCGGTGTTCGCGCCAGAAGCTTCCCCGGGTGCCGTAGCGAGCGACGGCTGCGTGGAGGAACTGCAGCCAGGCCTGGCGCTGGGGCGCCGTCGCAACGGGTTCGCCGCCGAGCCTTGGCGAGACCCATTCCGGCGTCCCCCAGAGGAACATAAAGGCTCGCATGTGGTTTTCGGCGGCGTAGGCGACCTGTTCATCCAGCGCTTCCCAGCGGGGCGCGAAGCGGTCGCGGGCTTCCGGCTCGATTCCCGCCCAGTTCATCGGCAGGCGCACCGAGGTGATCCCAGCCTCGCGCATCAATTCGTAATCGTTTTCGTCCGTCGGACCCTGTGGCGAGATGCCGATGAACCCACGCGGAGGCAGCGTCAGGGACCCAGCGGTCGCCGGGATCAGCGTCAGCAGCGCGACGGTAAGTGGAATCAGCAGGGTTCTGCGCATACGTCCAACAGATGACCCGGCAGATCAGAGGAAGTAGCGCTGCGGTTCGACTCCCCGGGTTACATCGCCAGATGATCGCATGGATGCAGGCGTGGGCCAGTGCGCCGGGCCGAGGCCGACTTCTATCGGGGCGCCCGGATTTGAACCGGGGACCTCACCGACCCGAACGGTGCGCGCTACCAGGCTGCGCCACGCCCCGAGAGGCGGCGATTATCCCAGACCGGGGCAGGGACTACTTGACGGCTTCGATCGCGGCTTCGATTTCGGCCAGCGTCGGGCCGTCCTGCAGGGTTTCAGTTCCCCGCGGCCCGCTGACGATCGCCGCCTGTCCGGTGCGGATGCCAAGGCCGCGGCCGAGTTCGTCATAGCCCTGCAATTTCTGGCTGATCGCGCCATCGGAGCCGCCGTTTTCTTCCAGGTATTCCAGCCATTCGGGCTCGTTCAGTTCCTCGATCCCACCGGCTACCGAGTCGAGGAAGTCCTGGTCGATGCCGAACTTTTTCGCTTCGTCCTGGTTGCGGAAGAAGAGGTAGGTGTACTGCCAGCCGTAGCCCTGCTGCGCCGCCGCCTCGGCGCCATAGAAGCCGAGCTCCTGGGGGCTTTCGCTGTTTGAGTAGTGGCGGTAGAGCAGCTTCACGTCGCCGGGCCTGGCGTAGGCGTTGACTAGGGCCGGGATCGTGCTGAGAAAGTCTTCCTCGCAGCTCGAGCACTGCAGGTCGTTGAAGATCTGGATCGTGACCGGCGCATCGGAGGAACCGAGGCGCTCCCCTTCCTGGGGCACGCCGCCAAAGATTTCCTGCGCTTCGGAGATGCCTGCCAGGTGGACGACGGCGCGGCCGGCCTTCTGCGTTGAGATGTTGACGATCGCGTAACCGAGGAATCCCAGGGCGATCGCCAGCGCCAGCACGATCCAGATCCGGCCGCGGCGGGGGATCGGGACGGCGGCGGGCTCTGGCCCCGGCTTCTCGGCGGTCGCTGGCATTGCGCCATTATCGCGACTCCCCGCCTCGGACCGGCCGAGTGAGGCCGCGTCCGTTTGACACGTCCGCTGTCAGGGGTAAATATCTTCCTACTCAGTTTCAACGAGAAAGGGAGGTCCGCAGTGGCCAATCACCTCACCCCGTCCGAGCTTGCCGAAGAGCTTCAGATGAAGCGGCAGGAGGTGATCGGCAAGTGCATGCAGATGGGCATTCCGATCTTCCACGGACGCATCGACAAGTCGCTCTTCGAGACCTCGCTGCGCAGCATGACCGGTCAGCGCCAGCGCCAGCAGGCTCGCCCTCACTAACTCTTAACTAGACTCCCACCCCGCATGGAGCGGGGAACCAAATCGTCCACCTTGGCGGACCTGCTGCCACTGTCCGCCGAGCGCTATGGCGGTGCTGCCGCCGTCCGCTACAAGCAGGACGGCAAGTGGGTCGACCGCAGCTTCGACCAGGTTCTCGAGGTGGCGCGTTCGCTCTCTCTCGGACTGATCGATCTCGGCGTCGCCAAGGGCGACAAGGTCTCGATCCTCGGCAACACCCGCCCCGAGTGGACCTACTTCGACTTCGCCGCGCTCTCGGCCGGCGCCGTGGTGGTGCCGATTTACCAGACCAACTCTCCCGAGGAGTGCCAGTACGTGCTGGAGAACTCCGACGCCAAGGTCGTCGTCGTGGAGGACGACGAGCAAATGGAGAAGGTCCGCGCCGTTCGAGATCAGCTGCCGCTGCTCGAGCACGTTGTGCGAATGACGGGATCCAGCGCGGACGCAATCTCGCTCGACGATCTCGCCTCCCGCGGTGCCTCCCGCGATGCTGGCGAGTGGGAAGCTCGCTGGCGGTCGGTCACCAAGGAGGACATCTGCACCTTCATCTACACCTCCGGAACCACCGGACCGCCAAAGGGCTGCGTGATCAGCCACGGCAATTACCGGGCGATGCTCGACATGGTCAATCAGACCAGCGTGATCGAAGAGGGAGACATTGCTTATCTCTACCTCCCGCTCGCCCACTCCTTCGCCCTGCTGGTCCAATTCGGCAGCTTCGACCTTGGCACCACGATCGCTTACTGGGAGCGCGACCCGCAGAAGATCCTGCCCAACCTCGCCGAGCTGAAACCGACCTACTTTCCCTCGGTGCCGCGCATCTTCGAGAAGATCTACACCGCCGCGACCAGCGGCATGGAGAAAGCAGGCGGAATCAAGAAGGCGATCTTCGACTGGTCGATCAAGGTCGGCGGGAAAATACGGGCGACGGAGCGTTCCGGCCGCAAGCCGGGCTTCCTGCTGCGCAAGCAACACGAATTCGCCGACAAGCAGGTGCTCTCCAAGATCCGCGGGCTCTTTGGCGGCAATCTGCGCCTCGCCGTCTCCGGCGCAGCCCCGATCAGCCCCGAGATCCTGCGTTTTTTCGATGCCGCGGGAGTGCTCGTGCTCGAGGGCTGGGGCATGACCGAGACCTCCACCGCGGCGACCGTATCCTCGCCCGAGGAATTCAAGGTGGGGACCATCGGCAAGCCATTCCCGGGATGCGAAGTGAAAATCGCCGAAGACGGTGAGATCCTGGTCAAGGGTCCAAACGTCTTCCAGGGCTACTACAAGAACGAGGAGGCGACCCGCGAGACGATCGTCGATGGCTGGCTGCACACCGGCGACATCGGCGAGATCGACGCCGAAGGCTTCATCAAGATCACCGGCCGCAAGAAGGACATCATCATCACCGCGGGGGGCAAGAACATCACCCCCGCCAATCTTGAGAACGAAATCAAGCAGCACCCGCTGGTCTCCCAGTGCGTCGTCGTCGGCGACCGCAAGCCCTACCTGGTCGCCCTGGTAACGCTCGACCCCGAGGACGCCGTCGCCTACGCCAACGAGCACGGCCTTCCCGAGGACCCAGCACAGCTGGCCGCCAACCCCGACGTGCTGAAAGCGATCGAAGACCACGTGGCGACGATCAACGAGAAATTCGCCCGGGTCGAGCAGGTCAAGAAGGTGGCGATCCTGCCCCGCGACCTCTCACAGGAAACGGGTGAGCTGACGCCGACGCTGAAGGTCAAGCGGGCGGTCGTGGCGAGCAAGCACGAAGACGAGATTGAGGCTCTCTACGCGAGTTGAGGTTTGGGTCAGAAGGATCGGTTGACCCTCTGGTCGAATTGATATCGCACGCGCATGCTTCGCCTGCGCTTAGCGACAATCTGAGAGCGCGGCTCCGCCGCGCCTAGAAACACGAGTGCAGCGGCCGCCTTCGGCGACATTCGCCCAGAGGGCCAACCGATCCCTCTCGCTCAAGCGCCTGCTCACGCAAAGCGCCTTGTGCTCGAACGTGCAGCTCGACTCTCCTCGCGAGTTGGGGCTGGGCTCTTTGCGCGAGTTGCGTCTGGGAGGGCCGTTGCCCTCTCCCGGGAATGTTCGCGAAGCGGCGGAAATGCAATCCGGTTTCCGCGCGGCGCCAGCCGCGCACTAAATCGTCGCTAAGCGCACGCGAAGCGGGCGCGTGTGACTCAATTCACGGGAGAGGGCAACGGCCCTCCCCACCCCGACTTGGGTTAGGAGACCTCGCCCGATTGGCGCAGCAGGGCCGAGGTCGTCTGCTCGAGGACACGGCGCCAGGTGGAGTTTTGCTCGTGCTCCTCCTCTTCGGCGGCGCGCTGGACCACGCGGCCTAGGCGGCGGCCGGAGATCTCGAGACCGTGGCGCTCGGCGATCTCCTTGAAGCGGTCGTAGTCCTTGGCCAGGGTTGCGGTCACCGATTCGAAGCCGTGGCGGGCGATTCGGAGGCGCCGTGAGTAGTCCATGATCGGCGTGCCGAACATCAACTCATCGTTCGGCTCGGGCTCGACCAGGATGATGTCCACGCCCGGATAGCGCTCCTGCCACTGCTCGACCGCTTGGTGCAGACGCGCGTGGGCGATCAGGCGGAACGTCTGGTTGGCGATTGCGGGCAGCCCCATGTCGGAAACGCGCCGCACCCGAGTGCCGAACACCGTCGGGATCGTCTTCTGGAAGTCATTGACATAAGGCACGAGTGGATTGACGACAACGATGAATTTGGCGCCCTTTTCAACCGCGATGTCGACGTTGGTGGTCGAACGGATGCCGCCGTCGATCAGTTGACGACCCTTGAGGTCAACCGGCTTGTAGACGATCGGCAGCGTGGTCGAACACTGGACGGCCTTCGAGATTGGCACGTCGTCCCAGCCTTCCTCGCCGAAGGTGATCCGCTCGCAGGTGTCAAGGTCGGTGGCGGCGAGGTAGAGCTCTTTGTCGAGCAGGCGAAAATCGTCGACACGATCCTCTTCGCTGAGCGCCGTAGCGACGTAGTCGGCGATCCCGCTACCCGAGTAGAAACCGGTTGGCAATGCCTCGGCCATCCCGACACCGACGTCCATCGCTGAGAAGCTGCCCATGCGGGCGAGGTTGCCGGCGAGCTCGATCGCCCGTAGCGGCAGCATCGCCGCCTTCTCGATAAAGCCGAGGTAGTTAGGCTTCAGAACCCTGCCGAGGTCGAGATCCTCGAGCTCGGAGGGGATGCGCCGGTTGATCACCTGCATCATTTCGTCGGGCGAAACTCCGTTGGCGAGCATGCTGGCGACAAAGGAGCCAGCGCTGGTGCCGACGTAGACATCGAAGTTGTTGACCGTGCTGTTGACCGCGAGCAGGTCGAGGGCCCGCAGGGCGCCAATCTCATAGACCCCGCCGGTGAAGCCGCCGCCGCCAAGAACGAGGGCGGTCTTGGACGGGCGTTTACGGCCCCGGCGACGACGCGGTTGCGACTCTATGTCCACAACTTTGCCCATAAACATGCATTATCTCACCAAGTGAGGCGTTCCCCGGCAACCTATGCCGCTATTTGTGCCCTGCTTGCGGCTCTCTTGCTATCCGCGGCGGCACAGGCGGCTGCCTACAGCAGCAGTTGCGCAACCATGCGTTCTCGCCTCGTGCACGGAGGTGGCGGTTCCAGCGGCCTGCTCGTGATCGACGGCGGGACCGGCAAGGTCGTCTGCGCCAGGGCGCCAGGGCGCCCGCGCCCGCTCGCCTCGAACATGAAGCTGTTCACCACCTCGACCGCGCTGGCTCGGCTCGGCGCGGAATCGAGGATCACGACCTTGCTCAAGACCGACGGCGGAATCGATCGCAACGGCGTCCTGCACGGCAGCCTCTACCTGGTCGGCGCCGGCGACCCCGCCCTCGGCACGCCCTCCTTCTACCGGCGGTTCCTCGGCGGCCTCGGGACCAACATCTTCCAGCTCAAGCGCCAGGTGCGCGAAGCCGGAATCAAGTCGATCACGGGCCGCCTCTACGCCGACGACGGCGTCTTTGACCGGCTGCGCGGCGTCGCCGACTCAGGCTACGCGACCAGCCCCGAAATCGGGCCGCTCTCCGGCCTCTCCTTCAACTCCGGCTACAGCACGCCCAGCGCTACCGGCTTCGCCAGCGACCCGGCGCTGACCGCGGCCGCGACGCTGGACGCGAGCCTGCGCGAAGCGGGCGTAAGCATCTCCCCCACCGTGGCGCTGGGGACCTCCCCGCCCTTCAGCACCGAATTGGCCCGGGTCGAATCGCCGCCGCTCTCGAGCATCGTCAACACCACCGACGTCTACTCCGACAACTTCTTCGCCGAGATGCTGATCAAGCTGCTCGGCGCGCGGTTCGGGGGGGCCGGCACCACGGCGGCGGGCGCAAAAGTAGTCGAGGCCTTTGCCCGCGGCCACGAATCCGGCGTTCACGCCGTGGATGGCTCTGGTCTGACCCGCTCAAACCGCGCCTCGCCGGCCCAGGTAGTCGGGCTGCTGAAGTCGATGCGCGACACCACGGTCGGCGACGAATTCATCCAGGACCTCGCCCTCGCCGGCCATGAGGGCACCGTCGCCGAACGCATGCACGGCACCGCCGCCTACGGCCGCTGCCGCACCAAGACCGGCACGATCAGCGCCGTCAGCAACCTCTCCGGCTACTGCTTCAACCGTGACGGCAGGGTGATGATCTTCTCGATCCTGATGGGAAGCGTGCGCGATCTCAGCCTCGCTCACGCCGAGCAGGATCTGATCGCAGGGGAAGTCGCCTCCTACTGAGCCTAGAATCGGTCGCCGTGCGCGTGCTGCTCACCAACGACGACGGGATCACGGCTCCGGGCCTGCAGGCCGCGCGGCGGGCGCTGCGTGAGATCGACGGGGTCGAAGTCGACGTGATCGCGCCTGACTCCAATCGCAGCGCGACGGCGCGCAGCATCACGACCCGCTCGCCGCTGACGGTCGAGGAGGTCGAGTTCGGCGACGGCGAGGTAGGGTACGCGACCGACGGCACGCCGGTCGACTGTGTGCGCTTCGCTGAGCTAGGCCTGGTCGGCCATCGGCCCGACCTGATCTTCTCCGGAATCAACCACGGCGCCAACCTCGGCGACGACATCACCTACTCGGGTACGGTTGCCGCCGCCTTTGAGGGAATCGTCCTCGGCATCCCGGCGGTCGCCTTCTCTCAGCAATCTTCCAGCGGCGGCATGGGTTACGTCAGCGGGCGCTTCGACTTCGGCGCAGTCGCCCGCTTCGCCGCCGAGCTGGTCCGGCACCTACTGACCCAACCGATGCCAGAGGCGACGCTGATCAACGTCAACTGTCCCGCCGGCGAGCCGGAGGGAATCGAGGTGACCAAGCTCGGCAAACGGATCTACAACGACGAGCTGAAGCTGATCGGCGAGGCCGACGGTCGCCGCCACTACGAGATCTACGGCTGGCAGCCCGGCTATGAGGAGATCGACGGCACCGATCTCAACGCGGTTTCTGCCGGCCGCATCTCGGTCACGCCGATCCACTTCGACCTCACCGACCACGGCGGCCTCGAGAGCCTGCGCGCCTGGGGGTTCGAGGCGATGCTCGCCGCCAGTGCCCCCTCCTCGGTGTGAGCGGGACGCCCGAGCAGCGCGCAGCCGAGCTGCGACAGGAGCTGGCGGGGCACAACCACCGCTACTACGTCCTCGACGACCCGATCGTCGGCGACGATGAGTACGACGCGCTGCTCGACGAGCTACGGGCGATCGAGTCCGAGCACCCCGAGCTGCGCACGCCTGACTCGCCGACGCAGCGGGTCGGGGCACCGCCGCTGGAGCGCTTTGAGCAGGTCGAGCACGCCGAGCAGATGCTCTCGCTTGCCAACGCCCGCAACGAGGAGGAGCTGCGGGCCTGGGAGACGCGAATCCGCAACCACTTCAAGCGGCTAGACATCAGCGCCGCTGAGTTCAGCTACACGACCGAGCCCAAGATCGACGGCCTAGCGATCTCGCTCACATATGAGGAGGGCGTGTTCACGCGCGGGGCCACGCGCGGCGACGGCCGAATCGGCGAGAACGTGACGCAGAACCTGCGCACGATCGGCTCGATTCCCCTGCGTATCGACCAGGCGCCGCCACTGGTAGAGGTGCGCGGCGAGGTCTACCTGCCGATCGCCGACTTCAAGGCGCTCAACGAACGCCGGGCCGAGGCGGGCGAGCCGGCCTTCGCCAACCCGCGCAACTCGGCCGCCGGCTCGATCCGCCAGCTCGATCCCAACCTCGCCGCCGAACGACCGCTCTCGGTCTGGTGCTACGGAATCGGGGCGACGAAAGGCCTCGACCTCGCAACCCACAGCGACGAGGTCGAGTGGCTGCGGGAGAAGGGCTTCAAGGTCAACCCTGATACCGCCCACCATGAGGGCATCGAGTCAGTGGTCAAGCGCTGCCACTGGTGGGAGGAGCGCCGCGACGAGCTCGACTACGAGATCGACGGCGTCGTGGTCAAGATCGACGAGCGGGCGCTCTGGCGCGAGCTCGGCGTGGTCGGCCGTGAGCCGCGCTGGGCGATCGCCTGGAAGTTCGCGCCGACAACCGCGACGACGAAGATGAACAAGGTGGTCTGGAACGTCGGCCGCACGGGCCACCTCGTGCCCTTCGCGATGCTGGAGCCGGTCCACGTCGGCGGGGTCACCGTCTCCACCGCGACCCTTCACAACGAGGAGGACCTGGCGCGCAAGGACGTGCGGCCGGGCGACGAGGTCGTGGTGATGCGAGCGGGGGACGTGATCCCGCAAGTGGTGGCGCCGCTGATCCAGCGCCAGGAGAAGGGCAAACGCCGGGGCCCAAGGCCCAAGCCACCGGCCAAATGTCCCGCCTGCGGCACGCCGACGGTCAAGCCCGAGGGCTCGGTCTTCACCATTTGCCCCAACCGCGCCGTCTGCCCCGGCCAGTCCTTCCAGCACGTCAAACACTTCGTCAGCAAGGGGGCGATGGACATCGATGGCCTCGGCGAGAAGCAGGCACTGCGTTTCCTGCAGGAAGGCCTGATCGCCGATGTCGCCGACATCTACGAGCTTGGCGAGGAGCAATTGGAGGGCCTCGAGGGCTTTGGCGAGATCTCTATTCGCAACCTCCTGGCCGCCATCGATGCCTCGCGGAGGCGCCCCTTCAAACGCGTTCTCTATGCGCTCGGGCTGCCAGGCGTCGGCTACGTCACGGCGGAAGCGCTGGCCGACCACTTCGGCTCAATCGACGCCTTGCACACAGCCGATCCCGAGCAGATCGAGGAGGTCGAGGGCGTCGGCCCGATCATGGCAGTGCAGATCGCCGAGTCGCTTGGGGACGAGCGGACCTGGGAGCTGGTCGAGAAGCTGCGCGAAAAGGGCCTGCGGCTCGAGCAGGATCCCTCCGAAAGGCGGGCCAGCGGCGGCCCGCTCGAAGGCAAGACATTCGTGCTCACCGGAACGCTGCCCGAGCTGACCCGAGAGGAGGCCGGCGCCCTGATCAAGACGGCCGGCGGCAAGGTAGTGAACTCAGTCTCAAAAAAAACCGACTACGTCGTTGCCGGCGAGAATCCCGGCTCGAAGCTGGCCAAAGCCGAGAAATACGAGACTGAGATCCTCGACGAACCAGGCCTGCTGAGCTTGCTCGGCAAGTGACCGCGGTCCGTCTCGACATCGAATACGACGGCACGGGGTTCAAGGGCTGGGCAAAGCAGCCCCGGCAGCGGACCGTGCAGCAGGAGCTGGAGGCGGCACTGGAGACGGTGTTGCGTGAGCCGGTGGAGCTGACGGTGGCCGGTCGCACCGACACAGGGGTGCATGCCGAGGGCCAGGTGGCGAGCTTCGTTACCGCTGCGGAGGTGCCGGCCAATTTGGCCCAGAGGCTCAACGGCCTCGGCCCCCGCGACATCGCGGTCACTGCCGCAGTACCGACCGAAAACGGCTTCGACGCTCGCCGCGACGCGGTCTCGCGTACCTACCGCTACCGAATCCTCGCCCGCCCCAACTCCAGTCCCTTCGAGCAGAACCGCGCCCTCTGGTGGCCCCACA
>Ga0209265_1000312_pt1 | contig 12923 bp, 9 predicted proteins | sample GraSoiAngelo_103_FD_185872 | JGI IMG/M metagenome (GOLD analysis project Ga0209265, IMG submission 185872) | Grasslands soil microbial communities from the Angelo Coastal Reserve, California, USA - 14_0903_05_20cm (SPAdes) (version 2) | ecosystem: Environmental > Terrestrial > Soil > Grasslands ...
CACGGCCATTACTCTCTGGAGTGCCGCCCAGTGCTGTGACAATCTCATCCAGCCGGTTGCGCGCAGTATTGTAGGCGATGTTCATTTCCATCGCTAGACGCTGTACGTTGCCGCGATACTTTACCAGCATTTCTACAAAATCAAGCTGTTCATGTGTCAGGCGACCAATCCAACCCAAGCTAAAGCTCCCCTCGATCACAATGCCGCTTTCCGGGCATTCAAGGCGCGTGACGATCATTTCTCCCCCACTTACCGGGTCTCTTGTAATCAATGGATACATTCCGTTATATCTCCCTGAAGATTTTATGCCAGCGTATGCCATTCCAAAAACCATGGTCATTTCAATAATGTCGTTATTTATTACTAACTGTATGGTAATAATAACATGAGCAAATAAATTTTGTCAAGATAGATGGTAAATTAGATCAGCTCGTTGGTAATAATTTATTTTTTTGAGACATTTGAATGGCCTGGATACCAAGTGTCGCTCCGCTTATCGCGTCCGGTATCCAGGCCATGCTTGAGCAGATTACAGAGATGTCAGGGCCACGCTTTTATGCATTCTTGTACAGAATATTGAAGAAGCTAGGCAGATTCGGCGTGCCTAATCCGGTAGAGTAGTCCCAGCCCTGATTAGCCGCATAGTAGAGGTTATTGCCATGAGTGACATCATAATAAGGATTATTATTATCGTGCTGGTTCGCCACCGCATAGAAGAGGCTTGGTCCGTAGAAGTAGACACCTTTTTTCGCAATCAGTCCCTGATTCATCAGTATCATACCAGAGGCCCAGATGGGAGCTGCTGCGCTAGTCCCGCCAACGGGTATCCAGCGTCCCTGATAATAGACTGCAAGATCATAAGCAACCGCTGAGATGTCTGGCAACTGACGTGCACCATTGGAGTATTTGTTGGTTACGCCATCACCTTCCTGCCATTTGGGACGCTGCATGAATGCCTCACTGAGACCTCCACCACTGCCCCACTGGTTATGGCACTTGCTCAGATCCGTGCCATCCGACCAGACAGTTTCATTCGCACGGTCGCCATTATTATTGACGGATAAGATGGTACCACCAACAGAGACCGCAAAGGGGTCGCTAGCCGGGAAGCTTACTGAGAGATCTTTGTAGACATGGCTGGTGTAGGCACCGCAATCACCGCTAGAAATAAAAACGGTCATGTGCTCAACCTGGGTTAACACGCTCAGGCTTTGATCAATAGCCTTGAGGTTGCCCGGCGTCATATATTTTTCCGCCATACCCAGGCTGATACTCACGACGCCCGCAGAGTCTTTGTTATCCGCATTGTCTTCAATAATCTGCTGCAATGCATCATTGACCTGCGTCCATACATCCTCGAAGGTCTGAGCACGGCTAATATCCGTTTGATAGACAATAATGTGAGAGGCGGGCGCTAGGCCAGCGATCATATCCAGGTCTAAGGTAGCTTCACCACCAGGGGCTGGTGATGTATCACTATCGATGTTCTTGGATTCTAGCTTGCCTGTGAAACCAACACACTGGAAGTAGTTGCTGATATCGTTGGGATCAAAGCCGTCGATTTCAACCAGATTGATAGTCATGTTTTCGCCGTGCCAGCCTTGCTTTGCGAGCTGATCATAGCCATATGCATGGGCTACTTGACTTGGAAGGATTGTATTAGGGCCAGCTTGGCAATCAGCGTTAGCCCGTTTAGGGGCTAACGGCTGAGTAGGAAGCGCTAGATGTTGTGGAGCTAGGCTATAATTATCCAGTCCAGTCACCGCCAGAATCTGATCGGCGATCGACTTGGGCAGCATCGGAGGCTTAGTCGGGTCGGGTGTGTAGAAAGTACGGTCATCGAGTTTGTGTATGACAAAGCGGGTCTGCAACAGGTGCGCGAAGGAACCAGCTTTGGCGTCAATGGTAATATTCGTGCGCAACTTGCCCATTTTTACTGTAGCATTTTCGATGCCGAAGAACGTTTTGATTTTTTGATAGGTCTCATCGCTGATACCCAGCTGATTAGCAACGGTACCGGCATCTTGTTTCTCGCCTGGTGTGGTCTTCCCCTGTTTGCCAAGCTTGTCGAGGACGGCTTGGTTGGTTTTAAAGGTGACACCAACATGGAGTATCTGAGTGTCTGGTATAGTGCCAGTCATCGGCGCATCCAGTGCCGTCTTCGGTATCCCTAGATCCAGCGGCGTCATAGGACCTAATGCCGCGCCCAGGGCTGAGGTTGGCGTGGGCGTGGGTTTTGCTGTATTATCTGAGCCAGCGCCGCAACCTGCTAGTAATACAAGGATGAGGGCCAGATAGGAAAGACTTAGCCACCCCTTGTAATGTGAATAAGAGGACTTTTGTTTAAGAGACATGTATAACCTCCAGGTGAATAAGATTGGTAGGGGAGAGGTCTTTCTGAGAAAGAACGGCTAGCTCTCTTTCATGTCAGTTTTCCTTCCGTTTCCAATCATTCTCAATGAATGTTATAGCATAGTTCAGCTCATTTGTCTGTCAGTTATTTCACAACGCTCTCCATCTTTGTGGAGAAAAGGGTTTTTGCGAGGACACCTCGCGCTCCGGCAGGGATAGCTACCCCTGCACCCCGCTTTATGGTATGGAGAAAAGGGTTTTGCGAGGACACCTCGCGCTCCGGCAGGGGCGGCTGCCGCTGCACCCCGCTTTATGGTATGGAGAAAAGGGTTTTGCGAGGGCACCTCGCGCTCCGGCAGGGGCGGCTGCCGCTGCACCCCGCTTTATGGTATGGAGAAAAGGGTTTTGCGAGGGCACCTCGCGCTCCGGCAGGGATGGCTGCCGCTGCACCGCGCTTTATAGTATAAATGATTGTAGATCTTGTCCTACACTAATTGCTCCTGTGTAGCCTCTTTGTACGGCTTGGGCCTGTAGCTGTGTAGCGTTAAGTTCACGGTACAGGTGGGAACAGATAATATGTCTGACCTGTGAAGCGACGGCTAGCTCAACTATCTCCTCATCGCTGATATGCCCGGCATCAATAATTGCCAGCTCTACATCTTGCAAACATGCGATCTCCTGTTCGTGAAAATAAGAGTCGCCGGTCAGGGCATAGCGCTTACCATTGTAGGTGAAGCACAGACCATGATTGCCAGCGGGCGGTAACGAGACCGCTTCGCAATGGTGCTCGGCGATGAGGTAGTCACCAGCGCTAAGCTCGTGGACAAGCAGTTCATAATGTGGTTGACAAAAATCCCTGGCGCTAAACAGCTCCATGAGACCGTCAAGCAAGCGTTGCACACCTGGCGGGCCATAAATATGCAGATCAGTAGTACGAGGATCACGGCGGGACCAGGCTCCTGCTTGTAGAATGGGGATCAGGTCCGAAACGTGATCGGGGTGAAAATGTGAAAGCACAATATGTTGCAACTGGTCATGGCGTACACCCACTTCTAATAAACGCTGTACAACGCCATGTCCGCAATCAAAAAGGATATAGGTGCCATCCAGTTCCAGGAGTACACTAGATGCTCTGCGCCCAAATTCAATCTGACACGTGCCTGTACCTAGAAGCGTTAAACTGCTCATATTGCTATGCTCCAGTCTATATCTTACTATGTATGACATAGTACGAAAAAAGTTACATAAAATGGCGTCAAAACACTACGTTCTATACCTACGCAAACTGCCCGCAACGATGTACACTGAAGCCTGGAGGAATAGCCTCAAACTGGTTCAATGTGGAGCTTGATTATTCTTGTGTTCCATATCGTGATTCCTCTACTTAAAGAGTGGACAGTCTTATTGGCAACTGCGCGCTGGCGTAGCCCCATCATTGTAAGCGAGGGGACCTCTCTGATGTTACCACCAGGCTAGGTTTTGTCGCCACACAAGTGAGTTAACGTCCAGGACTAGACATCCGTGAGAGGAGAAATTAAGATGCTCTTTTTGACCGAACCTACAGCTCAGTACAAAGATGAGTTCATTGCCGCGCTGAAAGAATTTCAGCGCGAGGGTCATATGCTCCACCGCGATGTACAGCGTATCACTAGAGACTTCCCCCATTTCTTACGCCAGGTACAGGATCAAAAAGATAAAAGCAAACTCTCGCCTTACGATGTGCCAACTACTGAATTCTGGCTGATCGATGATGGCGAGTATGTGGGCTATCTCTCTCTGCGCCATGAACTGAATGATCTGCTGTTTAAGATTGCAGGCCACTTTGGGTATATGATACGCCCCTCTAAGCGGCGGCAAGGCTATGGTAAGGCCATTCTGCGCCTGGGACTGGAACAGGCGCACAAGATGGGGCTGAGGCGTGTGCTAGTCACCTGTGATGAAAATAATATTGGCTCTAAAAAGGTGATTGAGTATAACGGTGGCCAGTTTGAGAATGAGGTGTGCGTAGAGGGTTCGTCCATGAAAAAATTGAGATATTGGATCGATTTGACGTAGATCTGGTAGGCGCGCAATTTATTGCGCTTGACGCACCAAAAAGAGATCCGTAGCTGCGCAATTTATTGCGCCTGTTCTCTATGTTTATGCACGAAGCGCAATAAATTGCGCAGCTACGGGTTGGGCGGTGATGCACGAAGCGCAATAAATTGCGTAGCTACGGGTTGGGCGGTGATGCACGAAGCGCAATAAATTGCGCAGCTACGGGTTGGGTGGTAATGCACGAAGCGCAATAAATTGCGCAGTTACCTTGCTTATACGCTGCTAGCTTGGAATGAACTGATCGTCACCGTATACGACTGAGAAAGCACGCGCAAGCCACAATAGCCGCTCTGTAATGCGCTATCGTTCACTGTCGCCATCCAGTTTGCTGGCTCACTGCTGCTAGTGGCCCAGACTTTGGCAGAGAGCGTTGTACCTACTGCACGGAAACGTAGCGAGTATGACGTGCCAGCGGTCGCCGTAAAGGGTGTGGATGAGAGAACAGTCGTGGTACCGGAAACCCGCTTCTGTATAAATAGACTGTTGCCGTCGATGTAAGCTTTATACCAGTTGTTACCATCCGTCCAGCGCAACACGGCACCTATATTGCTGTTATTAGCAAAGCCGGTTATTGAGCCAGTGAACAGCACCTCAGCGTTAGTAGCCGTTGGTCCTAGCACAGCGCTATAGCTCGCCGCTCCACCCTTCACAACCTGGCCAGTATTATTGGCAATGGAGAATGCGCTGACATTTTTCGCTTCGCCCCCCCAGGTTTGTCCGTTGGAAGCTGTGCCCCATAATGATTGGTTTGCACGCTGAAAATTATCCTGCGCTATGCTTGACGCGGCGGTTGTTGTTGTCGGTGTTGGGATTGGGGTTGGCGTCCCGCTGGCCACTCCTGCCAGATCACGAGCAATATTGTAGAAGTCAGGCGAACCCAGGCCAGTTGCAAGATCATAATTGCTTCCTGCGGGATAGTAGAGGTTATTACCAGCGGTGATATCATGGAAAGGGTCAAAGGGCTGTTGTGTATTTGCGAGGGCATAGAGCGAGGAATTAGCCAGTCCTAGCTGTGCTTTCCCTTGCGTGCGTAGATACTGATTCAAAAGTGCGACACCACCGGCCCAGACAGGCGCACTGGCACTTGTCCCGCCTAGAGTGAGCCAGCCACTGCCAGGGCAACCTGCTGCTGTCACCGTACAATATATAGCATACCCGCTATCTGGATTAGCATTTGCCGATACATCGGGCACTTCTCGACAAAAGCCACTATTGTTAGCTTTACACGAACTTCCCGATGTATAGCTGCTCTGCACGCCGGGAGCGACCTGCCAATTCTGAGATTTAAAGTACATGCTGAGGCCACCACCACCACCAGCGCCGTTAGGACCCGGCACATTCGTATTTGGATTAGACCAGGCCGTCTCGCTATCGTAGCTGCCAGCCTTCATTCGTAGCGTTGTTCCACCGACCGCTGTTATAGAGGTATCACTTGCGGGTGAAGCAACTGCCAGATTGTTATCCTGGCAATCGTAGGCACCGGCATCACCAGTTGCGGCCAGGAAAGAGATGCCTTGGGCTGCGCCTTGCTGCAAAATGTTATGAAACGTCTGCAATTGCTGGCTCCCCATCGTGGCCTCGCACAGTCCCCAACTGATACTCGCCACCTGTGCCTTATTGTCAGTCACTATTTTGTTGAGAATATCGCTGAAGCCTTGCAAGGTATTGGGACCTTCATAGACGATCTGATTAGCGCGGGGTGCGACGGCAGCGAGTAGTTCCATATCTAACTCTACCTCAATGGCACTCATGCCCGCCGCGCCGTTGAAGCCATCGACTAAAACTCTGGCAATGTTAGAGGTGGAACCCAGGTTATAGGTTTGCATATATTGCTGTATATCGCTCAGCTGATAGCCGTCTAACTCCAGCAATGCGACGGTTTGCCCCTCACCGTGCAAGCCAGCGGCATAGAAGGGATTACTATTGTAAGCGTTTGCAATCTCCGCTGGACTCAAACCGGTGGGCGAGGCCAAAACAGAGTGCTGATGATTGCTATGGAGTTGTATGGTGTTGTCCAGTCCAACAATGCCTATAATCATTGGTTTGAGGGAAGAAGGGACGTGTGCTGGGGTAGCATTCGCAAAAAAGGAGCGCTGCCCCAGGCGGTAATTGTTGATGTGGACATTGAATGCCTGTTGAGCCTGGGCCACCGAACTGGTGACATCGATCAGCAAATTATTGGGTGCGATATGCGTGACCGTCAGATGCTGGCCCTGCAAATAGTTCACGACTTGTTGAACCTGGTTGGAAGTGGGAGCATAGTTTTGCTGAAATTGCTCAGGTGTCAGGTAATGACGGTATTGTGGGGATTGTGGGTTATATATGGCCTGCACAAGGTTATCCAGCCCCATGGGATCACGTACCTGCAAACTGACTGAAATATTGAGAGTCTGGTTGGTGTCAGTGGCCCGCAAGAATTGCGCCTGTTGCGGTACTGGTGTCCCCTGGCCATCTAGCAGCGCCATGGGACCATTATCAGCCTGGGCGGTCAAGCGGTGCAACCCGGCCAGAGTTAACCCAATAAGCAAGAGGATAGGAACGCTGAAGATCAGTAATTTTATAGGCGTCTTGCGCATACTTGTTCCTCTAATCCTACAATAAATAACATATATCCATTTATTGATCAGCTTAAGAGTGATAGACACTATCAATCACAACAGCAAAAAGAAAATGTTCTGTTAGCCATGACGTATAGAAGCACAATATGTAACGCAGTGGCGAAAAAGGGTTATAGATGGTCTACATAGCAAAGAGAGGAAAATTTGCCACGAGCGCAAATTTTCCTCCCGCTAAGCAGACGAATGCTGTTTATTCCAATTCAAGAGGAGAACCACGAATAGAGCGTAACCAGGGGGACTCAAGCTTCTCAAGCTCATCAGTAGCAGGATCTTGTGGCTTTGGCAAGCGCGAGACCATGGGGTCCTGCTCATACCAGGGGTAGCGCGGCCTGAGAGCATCTTTATCGCCGAGTGCAGTCCGTTCTACTGCGGCATTGCGTCCGCCCAACGTATCATAAATGGGGTGAGGTTGGCGTTGCTGTGCTTCGGCCTGTTCGCGTTCTCGTAGAGCTTGCGAGCGTGTTGCAGCTTCGCGCTCTAGCAGTAAGAGTTCCTGTCGGGCTTGTAGCTCCTGTTGTGCACGCCATTTCAGTTCTTCCTCGCGGCGTTGCTTGGCCTGTTGCGCCATCTCCTCAGCGTGTTTAATGCGCGCTTCACGTTCAGCGAGGGCCTGTGGACTCATCATGGGGTCCTGTGCCATGGCGGCGCTTTGACGGCTGGTAATCGCCTTGCGGGCTGTTGCGCTATTGCTATGGAACAGATAATGCGATGACATGGGATCGAGTGCTCCGGGTGGGGCCTGTTCTACCATAAGCGCAAAATTGTTTAGCTCTTCCTGTAATAAAGACTCAAAGTACGTATTGAAGCCCAGTGTTTCGCCCAGTGCTCCGAGTGCGCCGGTTGGTGGAGCGTAGGAGAGGTAGACGTGGACCATCGTACGGTTTGGCCCTAAGGCTTGAAATTGTACCTTGCCTGAATTGTGCAAGCCACTTGTTGAGCGCCACCCTACTTGCTGGTCAGGAATCCAATCCACATTGACGGCATCCCACTCGTACTGTCGCAACACCTGGACAACCCAATGACTGCGCTGATCATCGTAGTATGTCACCTCCTTCACGAAGTGCATAAACTTAGGAAAATCGTGAAAATGAGTGAACAGCGTATAGACCTGATGTGCAGGTGCATGTACGGTGACTGAGGCGTAATGCTCTACCATAAGATGTACCCTCTCTTCATTGAATATCGCGTACCAGGGTACGAAAGCTCAAGTATACTAATAAAACTTTCTATGTTGTACGAAGTGGTATCACATAGAAAAACTTACTTTAGTATAACATGATTCATGGTTATTTTCAATAAAGCGACATTTGGGCATTGGGGGAGTGCCAATGTCAAGATCGTAGCCGCGCAATTTATTGCGCCTGATGCATCAACGCATTGAACAGGCGCAATAAATTGCGCGGCTACGAGTCAATGCTGTGGGAAATTGTTCTTCAGGCTGCTCAAGCCTTTCTCGTGCAGGCGGAGTCTGTCCCGATAGACCTTCCTGTGGAGGAGCAAATGAAGCGGTTAGTGTATGGGCATCTCACCATCATGGCCTATGAGCAGCACGCAGCCACCGTTTTCTTCAATGAGTGGAGATATCTCTCGCCAGATCGGCAAGAACGGATCAAGCAGTTGCGTGATATATATGAAGCTTGTTTTCAACGTGTGATCGAAGAGGGAGCTATGTCTTCATTATGTGCCGACTCAGGCCTGATCAATGCACATGCTCCCTTGAGCTATAAGGCGCGCCCGGCAGGACTCGAACCTGCGACAGTCAACTTAGAAGGTTGATGTTCTATCCCCTGAACTACGGGCGCATGCCACAAGATATATACCAATCACCCGACCCCTATAATAGCAATAACTATTGCGATATGTCAAGTAGGAAAACTGGACCTTTTGTGCAGAGACATTGACAAGTAACGGCCACAGGCATATAATATGTCTAAATCCGAGTTAGCAAGTAAGGATTATAGCAAGTAGATGGCATACTCTTATGTCATAGCAAACAGCCAACAAGTGGAGTAAAACGTTATGAGTCAGGCATTTGAGTTGGAACAAGGCACGTACAGTGCTGGGTTCCATGTAGCCGAGAACTATGCATTTAAGTCTGAGAAAGGGCTGAGCAGGAAGATCGTCGAGCAGATCTCCGAGATGAAGGGCGAACCCAGTTGGATGCGGCAATTCCGCCTTAAAAGCCTGGATCTCTTTGAGAAGCGCCCAATGCCAACCTGGGGCGCAGACCTGTCAGGCATCAATTTCGACGATATCTATTACTATATTAAGCCCGTACCACAGCAAGGCAAAACGTGGGACGACATTCCGCCCGAAATTAAGGATACATTTGATCGCCTTGGTATTCCGCAAGCCGAACAGAAATATCTGGCTGGTGTTACGGCTCAGTACGAGAGCGAGGCCGTCTATCACAAGGTGCGCGAAGACCTTGAGAAACTGGGCGTCATCTTCACCGATATGGATACCGCCCTGCGCGAATATCCCGATCTTGTAAAAGAGCATTTTGGTACGATTATCCCGCCCTCTGACAATAAGTTTGCATCGCTCAATAGTGCAGTCTGGAGTGGTGGTAGCTTTGTCTATGTGCCCGCCAATGTACGTGTAGAAATACCATTACAGGCGTATTTCCGCATTAATGCCAAGAATATGGGGCAATTCGAGCGTACGCTGATCATAGCGGAGCCAGGGTCTTATATACACTATGTAGAAGGCTGCACTGCACCAAGCTACACGAGCGACAGTTTGCACAGTGCAGTTGTAGAGATCAAAGTCAAAGAAGGCGCACGTGTACGCTACACAACCATACAAAACTGGTCAAAAAATGTATATAACTTAGTAACGAAACGTGCGGCAGCTTATAGAGATGCGACAATGGAATGGGTGGACGGCAATTTAGGCTCTAAGATCACTATGAAGTATCCTGCTGTGCTGTTGATGGAACCCGGTGCACGTGGTGATATTCTCTCAGTGGCCTTTGCCAACGATGGTATGCATCAGGATGCTGGCGCGAAGGTGACGCACCTCGCACCACATACTACATCGCAGATCCTGTCGAAATCAGTCTCGAAGGGGACGGGTCGCGCTTCATATCGTGGTCTTGTGCGCATCAATCCGGGTGCGCACCACACCAAGTCCAGTGTACGCTGTGACGCGTTGCTGCTCGATGAGGATGCTCGTACTGATACTTATCCAACGATTCGCGTTGAAGAGAATCAGACCGAGGTCGGGCACGAGGCGACCGTTTCTAAGGTTGGTGAAGATCAGCTCTTCTACCTGATGAGTCGCGGTCTTGACGAATCTGAAGCTTACTCATTGATTGTCAACGGCTTCATCGAGCCGATCACCAAAGAACTACCCATGGAGTATGCCGTTGAGCTAAACCGCCTGATCCAGTTGGAGATGTCGGGCAGCGTTGGTTAAGCTTTAGGATATACGTGGTGCAAATGGACTTGATAGTTTATGCTCGGAGTATGCATAAGGCTATCAAGTCCATTATTTTTGCCTTTTTCTTAAATTACCGTAAATGCGCAATTTATTGCGCATGCATATCACCATATGCCCGTAGCTGCGCAATTTATTGCGCCAGAGACACAAATAAAGAAAACAAGCGCAATGAATTGCGCAGCTACGGCTTGTCTGCAAACAAAGATGCTCACCCCATGCGACAAAATGCATAGCCAGCATGCATATTCGTAGTGTATACTTATATTTAACATTATTTAATATTTTTTACAACGACAGAAGAGTATATGAGCTGTATCGGTACTGCGGGACATGTTGACCACGGGAAATCGACACTGGTCCAAGCGTTGACTGGGATCGATCCCGATCGGTTGGCCGAAGAAAAAGAGCGAGGCATGACAATCGACCTGGGCTTCGCATGGTTAAAGCTACCTAGTGGACGCGAGGTAAGTATCGTTGATGTGCCTGGCCATGAAAGCTTCATCAAAAATATGCTGGCCGGGGTCGGTGGTATTGATATCGCACTGCTGGTCATTGCAGCTGACGAAGGGGTCATGCCACAGACACGCGAGCATCTGGCAATTCTGGATCTTTTGCAGGTGCGGCGCGGTATTGTAGCACTGACGAAGAGCGATCTGGCAGATGAAGAATGGCTTGCACTCGTACGAGAAGAAGTCGAGGAACAACTGAAGCCGACCACACTCGCTGGCTCTCCCATCCTGCCTGTTTCAGCATATACGCAACAGGGGCTACCGGAACTATTGGCAGCGCTAGATCATCTACTCGCTGAGAAGACGCACGAACGCCAGCATATCGCACGGCCACGCCTGCCTATCGACCGCGTTTTTACTATCACTGGCTTCGGGACTATTGTGACGGGAACACTGCTAGATGGCAATTTCAAAACGGGACAGGAGGTGGAAATTCTACCACAGGGCATAAAAACACGTATTCGCAACTTACAAATGCATAAACAACAGGTGCAAGTAGCCCAGCCGGGGAGCCGCATTGCCATCAACCTGGCCAATATTGCACGCACAGCGCTTGAGCGTGGCAATGTCGTAACGCTACCTGGCCAATTGCCCGTGACAATGTTGGTTGATGCTCGTATCCACTTACTGACAGATGTCGAACGCACAATCACACATAATACGCAAGTTGACTTCTATAGCGGCTCGCAGGAGATACCTGCACGTGTACGGTTGCTTGATGTTGACGAATTGTTGCCGGGGGAGAGTGCCTGGGCACAATTGCGTCTGAGCCGAGCCGCAGTCGTCGCGCGCCGGGATCGTTTTATCTTGCGTATCCCATCACCCAGTAGAACGATTGGCGGGGGGGAAATCGTTGAGACCCAACCGCGTTATCACCGTCGTTTCCAGCAAGCTGTGCTAGAAGCGCTGGAACGCCAGCGGCAAGGGACACCCGAAGAACTGGTACTTGCAGCACTGGATAGACGAGCGGTTCGTTCAGCTAGTACAATACAGAGTAATATCGGGTACACACAGGGATTAACGGGCTATGAATTGGCGGAGGTCGCCAAACAATGCCATTTGTCTGAAGGTGTGACGCTGCACATACTAGAGACGTTGTTATCAGAAGGAAGGGTACGTAAATTAGGATCATTCTGGTTTGCGCAGCAGGTGTGGGAGATCCTGGTTGAAGAGGCTATACGCTTGGTGAGAGAACAGCACCAGCAGTATCCCTTACGCGCCGGTCTCTCTAAAGAAGAGTGGCGCACACGACTGAACCTAACGCCCAAATTGGCAGCAGAAGTGTTTGCCGTTTTATCAGCAGAAGGACAATTGACAGCAGTAGCAGGGATAGCAGCGGAAGGTGCAAAGGGTGTAGGGTATCCTCAAGAGATACCTCACAGGTCGGGTAGCTTACTTCGTCTTCCCAGCTTTACACCGCAGTTTACTTCTGCACAACAAAAACAAGTGCAACAGTTATTGCAACGCTTTCAACAGAGTCCGTATACACCCCCTATACGAGCAGAGGCAGAAGTGATAGCAGGTGAGGAGGTCGTCGCGGCCCTGATTGAGCAAGGACGCCTGATAAAGTTAGGTGATAGTATAGTATTTTTACGTGAAACCTATGAAGAGGCGCTGAAACGGCTTGTTGTCTATCTACAAGAACATGGGCAGCTGACTGTCGCAGAAGCACGCGATGTTTTAGGTGCTAGCAGGAAATATGTTTTGCCGCTTTTGGAGCATATGGATGCGCTGCGTATTACACGGCGCATAGGTGATATGCGAGTATTAGGACAAAATACATTTTTTACAACTACAGCAGATCACTAAATAGGATTGAACTATTTCCCTTGTTTGCACGTCTGTTAAGATACGGTACAATACTGTAGACTCCTACTTTTGTGGAAAGGGTTCCATTCTATCA
>Ga0209265_1000313_pt1 | contig 12913 bp, 10 predicted proteins | sample GraSoiAngelo_103_FD_185872 | JGI IMG/M metagenome (GOLD analysis project Ga0209265, IMG submission 185872) | Grasslands soil microbial communities from the Angelo Coastal Reserve, California, USA - 14_0903_05_20cm (SPAdes) (version 2) | ecosystem: Environmental > Terrestrial > Soil > Grasslands ...
GCTGGTGGTGGAGGACGTGCGGGGCCTGACTCCGGCCGAGGCCGCGGCGGGCCACGTCACGGCTCCGGCCCTGGTGGGAGCCCTCTGATGCTGCCCGAGCGGGAGATCCTGGCGCTCCACCGGGCCATCACCGCCATCCGCTCGGTGTCGGGGGAGGAGGCGGCGCTGGCCGACTTCCTGGGGGACCTGCTGCGGCGCAACCGGGTGACGGTGGCGCGGCTGGGCGCCAGCCTGCTCGCCACGGTGGGGGAGGGGCCGGTGCTGCTCTTCGACACCCACCTGGACACCGTCCCCCCGGCGCCCGGCTGGACGCGCGACCCCTGGGAGGTGGAAGTGGTGGACGGGCGGGTGTACGGTCTGGGCGCGAACGACGCCAAAGCCTCGGTGGCGGCCATGACGGCGGCCTTCCTCGCCTTCCGCGAGGCCGACCTGCCGTTCACCCTCGCCCTGGCCCTGGTCGAGGCGGAGGAGACGCGGGGGACCGGCACGGAGGCCGTGCTGGCCGAGCTCTCCCGGCGGGGGACGCCCCCGGAGGCGGCGGTGGTGGGGGAGCCCACGGGGCTGGACGTCGCCATCGCCCAGAAGGGGCTGATGGTCCTGGAGCTGGTGGCCCGGGGGGAGGCCTGCCACGCCGCCAACGCGGCGGCCCTGGGCGCCGCCAACGCCGCCCGCCGGCTGGCGCGCGACCTCGTGGCGCTGGAGGCGGTGGACCTCGGCCCCCCGCACCCGCGGCTGGGGCCCGTCACGCTGGAGCCGACGCAGCTCCGGGCCGGCACGGCGCGCAACGTGGTGCCGGGGGAGGCCACGGCCCTGCTCGACGTGCGCACCACGCCGGGTCTCCACGGCCACGGGCTGGTGGAGCGGCTGGCGGCCGCCGTCACCGGCGAGGTGCGGGTGCTCTCGGAGCGGCTGGCGCCGCGGGAGACCCCCGAGGTTTCGCCGCTGGTGGGCGCCGCCCGCGAGGCCCGGCCCGAGGCGCGGCTCTTCGGCTCGTCGACCCTCTCGGACCTCGTCTTCATGGAGGGGATCCCCGCCGTGAAGTGCGGCCCGGGGCGGACCGAGCGCTCCCACACGCCGGACGAATACGTGCTGGAGAGCGAGGTCCTGGACGGCGCCCGCTTCTATACGCGGCTGGTGCGGGCCTGGGCCGAGCGGCTGGTGGAGAGCGCCGCATGAGTCGGTCGGCCCGTTTGTGGGACAAGGGCGAGCCGCTCGACGAGCGGGTGCTGCGCTACACGGCCGGCGAGGACCACCGGCTGGACGCGCGGCTCGTCCCCTACGACGTCCGCGCCTCGATCGCCCACGCGGCCATGCTGCGGGAGGTGGGGCTCCTGTCGGAGGAGGATCTCGCCGCCATCCGCGAGGGGCTGGAGGCGCTGGCGCGCGAGCACGCGGCGGGGGAATGGGAGATCTCGCTGGCGGACGAGGACGTCCACACCGCGCTCGAATCGAGGCTGACGGAGCGGACGGATGAGGCCGGGGCCCGTCTCCACCTGGGCCGCTCGCGCAACGATCAGGTGCTCGCCGCTCTCCGCCTCTATCTGCGGGACGCCGTCGCCGCCCTCGCCGCCGGGGCCCGCGAGGCGGCGGATGCCCTGGATGAGCTCGGACGCCGCGAGAAAGAGACCGCGTTGCCCGGCTACACCCATCTCCAGCAGGCGATGCCGAGCTCCGTCCCCCTCTGGGCGGGCGGATTCGCCGCCGAGCTGCGCGACGACGCCGAGGGGATCGAGGCCTGCGCGCGCCGGATCGAGAAGAGCCCCCTGGGATCGGCCGCGGGCTACGGCGTCCCCCTGCTTCCCATCGATCGGGAATCGACCCGCCGGGCCCTGGGCTTCGCCGTGACCCAGGAGCCGGTGACGGCCGTCCAGCTCTCGCGGGGCAAGGCGGAGGCGCAGGTCCTCTTCGAGATCACCCTGCTGATGCAGGACCTGGGGCGGCTGGCGGCCGACCTCGTCCTCTTCGCCGCCGCGGAATTCGCCTTCGTGAGCCTGCCGGCGGCGATGACCACCGGCTCCTCGATCATGCCGCAGAAGCGCAACCCGGACGTCTTCGAGCTGGTCCGCGGGAGGACGGCTACGGCCCAGGGGTGCCTCGCCGAGGCGCTCGCGATTCCCGCCAAGCTGACCTCCGGCTACCACCGCGACCTCCAGCTCCTCAAGGCGCCGCTCTTCCGGGGGATCGACCTCGCGCAAGAGACGCTCGCCATCCTGGCCGCGGCCCTCCCCGGCGTGCGGTTCCAGCCCGAGCGCATCCGCCTCGAGCCGGGCCTCCGCGCCGCCGAGGAGGCCTACGCCCTGGTGCTGGCGGAGGGGATCCCCTTCCGCGAGGCCTATCGCCGGATTGGAAAACGGTTTCGGATCGAAGAAACTTAGAGGCCGATGGAGCCCACGATCGAATCATCCCGCGAAGAGCGCTGGCTGCTCGCCTTGTACGCCACCCTGGCCCTGCTCTCCCTCGTCCCCTTCTGGACCGTCCACTACCTCCCCACCGTGGACGGGCCGTGCCACACCTACAACGCCTGGGTCCTCGCGCACCACGGCGATCCGCGGTACCCCCTCTTCGGGCAGTACTACAAGATCGGCGCCGAGCCCTATCCGAACTGGACCGGCCACGGGATCCTGGCCCTGCTGATGCTCCTCGCCGTGCCGCCGCTGGTGGCGGAGAAGATCCTGGTGAGCGCGTATGCCCTGACGCTCCTCGCCGGGGCCTGGTACCTGGCGGGATCGGTGCGGCCGGGCGACCGCTGGCTCGCTCTCCTGGCCCTCCCCTTCGTCTTCAACTTCCTGTTCCAGTTCGGGTTCTACAACTTCTCGCTCAGCCTGGGGCTGTTCCTCTTCAGCGTGGGCTTCTGGTGGCGGCGCCGGGACCGGCCCACCTCCCCCGTCTACGTGGTGGGGATCAACCTGCTCCTCGGGCTGTGCTACTTCTCGCACATCCTCTCCTTCGGGCTGTCGCTGCTGGCCATCGCCGTCCTCTGGCTGGCCACGCTGCGGCGCGATGATTGGCGGCGGCACCTGCTGCACATTCCGGTCCTCGCCCCCCAGGCGTTCCTGCCGCTCTGGTACCTCGCCCGGGGCGAGGGCAGCACCGTGGCTTCGTACTGGCCCCTCGGGCGCCTGGTGAGCTATTTCGTCTCCCTCCGGGTGCTCTCGCCGTTCGGCGGGTACCAGGACGGGCTGGCCGTCCTCCTGGCGCTGATCTTCCTGGCCCTCCTCCTCCTCACGCTCCGGCGGGAAGGGCTGCGGCCTCGCTGGCGGCCGGAGCACGCCTTCCCGCTACTGGCCGCCTTTTTCATCCTCCTCTACTTCGTCAGCCCGGAGGCGATGGCCGGAGGGTCGATGCTCAAGAACCGGCTCAGCCTCTACCCCTGGCTGATCCTGATCCCCTGGCTGGCGCCGGGATTGGGGCCCCGCGCCCGGCGGCTCGCCGCCGCGGCGCTGGCCCTGGTGGCATTGCTCAACCTCGTCTTCGTGATCCGCTGGTACGGGCGGCTGAGCGGCGACATGGCGGGATATCTGGCCGGGCTCGCCACGGTCGAGCCGGGCTCCCGCGTCCTGCCGGTGAGCTTCTTCCACCAGCCCCACGACTCCAGATTGGATATCCTTGGCCACGCGATGAGCTACGCGGCGCTGGAGAAGGGGTTGATCGACTGGGACAACTACGAGGCGGCCTCGACCCATTTTCCGGTGCAATTCGCCGACTCCGTGCCGTGGCCGCCGATCGGCGACATCGAGGCGCGGCCGGGCCGCCTCCGCGTGCGGCAGTGGCGCCAACGCGCCGACTACGTCTACACCTGGCGGATGCCCCCCCAGCACCCGTTCGGGAACCGGCTGGAGCAGTTTTATCAGCCGGTCGCCGAGGCGGACGGCGGCGTGCTCTGGAAGCGGCTGCCGCGATGACGGGAGCGGATGACCGCCGGCTGCGCGGGCTCTTCTTCGCGCTCGCCCTGCTCTACGTGATCCCGTTCTGGGTGGTGGGCCACGTCCCCACGGTGGACGGCCCCTGCCACACCTACAACGCCTGGATCCTCCACCAGTACGGCAACGTGGAGCGCTACCCCCTGTTCCAGCGGTACTACGAGATCAGCGCCAAGCCCTATCCGAACTGGATCGGCCAGGCGGTGATGGCGCTCCTCATGTACGCCGTGCCGCCGGTGGTGGCGGAGAAGCTCCTGGTGAGCGGGTACGCGCTGCTCTTCCTGGCCGGGGCCTGGTATCTCGTCGGGGCCGCGCGGCCGGAGGAGCGCTGGCTCGCCTTCCTGGCCTTCCCGTTCGTCTGCCACCAGCTCTTCCAGTTCGGCTTCTACAACTTCGCGATCAGCGTCGCCTTCTTCCTGCTCGGCGTCGGCTTCTGGTGGCGCCACCGCGACCAGCCCGGCGATCTCCGCTTCGCGGTGGGGATCAATCTGCTCCTCTGGCTCTGCTACTTCTCGCACATCCTCTCCCTCGGGCTCGCGCTGGTGGCGATCTCCGTGCTCTGGCTGGCGACGCTGCGGCGGGAGACCTGGCGGCGGCACCTGCTCCACGTGGCGATCCTCCTCCCGCAGGCCGTTCTGCCGCTCTGGTTCTTCGTGACGCAGCGGGGCGGGCGCATGCCGTCGACCTGGCCGTTCTCGCAGATGGCGCGGTTCCTCGTCCGGCTGGAGGTGCTGGTCACGCTAAACGTGGAGCAGCTCTGGCTGACGGTCCCGCTGGCCCTCCTCTTCCTGCTCCTCCTGCTCATCACGCTCCGGCGCGGCGGGCTGTGGAGGCCGGAGAGCGCCTTCCTCCTCCTGGCGCTGCTCTTCATCGTCCTCTACTTCGCCAGCCCCGAGGGGGCGGCCGGGGGGTGGCTGCTCAAGAACCGGCTGAGCCTCTACCCCTACCTGATCCTGCTCCCCGGGCTCTCCCCCCGGCTGGGGCGGCGGGGGGCGGCCCTCGCCACCGGCGTGCTGACCCTGGCGGCCCTGGGCAATCTCGGCTACCTGATCCAGGGCTACCGCGAGCTGGGCGCCGAGGTGGACGGCTTCCTGGCCGGGCTCGAACCCGTGGCGCCCAACACCCGCGAGCTCACGCTCCTCTTCGAGCGCACCTGGCCGACCGACGTCCTCTCCCACGCCACCGGCTACGTGGCGCTCGAGAAGGGACTGGTCGACTGGGACAACTACGAGGCCAAGACGGACTTCTTCCCGGTGCGGTTCCGCGACTCGGTGGATTTCCCCGAGCTCCGCGGCCTCCTGGAGCCCGGCACGTACCGCGTCAGACCGAACGTGCGCCGCGTGGACGCCGTCTACCTCTGGCGGATGCCGCTGGGGCACCCGCTGGGCACGCGCCTGCGCAGGAGCTACACGCTCACCCGGGAGGACGACGGGGGCATGCTCTTCGAGCGGGGTGGCGGTTGACTTTCCAGGGAGGCGCACGGTACCCTCCCCGCAGACCAATCTGTATCTGGCCACATTGGATGCTCTTAGATGCGGGGGCGCATGGCGCGGAGCCCCGCTGCCGGACGGGACGAAAGTGACGCCGTGCTTCGGGTTCTGATTCTCGACGATGAGTCGATCGTGGTCGACACGCTGGCGGCCTGCCTGCGGCTGCCCGGCATCGAGCTGACCACCTGCATGGAGATCGAGGCGGCGGAGGCGCTCCTGCGCTGCTTCCGCTTCGACGTGGTGATCACCGACCTCTCGGTGTCGCAGCTCGGCGGTCTCGATGGCATGCGGCTGGTGCGCTTCGTCACCGCCAACTTCCCCGACACGGCGGTCTACGTGCTGAGCGGCTACGTCGATCAGGCGGTGCGCGACCTGTGCTCCGTCCTGGGGGTGACCGCGGTGCTGGAGAAGTCGGAGGGGCTGACCCGGCTGCGCGGCTACCTGCTCGACCGCCGCGCGGCGCGGCTCGTTCCCGGGGCTCCGCTCGAAGGCGAGGGGGAGGTCCAGCAGGTCGAGCTGCTCGAAGACTTCATGGCGGCCAACCCGATCCGCGCCGTGCTCCAGCCGGTGGTCAAGCTGCAGGACGGCGCGCCCCATTTCGAGGTGTTCGGCGTCGAGAGCCTGGCCCGGGGGCCGGGCCACTCGGTGTTGGGCAGCCCCGCGGTCTTCCTCGCCTACGCGGCCCAGAAGGAGCTCCTCTTCGAGGCGGACATGATCTGCATCCGCGCCGCGTTCAACGAGGTGATCCACCTCGGCAACACCGTGACCACCTTCCTGAACGTCCAGCCGCGGTCGCTCACCAACCCCGACTTCGCCTTGCGGCTCTGCGACGCGGTGCGGGCGGCGGGCCTCCAGGAGAAGGACATCGCCCTGGAGCTCACGGAGCAGCAGACCATCGTGAATCCGAGCGCCTTCGCGGCCACCCTGCAGCGGCTGCGCGAGCGGGGCTTCCGCATCGCGCTCGACGATTTCGGCGAAGGCTCCTCGAACCTCAACCTTTTCCAGGACCTCCATCCGGATTTCCTGAAGATCTCCGGGACCTTCTGCCGCGGCCTGGCCCACGATCCGTTCAAGCAGATCATCGTCCAGAGCACGGCGGAGATGGCCGCCCGGGCCGGCACGGCGACCGTCATGGAGGCCGTCGAGACGGCCGAGGACGCCGAGGTCCTGCGCCTGCTGGGGATCGATTACGCCCAGGGCTACTTCTTCCAGCGCCCCCTGCCCGGCCGCGAGCTCGCCCAGATCCTCAAGGGCGGCTCCACCGCCGACCGCCTGAGCGTGCTCGAGCCGCTCGGCGCGCCGTCCGTCCCCTGATATTGAAATTTTCTAACGATTGTCCCGATTCGAGACTCTCCGGTACACTCTTGCGCTGGACGTGCGCTCGTTCTGCATTCCAGCGAGATCTCAATTTCGATTCTTTGATGGGGGAATTTGACATGCCAGCCTGCCTCACCTGACGGTCCTGACACCGTCGGCTTATTGACCAGGGGGTCTCAGACCCTTCTGGGGAGAGATACGCCGATGCACATTACTAACTTCCAAGCTTCCATCTATTCCCTGGTGCTCCTGGTGGCGCTCTGGGTGATTCTCTTCAGGCCTCAAGATACCAAGGCCCGGGAGTGGGCGTTTGGAATCGTGGGTGCCCTGGTCGGCTATTTACTGGCTCACTGATTGCTGGCTCAGGGGGGCGGGCGATCGCCCCCCGCTACCTTCCTACTCAGAGATCTTGGGAAAATTGTCCCGATTTGTGTCGCTTTGATACACTCTTACGCTGGACGCGCGCGCCCTGCGTTCCAACCTGCTGTTATCTTTTAATGATTGTTTGACTGGGGGGACTTGACATGCCAACCTGCCTCACCTGACGGTGCCGACACCGTTGTCTCGACACATTCGTCTAGTTGTTTTTTAACGGTTAACTTACTTTAAGCCAGGGGGTCTCGAGACCCTGCTGGGGAGAGCTACGCCAATGCATATCCATGACTTTTATTCAAAGCTTACCTCTGGGACCGAAGGGGGCAGCCTCTTCACGGCGCTCCGTAACCTTAGCTCGCTGGAGGACTTCAACGTTCTTCTCGACGAGCTCGAGCTTGACTGGCCGACCTGGGATCCGACGGGTGGTAGTGGCAGTGGGGTTGTCGTCTCTTGCATCCCCGTCCAGGCTTGAGGTGGGTCGTCCTGAGGCCGGCATGAATTCTGCTTCGTAATTTCGTGCCGATCTCAACGCAGCATCCCGGGCCCGGAGCCGCGCGCTTCGGGCCCGGCTTTCGAAAGGTTTTCGCATGAGGTGCTCGACGATGAGCTTTGATGAATTGAAGTCTTATATACGCAATCTTGAGGTCGTCTCCTCGTGGCCGCAGATGCTCGCGCTGGTCGAGCGTATGGGTCATCGTGAAACGCTCTCCGTCTGGGAGCATCCGCTCTCGGCCTGCCGGGCCGTCGGCGGCGTGGAGTCCACGGCGTTCCCCGCGGCGGCCGCCGTCCTCTGCTCGGTGATCAGCATTCATCTGGTGGACGACATGCTGGACGAGGATCCCCGCGGCGAGCATCTGCGGATCGGGATCGGACCGGCGGCGAATCTGGCGCTGGCTTTCCAGGCCGCCGGGCATCTGCTGCTCGAGCGGGCCGCGGCGCCCGCGGGGGTGCGGGCCGCGCTGCAGGAGAGCTTCGCGCGAATGTCGCTGGCGACCTGCTACGGGCAGGGGCTCGACGCGCGGGAGCTGGCGAACGAGCAGGAGTACTGGCGGACGGTGGAGGCCAAAACCCCCCCGCTGTTCGCCGAGGCGCTGCGCATGGGGGCCTTGCTCGGCGGCGCTCCGGCCGAGACGGCGGCGCGGCTGGCGCGGCTGGGGCACGTGCTGGGGCTCTTCATCCAGGTCAACGACGACCTGACCGACGTGCTCGAGACGCCGGCGCGCGCGGACTGGCGGCGGCGCTCCAACAACCTGGCGCTGCTCTACGCGATGACCGCCGCGCACGCCGGCCGCGAGGATTTCCTGCGGTTGTCGCTGCGGTTCGACGATCCGGAGGCGCTCGCCGCGGCCCAGAGGATCCTGTTCCGTTGTGGCGCGGTCAGCTACTGCACGCTCAAGCTGGTCGAATTCTCGCGCGAGCTCCAGGAGATTGCGGCGGGCCTCCCGCTGCGGGACCCCGAGCCGGTCGAGCGCCTTGTCACGGCTCACCTGCGGCCGCTGCACCAGTTATTGGAAAGGGTGGGCGTCGAGGATCCCGCGACGCTCGCGCTGTGTTGAAGAGGTCCGCGATGAGTCTTTGAGATCGCCCATCGCGGCGGCTTTCCACTCGGGGCGTCCTCGGCCCATCGGATGGCCGAGAACGCCCGAAAGGGCTCTCGGAAATGCTCACGTTCGGTTTCGGTACGTTGAGCAGCGCAGTCAAGGTTTTCCGGCCGGCCGCGCCGAGCGAGAATCTTCCTGCGAGCCCGATCTCCGCGCGCTCTGGTCTCCCACCCTCGTCAGCCCCTGAGATCTCCCTTGCCAGAGAAGGCCGGAGCCGCGGCCCTCCCTCGCCCTTGCCCATCCGGTTTCCCCGTCCACGAGCATCTCTTTTGGGCATTTTTTCTACCGGGAGGATGAGTCATGTTGATGAACGAATTTGATCACCGTTTCACAGACAAAGATGAGAAGAGCTTCCTGTTTGAGATCCTGCGCCGGATAGGCTGCCTTGAGCACAGAGCGATGTTGGCGACCGCGCAGGACCAGGGCTGGGTAGTGTGGGACCCCACCACCGACCCATCTGGCGGCTCGGGTGTGGGGCTTGCGCGGGCTTGATCGCCCCGGGACGTCGCGTGCGCAGCCGGCGCGGCCTCCGAGTTGCGGTCGCGCGGACCCCGGCAGGTGACCGGCGCCGGGGGCGCGCGGCCGCCGTTCCTGGCCACGGCAGCCGCCGGGTGGACTGGGCTCGGCAAAGCCTGCTATAAAGGGCCCCGGAAAACTTTCGATTGCAGCGCGCTCGAGAGCGACGGGGCGCCCCGGCGGCGCTCCTCACGGGGCGAACATGAATACCCGGCACTCCTCTTCCGCCTGGAAGACGGCGGACCTGCTCCTGGTCGCCGTCTCTCTGCTCGTCCTGCTCCCCTGTATATACTTCCCCTACCGCTTTTCCTCCGCCCCCGAGGTCGGCTTCACCCTCACCTCCGGCTGGAAGGTCGTTTCCGCCTATCCCTGCGAGGGGGGGCCTGGCAGTTGCCTCCAGATCGGCGATGAGGTGATCTCGATCGGTGGGATCGACCGCGTCCGGTTCGCTCTCGACCGCCGGCTTTCCATCGCCGGCCTGTTCGGGCCCCGCAGGGTGGCCCAGGTCCATCTGATCCGGGCCGGACGGCCGCTGGACCTCAACCTCAAGATCCGCAGAGAGCGCGTGGAGCTCCCCCAGGCGCTCTATGCCATGGTCGCGCCGCTCATCTTCTGGCTGATGGGCACGGTCGTCATCCTTTTCCTGCGCCCCCGCGACGAGCGCTGGCTGATGCTGGTCCTGTTCAGCTACGTGACCGCGGTCTGGATCGCCACGGGAATGGCGGCCCGGACGGCGAACGCCTCCTTCTTCTTCCACGCCGTGATCTGGTTCTTCCTGCCGGTGGCCGTCCACCTCCATCTCATCCTGCCCGGCGAGCTCCTGGGCCGGCGGCTGCAGCGGGGCGTCCAGGCCGGCCTCTACGCGCTCTCCCTGCTGCTTTCGGTCGCCGATTCCCTGCTGCTCCTGGAGGGCTCCAGACATTACCTGTTCATCTGGTACACCCTGGCCGGCGTCCTGCTCTCCGTGCTGCTGTTGGTCGTCCGTCTCTTCCTGCCGGTCGACCCGGCCACCAAGGTCGCCGTGCGGATCATGCTGTATGGCGTGATCCTCGGGCTGGTGCCGTTCTTGCTGTTCAACGGCGTGCTCCTGGTCTGGCTGTCGCGCGTGGCCGGGCCGGAGCTCCAGGAGCTCCGCGTCTTCTATCCTTACATGCTGTGCATCGCGGCGGCGTCGATCCCGATCCTGCCGATGAGCTACATCTACGCCATCTACAAGCACCACCTGGGCACGCTGGAGCTCCGGGCCAACCGCCTGCTGGGCACCTACACCTTCTCCGCCCTGCTCTTCGCGTCCTACACCCTCGTCTTCTTCGCCCTCAGCAGCCACTGGAACGTCGTGAGCGGCGGCTTCCTCGCCGTCCTCCTCCTGGTCTCGCTCTCCTACATGGCGGCCGTGCCGCTCCTGCGCGACCGCTTCCAGGCCCTGGTGGACCGCCACGTCTTCGGCATCAAGCACTCTCCTGAAGAGGTGATCGACCTGGTCTCCGCCCGCATCCCCACGGCGTTCGACCGCGAGGTCCTGGCAGGGGTGGTCGCCGAGGAGGTCCTGCCCACCCTGCTGATCCGCCAGTCGGCGCTCTATCTGTTCGGGGAGGGGAGCTTGGAGGTCCTCTACGAGCAGGCCGTCCCCGCCGGCGGGCTCCCCCTGGCGGAGGAGGACCTGCGGGCGGTGCTCGGCTGGAGCGGCCGCTACCTGCCGGCGGGGCCGGGCGCGCCGCAGCTCGCCTGGGTGCGGCTGATCCTCCCCCTCGTCCTCCAGGCGCGCCCCGTGGGGATCTGGCTGCTCGGCCGCCGGGACCCGGACGACTACTTCCCGGCGAGCGACGTCCAGTTGCTGTCGACGGTCGCCAACCAGATCGCGCCGATGGCGGAGAACGTCCGCCTCTACGAGAAGGCGCAGCAGGAGATCGCCCAGCGCAAGGCCGCCGAGGAGGAGATCCGGCGCAGCGAGGAGCGCTTCCGCACTCTGTTCGAGGCCACGCTCGAAGGGATCGCCATCGTGCGCAACGGCGTGATCCTGGAGGTCAACCACGCGCTCCTGGCGATCTTCGGCGGCGAGCCGGACGAGCTCCTGGGCTGCCGGCTCTCCGACCTCGTCTCCGGCGAGGTCGACCTCGAAGGGGTGTCGCGGGAGAGCATCGGCTTCCGGCGCGACGGCTCGACGGTCGACATCGAGGTCGCCGGCAAGCGCTACGTCTTCCAGGGGGAGGAGGTCTCGGTGGTCGCCATCCGCGACATCGCGCAGCGCAAGCGCGACGAGGCCGAGAACAAGACGCTCCAGCGCCAGCTCCTCCATTCCCAGAAGATGGAGGCCATCGGCCGCCTCTCGGCCGGCGTGGCGCACGACTTCAACAACTGCCTGCTGGCCATCTTCGGCTATAGCGACCTGCTGTACGAGCGCTACCGCGACGATCCGTTCCTCGCCCGCAACCTGACCGGCCTCAAGGAGGCCGGGCAGCGGGCGGCGGCCCTCACCAAGCAGCTCCTCGCCTTCGCCCGCCGCCAGCCGATGGAGACCCGGGTGATGAATCTGAACGGCGTCGTCTCCGGCCTGGAGAAGATGCTGCAGCGGCTCCTGGGCGAGGACATCCATCTGGAGACCGGCCTCCATCCGGAGCTCGGCAAGGTGAAGGTCGATCCGGGGCAGATCGAGCAGGTGATCGTCAACCTGGCCGTCAACGCCCGTCACGCCATGCCCGCGGGGGGGCGGCTCACCCTGCGGACGGCGCCCCTGGAGGTCACCGCCGACCGGCCAGCCCGCCACGACGTCCCTCCCGGCCATTTTGTCCTCTTGACGGTGACCGACAGCGGGACGGGCATGGACGCCGCCACCCAGGCGCGCGTGTTCGAGCCGTTCTTCAGCACCAAGGGGGAGGGGACGGGGCTGGGGCTCTCCACCGCCTACGGCATCGTCCGCCAGAGCGGCGGCTACATCTTCGTCAACAGCGCGCCGGGGCAGGGCGCGTGCTTCGCGATCTACCTGCCGGTCACCCAGGAGTCCGAGAGCCTCCGCACCGGCCCCGTGGCCATCGTCTCCGACCGCGGCTCAGAGACGATCCTGCTGGTGGAGGACGAGGAGGAGGTGCGGGCCGTGCTCCACCAGATCCTGGTCAGCCGGGGGTACCGGGTGCTGCAGGCGGGGTCCGGCGAGGAGGCGCTCGTCATCTCCCGGCTCCACCGCGGCGCCGTCCACCTGCTGCTGACCGACGTCACGATGCCCGAGATGAAGGGGCCGGAGCTCGCCCAGCGCCTGCTCTCCGAGCGCCCGCAGACGCGGGTCGTCTTCATGTCGGGCTACAACGACGAGCGCCTCTCGGACAGCGGTCTGGGCGCCCCCCTCTGCCTGCAGAAGCCGTTCTCCCCGAAGACGCTGGGCGAGACCGTGCGCTCCGTCCTCGACGAGGCGGCCGAGCAGCTCCGCGCCACCGGCTGAGCCCTTCTCGACCCCCCTTTAGCGCAGCCAGCGCGGCGCCCGCGCCTCCGCGTTCCGGCCGGGGAGCTGGACGCTGAGCGTGTGGAGGCGGTCGTCCGCGGGCGCCGCCGGCTCGGCGACCCAGATCGTCCAGCGGCGCGGCAGCTCCGCGAAGAGCGCCGGGAGCTGGACGTCATAGCCGATCACCACCCCGGCCGTCCCCTCCGCGAGGGCGCGCAGGGGCGCCAGCCGCGGCTCGGTGGAGAGGGCCACCACCCCCGG
>Ga0209265_1000324_pt1:5000-12778 | contig 12778 bp, 6 predicted proteins | sample GraSoiAngelo_103_FD_185872 | JGI IMG/M metagenome (GOLD analysis project Ga0209265, IMG submission 185872) | Grasslands soil microbial communities from the Angelo Coastal Reserve, California, USA - 14_0903_05_20cm (SPAdes) (version 2) | ecosystem: Environmental > Terrestrial > Soil >...
CAGGCTCCAGACAAAAGGTACATAACATAGCAATCATGAGTTGCCTGCTCTGCATTGAGAGTATGTAACAGTGTTGGTAGTGAAACAACAACACCGCATGTGAATGGGTTCCGGAATAAAAACGAAAAACTCGGACCCTAGTCCGGACCCATTCCCAAGTATGTCCGAAGTGCTTTCATAGGTTAAAACTGATCTGACAGTTTAAAGATGAAAACATCCAAAATCTTGCACTATTTAAGCTGGACTTCATGTTCTGGAAAAGAAAATATGATAAAAGTGAATGTTAAAACTAGGCCACTAATTGCATAACGGAATGTTATAAGGTGAGTTACTGGAGGCTTTGATGATACTCCTTCCCACACTAGAATAATATCAGGACATCGTGATATTTCACTAATATTGTTACCGTTAAGACATGCAGTGCAGTCATTGAGACCGCATATGCTTCACCACGGTCGCACCTCGCAGACATTTTTTTTTCGCTGATAGCTCATCTAATTCAAATATCACAAGTCAATTGGACAAGAGCGTAAGTCACAAAAAATAAAGCTAAATTATATAATAATTGTGGCATCTATTTACAAGGGAGAAAACTTTACTTTACACTCATCCCTCCAGCTCTCATGTTAATGGGATCGGGATCAACGATCACAGTCAAATTGGGGTGAATCTCTCTTCATGGGGTATACATACCTACTTTGAGTTATGAATATCAGTAATCATGGGTACTTAAAGTATTCAGGGATTGCATGTTGGATGCATGATGAGTTGACGGTTCTCAGCCCCACAGCCGACCAACTTGGGTCTCATACGTGCAAAAGACTGAGAAGCCAATCACACCTAGGTAGACATACATTGGACAGCCCGCTCAATGCATGAGACTTAGCAAGGCCGGGGTTACAGTCAGCATTTGAGTGTAACATCCCAGCACTAAGCCGGCAATCCCCACTTGGAGCAGTACCAAGCATGGTGGCTTATGAGCGATTGCCATACCTTTCCCTGATCTTCCCTGATGTAATTAATGTGAATAATGCATGTTAACTCTTTTTCATTCATTTGAGATAGTTAGTATGTGAGAGATGACCGTGATCGTTGATGAATGTCCCGTTAACCATGATAGACCTGTATCTGTTCGGGACAGAGTGTTAAGTATGAGTGCAAAATTTTTTTCAAAAGAAAAGAAAAGAAAAGAATCTAATTCTAATACATGCACATAAAGAGTTTCAATATTCAGTTCATAGAAAATAGGTGCTGGTCCAGCTTCCACATCATTAAATTAAAGAAATATAACCTTTCAATTTCTCTTCATTGTGGCATTTCCAGCTCCGTTCATTATGAATGATTTGTTCGACTCGTCGCTTTCGGTATGATGAAGTTGATCTAAATTAAAGGTCCTTGAAATGGTCTCCCACCTTTTTGTTTCCATTCACCATGAATGTTTCCTTCTCTGTTCACCATTCTTTGTTTTCCTCAGATGTTGGCAGGGTTTATTGTAGGCATAAGTGGGTTATAACAGTTGTGCGATGGTGATATCTGTGTGATTGATGTGATGGATTTTTTTTTTGGATCGTTGGTAAATGAATTCAAACTGTGGTTTGTTTTGATTGTAATTGTGGATGCTCCCGTGGTAATTGATGGATTCCGGTAATCCGTGGAGATTCTATAATTGCGGAAGGGTGATGTCCGCTCGGTTAATATGATCAGGTTTTTTTTTGACCATTCGTAAATGGATTTATTTGATTGTAATTGTGGAAGCTCTTATGGTATAATGAATTCCGGTAATCCATTGAAATTCTATAATTGCGGAAGGGTGACGTCCGTGCGATTAATATAACGTAAGTTTTTTTGGTCATTTGTAAATGAATTCAACTGTGATTTATTTGATCATAATCGTGGAAGCTCCCATGGTATGATGAATTCCGGTATCTGTGGAGATTCCATATTTGTGTCATAGGAACTCCTTCGCCATGGACTTTGTTCGCGAACCACCAAATCCACTCCAAGTATGTCCGATGTACTTTCATAGGTTAAGACTGATCTGACAGTTTGAAGGTGAAAACATCAAAAATCTTACGCTAATTAAGCTGGGATTTTTATTTAGTCAAAGAAAATACTGTGAAAGTGGATGTAAAAATTAGGCCACTATTTGCGTAATTGGTGTCAGCGAGTTACGAATCTCATTGTTACGGGGACCCAAGGGACTACGATCCAGACTCTCAGAGGTTGGCTACTACATACAAAAGCACTTAACTCACAAGCACTTAATACACAGCAAAACTTTAGAACAGATCTAAAAGCTTGCTTCCGTGAGATGGTTTGTATAATCTTTTCCACTGTGACTACTATTACAACTAGTCGCTGTCGCCATTTGTCGTCGCGGTTATCGCTGTCGCCGCAGTTTGTTGCTGATGCCGCAGTTGTCGCTGTCGCTGCGGTTGTTGACGTCGCCGCGGTTGTCTTCGTCGCCGTGGGTGTCGCTGCTGCCGTGGTCATCACTGTCGTCGCGTTTGTCGCCGTCGCTTTCGCCCCGGTTGTCGCTGTCACCGCGGTTGTCGCTGACGCCCTGATGCCCCAGTTGTCGGCGGTTGTCACTGTCGTCGTGGTTGTCACCATCGGCTTTCGCCCCTGTTGTCAATGTCGCCGCGGTTGTTGCCGACGCCCTGGTTGTCACTGTTGCCGTGATTGTGGCTGTCATCGCGGTTGTCGCTGTCGCCGGTCACTGCCATTACCGGTCCTTGAGAAATCCCGAAGTTGGGTGTCCGGAACACCTTGTAAGGAACTGTTCTAATTGCGAATCCTTGAACTAGCTGGTCAAGATGCATCTTCAATTCCTGTAGCAGTTCTGCGATAGCATAAGTGAATGCTGTCATTGGCATTGCAGTACTCGTTCGCTGTACTCTGGTGATCAGTACATTGGATTTCGCTGTGCTCTGGAGGTCCGACATTGGTGGATACTGTTGGTCATCGCAGTCAGATGATTTACTTTTGGAGGTTGCATAGGTGAATACTATCGATCACGTAACAATACTCTTTCGCTGGAGGATGCTGTACTCTGGAGGTCTTATTGGTAGATGCTGTCGATCACGTTACTGTACGCATTTGCTGTACTCTGGCAGGACAAGAGCATAGGTTACAAAAATTAAAGCTAAATTGTATAATAATTATAGCATCTATTTACAAGGGAGAAAACTCTACTCTACACTCATCCCTCCAGCTCTCATGTTAACGGGATCGGGATCAACGATCACAGTCAAATTGGGGTGAATCTCTCTTCATGGGGTACACATACCTACTTTGAATTATGAATATCAGTAATCATGGGTAAGTATTCAGGGATTGCATGTTGGATGCATGATGAGTTGACGGTTCTCAGCCCCACAGCCGACCAACTTGGGTCTCATACGTGCAAAAGACTGAGAGGCCAATCACACCTAGGTAGACATACATTGGACAGCCCGCTCAATGCATGAGACTTAGCAAGGCATGGGTTACAGTCAGCATCTGAGTGTGACATCCCAGCACTAAGCCGGCAATCCCCACTTGGAGCAGTACCAAGCATGGTGGCTTATGAGCGATTGCCATACCTTTCCCTGATCTTCCCTGATGTAATTAATGTGAATAATGCGTGTTAACTCTTTTTCATTGATTTGAGATAGTTAGTATGTGAGAGATGGACCGTGATCGTTGATGAATGTCCCGTTAACCATGATAGACTTGTATCTGTTCGGGACGGAGTGCAAAATTTTTTTTAAAGAAAAGAAAAGAAGGTTTCAATATTCAGTTAATAGAAAGTAGGTGTAGGTGCTGATCCTGCTTCCACATCATTAAATTAATTAAATGTAATCTTTCATTTTCCCTTCATTGTGGCATTTCCAGTTCCCCGTTCATTATGTATGATGTATGATTCGTTCGACTCGTCGCTTTCAGTACGGTGATCGATATGATGGAGTTTTTTTATTTTTATTTTTTGATCGTAATTGTGGAGGCTCCCATGATATGATGGATTCCGGTAATCCGTGGAGATTTTATAATCGGGGAAGGGTGACGTCCCGTGTGGTTTATATGATGAGAGTTCTTTTTGGCCATTCGTAATGATCGTAATTGTGGAAGCTCCCATGGTATGATGGATTCCGGTAGTCCGTGGAGATTCATAATTGCGGAAGGGTGACATCCGTGCAGTTAACATGATGGGAGGTATTTTCGGCCATTCGTAAATGAATTCAATTATGGTTTATTTGATCGTAATTGTGGAAGCTCCGAATGTATGATGGATTCCGGTAATCCTTGGAGATTCTATAATTGCGGAAGGGTGACATCCGTGCGGTTAATATGATGGGAGTTTTTTTTGACCATTCGTAAATGAATTCAACTGTGGTTTTTTGATCATAATTGTGGAAGCTCCCATGGTGTGATGGATTCCGGTATCCGTGAAGGTTCCATATTTGTGTCATTGGAACTCCTTCACCATGAACTTTGTTTGCGAATCACCCATCCACTCCAAGTATGTCCGATGTGCTTTCATAGGTTAAAACTGATCTGACAGTTTAAAGATGAAAACATCAAAAATCTTGCACTAATTAAGATGAGATTTTTGTTTAGTCAAAGAAAATACTATGAAAGTGGATATTAAAATTAGGCCACTAATTGCGTGATTGATTCCAGCAAGTTACAATACTCATCTCATCACAGCACAATTAATAATAATGTACTGGATGTGAGAATACAATGTGAGATCGCAGAGCAACTTGCGAGAAAAGTGATGGAATATAGTAATGGAATCTATTTCTTATGCGATTACTCTAAGACTTTCAGCGTTAAGTTTCAAAACTTTAGTTGACTCTCGACGCCTTTAGCATGGAGCAACCGTTAGAGTAAGTCAAACTGCTGGTGCATGGTAATTGCCTGATGTGAGACTTTCAAAGATGTAGGTTCAATCACTAGTGCAGAACTGTTACGAGGAGCCTCCAGAGAGGTTATGATTAGAACCACAGAAGTTGACCGCTACATACAGCTTATCAGCGAAAAGGCTTATTTCTGCTCCATCCGTCTGACGGAAGCTGCCCATATTCTGCTTATACATCACCCAGCTTCCGTTTCTCCACCCAAGCTGGCGTTTACCATCAGAGAATTTAATCTCCCACCTGTAAGCGATGCACATACAACGTGATACACATACAAGGTGATAGAGTGCGATACATATGCACAGTGACGATACGCATACAATGCCACATACGCTCGCAACTCGATAGGAAACATGATAGGCAGTATGACGCACAAAACATCACGTGATATGAGTAGTGCTTAGTCATTGGTCACTTCATTTATAGGCTTCGGATCTGAAGTCTGACTATCATCACAACACTATCACTATCATCTAGTTATCTTCATTCCCTTCTCTTTCTGGATTCCAGTCCTTGATAGCAGAGTATTGGAGATTAACTTCTTGTTCTTATACGCAGGATACACAGCATGATACACAGTGCAATAAACAATATGATACACGTACAGCAGCACGGTAGGTCGTACGATGTACACACAGCACAATACACAGCACAATACACCACGCAATACTCGTAGGTACTTTGGTCACTGGTGTAAAAGGATGATAGGTATGTGCCTAGGGCGCGGTAAAGAGGATAGGAGAGCGTCCAAAGAGACCTGAAGATATGTTCAAAAGATAATTACTGTGCTCAAAGCTATAGCTTGAAGCATTATTATGTACATGAAAGTGAGGCTCAAGAGTCATATTACACAAGCTAAAGTCACATTCACGTGACATGAGTGACAATTACCTTTACAACTGTCACCCTCTATATAGGCTTCGGATCTGGAGACGTTCTTTCTGACCATTATTAGCACAACACCATCAACTATCGCTATCACCTATCTAGTTATTCTCTTCATTCCCTTCTCTTACCATACTCCAGTGCTTGATGACAATACTATTGGAGATTTACTCATATACATATAAATACATAGCGGGATACTGATACACTAGCACGATAGACAGCATGATACACAGCATAATATACAACACAACACGCTTACAACACGATTGTAATAGGAGTCCAGGAAGTAATCATGTGGTATCATGTGGTTATTCCGTTGACTTCCGAAGAGAGTATGAGATGAGCAGGGACTAGGAGCAGAGTAGCTTCCAGTCTTATCGATGATGAAGTCCTGTACTTTGCTAATATATCAAATCACACAAATGAAAAAGTAGTCAGAAGTAGTGACTGTTGATATCGATGAATAGAATTGATCTGACAAGGAGGTTAGATACAGGCAGGAAGAACAGGGCATTTCAAACAGTTCAACAATTTGTTACAGTGATAACATGGCACAATACATAGCACAATACATAGCACACATGGCACATTACACAACATGATACATGTACAGTCCAATACACAGCATGATACGCAGCACGATACGAGTACAGCCTAATACACAGCATGATACACAGCAAGATACACGTACAGCTCAATACGCAGCACAATACGCAGCACAATACGCAGCACAATACACGTACAGCACGGTACATGGCAGGATACCCGTACAACCCTAATATACGGCACAATACACAGCGCAATACATATGCAACCCAATACACAGCATGATACATGCTACAATACACGTACCACACAGCCCTAATACATGCACAACGCAATACCTAGCATGGTTCAGAGCACAGGTATGATGTGGAGTGATGACTTAACATGGAGCAGTGATCATTATTGTGGAAACTCATCACCTGTACAGAGTGATCACACTGACTGGTCGATATTACACCTGACGCAATGAAATCGAGAAAATACAGATGTTACAGAGCACTAAATTTTCAAGCAATTAGGACAAGTGAAAGCTCTCTATATGTATGTACATAGTGAAGGGTGAAAGAGCAGGTTGAAAGTAATTATGTAAAAGCTTACAATCAATTCTTAAGTAGAATCAAGACATTCCAATTTTAATATAATGAGTAATATTATTTATATCACCTTTAACTGCCCCATCACATTGATAAAGGAAAAATATTTATTTAACTATGTTCCATCACAATGATAAATAAATAAATTAAATAAAATTTCTTAAGTTATTCGTATAGGGTTAAGAGCTACCCTGCCAAATAAAAATGAAAGGGAAAAAAAAAGAAAAAAAAGAGGAGAAGAAGAAATTTAATTGAAACACTCGGAAATCATAAATCTCCACTCCTGTGCTTGCGTTGCAGCGAGCCTCAGAACTGGGGAGAAATGTTTCTCAACAAATCTAGGGAGCGAAAGTTTAGCCTCAGCAGATCGTAACAACAAGGCTACTCTACTGCTTACAGCACTCTGCTCCACAGTTAAGTCGTCTGCAAAGGATTTATTCCCACGCAAAGTTAACTTGCCATACGCTGGCAGGTACATGCAGCTCTTCCGCTACATGTCCCATGGCCAGCCTGCTACGATTCAGGGCCGAAACCTATTTGTATTCGAGTACGATGTGCGGGAGTAAAAATCATCACGTTCTAGCATGGATTCTGACTTAGAGGCGTTCAGCCATAATCCAGCAGATGGTAGCTTCGCGGCAATGCCTTGTCAAACAGCCGCAAAAACCAATTATCTGAATCAACGGTTCCTCTCGTACTAAGTTGAATTACTATTGCGATGATGGTCATCAGTAGGGTAAAACTAACCTGTCTCACGACGGTCTAAACCCAGCTCACGTTCCCTATTAGTGGGTGAACAATCCAACGCTTACCGAATTCTGCTTCGGTATGATAGGAAGAGCCGACATCG
>Ga0209265_1000327_pt1 | contig 12736 bp, 2 predicted proteins | sample GraSoiAngelo_103_FD_185872 | JGI IMG/M metagenome (GOLD analysis project Ga0209265, IMG submission 185872) | Grasslands soil microbial communities from the Angelo Coastal Reserve, California, USA - 14_0903_05_20cm (SPAdes) (version 2) | ecosystem: Environmental > Terrestrial > Soil > Grasslands ...
CTACCGCATCGAGCTCGGCGAGATCGAGGCGGTCCTGACGCAGTGCCCCCTCGTCCGGGCCGGCGTCGTGACGACCGTGGGCGAGCGCAACCAGCGCCGGCTGGTCGGCTACGTCGTCTTCCAGGACGAGGCCGTGGAAGCCGCGGCCACCGATGGCCCGCGGGAGGATGTGCTGCCGGCCGCCGGAGCCGGCGACCCCTCGCTGCTGCCCTTCGTGCCGGAGGTCGTCCCCTGGGCAGATCTGGAGCGCTTCCTCGGCGCGCTCCAGCAGGTGGCGCTGCCCGACGCGCCGCTGCCGAAATACCGTTACCCCTCGGCGGGCAATCTGTACCCGGTCCAGACCTACGTGCTCGTCCGGCCGGACCGTGTCGAGGGGGCGCGGGCGGGCGTGTACTACTACCATCCCAAGCTCCACCGCCTCGTGCGCGTCGCGGACGAGGACGTCCTCGACGGGACATTCGAGAGCGCGGTCGAGCATCCGGACGCCGGGCTTTCGGCCTTCACCGTCTTCCTGGTCGCCCGCATGTCCGCGATCACCCCCATGTACGGGCGCCTGGCTTCCGACTTCTGCCTCCTGGAGGCCGGCTACATGGGGCAGCTCCTGCGGACGGCGGCGCCGGCCAGCCGCCTCGGCCTGCGCCAGCTCCAGGCGGTCGACTTCGAGCTCCTGCAACCGCTCTTCAATCTCGAGGAGGACCAGGTGTTGCTGACCTCCTTCCTGGCGGGCAGGGTCTCGGGAGAGGCGGGCGAGGCTGCGGCCGCGGAGCCCCGCTCCGGGCGCCGCGCCGGCGGCCCCTCCGCCTGGCGGCAGATGGCGGGCGCGGACCCCTGGCGACCGGGGGGTTCCTCCCTGCGGGCCGAGCTGACCGGCGAGATCGAGCGCCTGGAGTTCAAGCTGCGGGAGGCGGGCCTCCGCTCGGATCCCGGTCAGGGCTACGTCCAGCTCGCGAAGCCCACGCAGGATGAGGCCTTCCTCGCCGACCTCAATTTCCGGCGCAGCGACCGCGAGCTCCTCCGCGCACCGGTCGAGCTGGAGGCGTTGCGGCAGCTCCTCGCAGCGCTGGCCGTCGGCGACCGCCTCCTGCAGATCTACCTGCACGTCAAGGAAGGCGGGGTGCGGGGGCTGGGCGCCGGCAACTACCGCTACGATGCCGGCCGGCGCGATCTGGTGGAGCTCACGGCGGGCGCGGTCATCCCCGGCGGCGTGCACACCTCGACGAACCGGCCCGTCTTCGAGGCGGCCGGCTTCTCGCTGTTCCTCGTCGGGCGGGCCGGCCGGCTCGTGGAGTGCGAGGGCGAATGGGCGCGCGACGCCGGGCTGCTGGAGGCGGGCGCCCTGGGGCAGCTCCTGATGACCCTGGCCCCGGCCCTGGAGGTGGGCGTCTGCCCGCTCGGAGCCATGGACTTCGACCCCGTCCGGCACCTCTTCAAGCTGGACGACGACCAGGTGCTGCTGCATCACTTCGTGGGCGGCCGGATCTCGCCGCGCCGGCGCGCCAGGCCCGCGGCTCCGGCGCAGGCCGCCGCCACGTCCGCGGCGGGCGCGATGGAGCCGGGCGAGAGGCTCGCGGAGCTGCGGGCCTATCTCGGGGCCAGGCTGCCGGAGTACATGATCCCGGCCACCTTCATGGTCCTGGGCTCCCTGCCGCTGACGGCGAACGGCAAGGTGGACCGCGGCGCCCTGCCCGCGCCCGACCGCGGCGAGCCCGCCGCCGCCAATTTCGTCCCGCCGCGGAACCCGGTGGAGAGGCGGTTCGCCGACCTGTGGGGCGACCTGCTCGGCCTGGAGAGGGTGGGCGCGCTCGACAACTTCTTCGCCCTGGGCGGGGACTCGGTGCAGGGGATCCAGTTCCTCGCCCGTGCCAAGCAGGCCGGCTACGAGCTCAGCGTGCGCGAGTTCTTCGAGCTGCAGACCATCGAGGCGATCGCCCTCGCCGCCCGTCCGGTCGACTCCGGGAGCGAGCCGGAGCCGCCGGCCGGCGCCGTGGCCGCCGAGCCCGCCGGCATGTCGCTCTCCGACTTCCCGGACGCGGATCTGACCCAGGAGGAGCTGGAGCAATTGATCGCGGAATTCGACCTTGCCGAAGGTGGGGAGCTGGATGAGCAAAGCTACTAACATCGAGGATATCTATTCCCTCTCGCCGCTGCAGGAGGGGATGCTCTTCCACACCCTCTACCGGCCGGAGGAGAGGGCCTATCTCGACCACATCCTCTGCCGGCTCTCGGCGCCGGACGGCGTGGACGCCGGCGCGCTGGAGCGTGCCTTCCAGCGGGTGGTGGACCGCCATGCCGCGCTACGCACCGCCTTCGTCTGGAAGCTCCGCGACAAGCCGCAGCAGGTCGTGCTGCGCCGCGTCCGGGTGCCGGTCGAGACGCTGGACTGGCGGGCCCTGTCCCCCGCGGAGCGGGAGCTGCGGCTCGCGGAACGGCTGGAGCAGGACCGGGAGCGCGGCTACGACCTCGCGCGCCCGCCGCTGATGCGCCTCACCCTGATGCGGCTGGACGAGGAGAGCCACTACTTCCTCTTCAGCTATCACCACATCATCATGGACGCCTGGTCCGTGCCGGTCGTGTTCGGGGAGATGCTCGCCCTCTACGCGGCCTTCGCGCGCGGCGAGGACATGGAGCTGCCCCGTCCGCGGCCGTTCCGCGCCTACATCGACTGGCTGCGCCAGCGGGACCTCTCCTTGGCCGAGGCGTTCTGGGGCCGGGAGCTGGCGGGCTTCGCCACCCCCACGCCGCTGGCCCAGGACCGTCCGCCGGGGCTCGCCGGCGCGGAGGACGGGAGCTACGAGGGGGTGCAGACAGAGCTGACCGCCGCCTGCACCGCCGGCCTCCAGAGCCTGGCGCGGGAGCAGCGCCTGACGGTCAACAACATCGTGCAGGGGGCCTGGGCGGTGCTGCTGAGCCGGCTCAGCGGCGAGGAGGATGTCGTCTTCGGCTCGGTCGTCGCGGGCCGTCCCCACGACCTGCCCGGCGTCGAGTCGATGGTGGGGCTTTTCACGAACACGCTGCCGGTGCGCGTCCGCCTGCGTCCGGAGGATCGTCTGGGCCCCTGGCTGAAGGAGCTGCAGAGCCGCCAGTTCGCCGCCCGCGAGCTCGAATGGAGCCCGCTGGTGAAGGTGCAGGAATGCAGCGACGTCCCCCGCGGAGTGTCGCTGTTCGACAGCATCGTCATCTTCCAGAACACCCCGGCGGAGGCCGTGCTCGGGAACCGGGGCGAGCGCGGGCTCGAGATCCGGATCTCCCAGCACGATCCCAAGAACAACTTCCCCGTCACCCTGATGATCGCGCCCGGCCCCCGCCTCTGGTGCCGCTTGCTCTACGACGGCCGCAGCTTCGATCGCGCGACCATGGAGCGCCGGCTGGAATCGCTGCGGGTCGTGCTGGAGGGGATGGTCGCCGCGCCCGAGAACCGGGTCTCCGACCTGCCGGTGCTGAGCGAGGAGGAGCTATACCAGGTCCTGGTGGGCTGGAACGACAGCAGCGCCGAATTTCCGCTCGGCTCCTGCTTCCACGAGATCTTCGCGCTCCAGGCCTCCCTGGCGCCGGAGGCGGTCGCCGCCGTCTGCGACGGCGAGCAACTGACCTACCGGCAGCTCGACCGGCGCTCCTCGGGACTGGCGTTGCAGCTCGCCGCCGAGGGGGTGGGTCCGGGCGGCATCGTGGCCCTGCTGGCCGACCGCGGCCTGGGTTTCCTGACCGCCGTCCTGGCCGTGCTCAAGACGGGCGCCGCCTATCTCCCGCTGGACCCCGGGCACCCGGAGCAGCGTCTGGCGCAGGTGCTGGAGCTGAGCGAGGCGGCGACGGCCCTGGCCTCGGAGGCCTATCTGCCGGGGCTGCGCGGCGCCGTGGGTCGGCTCGGCGCCCGGCGGCCGGCCCTCCTCTCCCTGGAGGAGCTGCTGGAGCGCCTGGGCCCGGACCGCTACCAGCCCTCCCCGGCCGCGCCCACGAGCCTGGCCTACGTCATCTACACCTCCGGCTCGACGGGGGTCCCGAAAGGCGCCATGGTCGAGCATCGCGGCATGCTCAACCACCTCTACGCGAAGGTCCGGGACCTCGGGCTCGGCGCGGCGGACCGCGTGGCGCAGAACGCCTCGCAGTGCTTCGACATCTCCGTCTGGCAGCTCCTGGCGCCGCTCCTGGTGGGAGGCCGGGTCCACATCTTCGACGACGACGTGGCCCAGGATCCCGTCCGGCTGCTGCGGTCGGCGGAGGGCGCCGGCATCACCGTCCTCGAGGTCGTGCCGTCGATGCTGCGCATGATGCTCGAGGAGATCGGCGAGCCCGACGGCTTCCGGCCCTCGTTCGGCGCGCTCTCCGGTCTGATCGCGACCGGCGAGGCGCTGCCTCCGGAGCTCGCCCGGCGCTGGCTCGCGGAGTACCCCGGGGTGCCGCTCTGGAACGCGTACGGGCCGACCGAATGCTCGGACGACGTCACCCACCACCGGATGGGCCTCCCTCCGGCGCAGGGGGTGCTCCGGGTGCCGGTCGGCCGGCCGGTCGCCAACATGCGCCTCTACGTGCTCGACCGCGGCTTCCGGCTCGTTCCGGTGGGGGGCGCCGGCGAGCTCTGCGCCGGTGGAGTGGGGGTGGGGCGGGGATACCTGAAGGATCCGGGCCGGACGGCGGCCGTGTTCGTCCCTGATCCCTTCTCCCCCGAGCCGGGAGGGCGCCTCTACCGGACCGGCGACCTCGCCCGCCGCCAGCCCGACGGCACCCTCGATTTTCTCGGCCGGATCGACCATCAGGTGAAGATCCGGGGGTTCCGCATCGAGCTGAGGGAGATCGAGGCGCTGATCGAACGGCACCCGGCCGTCCGGACGGCCGCCGTGCTGGCTCTCGCGGGCGAAGGGGGGACGAGCGACCGGCTGGTGGCCTACGTGGTCCCGGACACTCCGGAGCCGCGGGAGGCGGAGCTGGCGTCGGCGGAGGCGGAGCGGGTCGCCCAGTGGCAGACGGTGTTCGATGAGGTCTACCGCCAGCGGAGCGTCTCGGAGCGCGATTCGGCGGTGCATCTGCGGGTCTGGGTCGACAGCTACACCGGTCGTCCCTTCCCCGAGGAGGAGATCTTCGAGTCGGTCGAGGACTCGGTCGCGAGAGTGCTGGCCCTGCGCCCGCGGCGCGTCCTGGAGATCGGATGCGGCTCGGGCCTCCTGCTCTCCCGCATCGCCCCCCGGTGCGAGAGCTACTGCGGCACCGACATCTCGGAGGTGGCGCTGCGCGCCCTGGAGCGGCGCGTGGCCGAGGAGCGGCCCGCGTCGGCGGTGACGCTGCTGCAGCGCCCGGCCGACGACTTCACGGGGATCGCGCGGGGGGAGGCCGACGCCGTCGTCGTCAACGAGGTCGTGCAGTACTTCCCGGACGTCGAGTACCTGCTGCGGGTCGTGGACGGGGCGATCGGGACCGTCCGGACGGGGGGCTACGTCTTCCTCGGCGGGCTCCGCAGCTTCCCGCTCCTCGAGGCCTTCCACGCCTCGGTCCAGCTCTTCCAGGCCGCGCCCTCGATGCCGCTGGAGGAGCTGCGTCGACAGGTGCGCGCGCACGCCGCCCAGGACAAGGAGCTCGCGGTCTCCCCGGACTTCTTCCTGGCCCTCCAGGAAAGCGACCCGCGCGTCACGCGCGTCTGGCTGCGGCCCAAGGGGGGGCGCGCGCGCAACGAGTTCACCCGCTTCCGGTATGACGCCGTCCTCGAGATCGGCGGCCCGTCCCGGCGCGGCGCCGTCCCCTGGCAGGAGTGGCAGCCGGGCTGGGATCTGGGCGCGCTGCGCCGCCGCCTGTCCGAGGAAGGGCCCGAGCAACTCGCCCTCGCGACCATCCCGAATTCCCGCGCCCGGCGGGAGGCACGGACCGTGACCCTGCTGCAGCAGCCCGGGGAGCTCCGCACGGCCGGAGAGCTGCGCGAGGCGCTGGAGAGAGAGGCGCCCGAGGCGGGCGGGATCGATCCGCAGGATCTGGAGGCGCTGGCCCGCGAGCTGGGCTACGAGATCGAGGTCTCCTGGGCCGGCACCGATGCCACGGGCCGCTACGACGCCGTGCTCCGCCGTCCCGGCGCGGATCCCGGCAGGACCGTGCAACTTCTGCCGGGGAGGCCCCTGGCGGCGCAGCCCTGGAGCCGTTACGCCAATGCTCCGCGGCAGGTCCGGTCGAGCGCCGAGCTGGCTCAGGAGCTGAAGCAGCACCTGCGCTCCCACCTGCCCGAGTACATGGTCCCGTCAGCCTTCGTCGTGTTGGACGAGATGCCGCTGACGGCGAACGGCAAGATCGACCGCCGTGCCCTCCCCGCCCACGAACAGGCCGCGGCCCCACAGGCCGCGGCGGCAGGGGCGCGCACCCCCACCGAGGAGTTGCTGGCGTCCCTGTGGTCCGAGATCCTGGGGGTCCAGGAGATCGGGCCCGACGACGACTTCTTCGAGGCCGGCGGCCATTCCCTCTTGGGCACCCAGGTGCTGTCGCGGCTGCGCAAGACGTTCCAGATCGAGTTGCCCCTGCGCGCCCTGTTCGAGGCCTCGACCCTGTCGAGCCTGGCCCGCCGGATCGACGAGGCGGTGCGGGAGCGCGACGGCGGCGCGGCGCCGCCGATCGAGAGGCGCCCGCGCAAGGGCCCCCTGCCGCTCTCCTTCGCCCAACAGCGGCTCTGGGTCGTGGATCAGATGGAGCCCGGGCCCACCTACAACATCCCGATGGCCGTGCGGGTCGACGGCGCGCTCGATCTGCGCGCGCTCGCGGCCGCACTGGGAGAGATCCTCCGGCGGCACGAGGTGCTGCGCACCTCCTTCGAGGCCGCTGGCGGCGAGCCCGTGGCGGTGGCCCATCCACCCACCCCGGTGGACCTGCCGGTGATCGATCTGCGGCTCCTCCCGGAGCCCGTCCGGGATGGCGAGCTCCGGCGCCTCGCCATCGAGGAGGCCCACCAGGTCTTCGATCTCCTGCGGGGGCCGTTGCTGCGGATCCGGGTCCTGCGCCTCGCGGACGAGGCGGTCGCGGTGCTGCTCACCCTGCACCACATCGTCAGCGACGCCTGGTCCATGGGGGTCCTGGTGCGCGAGCTGGCGACCCTCTATGGCGCCTTCGTCGCGGGGCGCCCCGCGGCGCTGCCGGAGATGGCGATTCAGTACGCCGACTTCGCGGCCTGGCAGCGGCAATGGCTTCAGGGGGAGGTCCTGGAGCGGCAGCTCTCCTACTGGAAGCGGCGGCTGGCGCCCCCCCTGCCGACGCTGGAGCTGCCGCTCGACCGGCCGCGTCCGGCCGTGCCGAGCTCCCGCGGACGGGACCACCATTCCCTGCTCCCCCAGGCCCTGACCCGGACCCTCAAGGATCTCGGCCGACAGGAGGGCGCGACCTTCTTCATGACCCTGCTGGCCGCCCTCAAGACCCTCTTCTACCGGAGCACCGGCCAGAAGGACCTCGTGGTCGGCACCGACATCGCCAACCGCAACCGGGCCGAGACCGAGGACCTCATCGGCTTCTTCGTCAACCTGCTCGTCCTGCGCACCGACCTGTCGGGGAGCCCCACCTTCCGCGAGGCTCTCCGCCGGGTGCGGGACGTGGCCCTGGAGGCCTACGCGCACCAGGATCTGTCCTTCGACCTGCTGACCCGGGAGCTGCGGCCCGACCGCGGGTTCAGCCAGGCGCCGCTGTTCGACTTCCTGTTCGTCTTCCAGAATGCCCCCGTGGGGAGCATCGCGCTACCGGACGCCCGCCTGAGCCCTCTCCCCTTCGACTACCAGACCGCCCGCTTCGACCTCGCGCTGTTCGTCGAGGAGACCGCGCAGGGCCTGGCCGAGCGCTGGACCTACCGCACCGACCTCTTCGATCCGGCCACGGTGGAACGGCTCTCTGGCCGCTACCGCACCCTGCTCGAAAAGATCGCCGAACGGCCGGACGACCGCCTGGACGACCTGGATCTGACGAGCGAGGCGGAGAGGCAGGAGTGGACCCGCCTGCAGGAGCGGAGCCGCCATCGTTTCAAGCAGCTCCGGCCCCGGATGGTGGACGTGGCGGCGCAGGCGGAGGTGTTGGAATGAGCAGGCACCAGGTGCTGGTCGAGTGGAACGACACCGAGGTGGCCGCCCTGGAGGCAGAGCTGCTCCTCCACCGCCTCTTCGAGGCCCAGGCGGCGCAGACCCCCGACGCGGAGGCCATCCGGTTCGAGGGGGAGGCCTGGACCTATGCCGAGCTCGACCGGCGCGCCACACGTCTGGCCCGGCATCTGCGACGGCTCGGCGTGGGGCCCGAGAAACGGGTGGCCCTCTACCTGGAGAGATCGGGGGAGGTGGTCGCGTGCATCCTCGCCGTCCTCAAGGCGGGCGGCGCCTACGTGCCGCTCGACCTCTCCTATCCCGAGGATCGCCTGGCCTTCATGCTCGCGGATTCCGGCGCGTTCGCGGTGGTGACCCGGAGCAGTCTCGCGGGCGTGCTGCCACTCCCTCCCGGGGTGCGGACCGTGCTCCTCGACCGCGACCTCGCAGCCGGGGGTGCCGTCGCGGACGAGACGCTTCCCGGCAATCTCGCGTACGTGATCTACACCTCCGGCTCCACGGGCATGCCCAAGGGGGTGCTGGTCTCCCACCGCGGCCTCGTCAACGTGGCCCGGATGATGCGCCGTCTCTTCGGCGTCGGCTCCGGCACGCGCGTGCTGCAGATCTTCTCCTTCAGCTTCGATGCCTCGATGTGGGACATCCTAATGGCCCTGGGCGCCGGGGGGACGCTGTGCATGGCTTCCGAGGAGGCGCGGCTGCCGGGCGCCGCTCTGGAGCGCCTGCTGCTGGAGGAGCGGGTGAATCTGATCACCGTGCCGCCGTCGCTGCTCCAGGTCCTGCCCGCCGAGCGGTTCCCCGACATCCGCACGGTGATCACCACAGGCGAGGCCTGCACGGCGGCGATCGTCGCCGCTTGGGCTCCCGGGCGTCAGTTCGTCAACGGCTACGGACCGACCGAGACCACCGTCGGCTGCTCGTACGGCTGGTGCGGTGAGGGCGGGCGCATCACCATTGGGCGCCCTTTCGACAACCACCGCATCTATCTCCTCGACCCCGACCAGGCTCCGGTCGCGGTCGGGGAGCCCGGAGAGGTGTGCGTCGGCGGCGTCGGGCTCGCCCGCGGCTACCTGAATCAGCCGGAGCTGACGGCCGAGCGTTTCATCCCCGATCCCTTGGGGCGGGAGCCCGGGGGCCGCCTCTACCGCACGGGCGATCTCGCGCGCTGGCTTCCCGACGGCGAGCTGGAGTTCGTCGGCCGCATCGACCGCCAGGTGAAGGTGCGCGGCTTCCGCGTCGAGCCGGAAGAGGTCGAGACCGTGCTCACCCTCCATCCCGGCGTGCGGGAGGCCGTGGTCGTCATGCAGGAGGACCCCTCCGGGGCGAAGCGGCTGGTCGCCTATGTTGTCGGCAGTGAGGGCGCGGATCTCACGGTCGCGGGCCTGCGGGACTTCCTCGAGCAGAGGCTCCCCCCCTACATGGTCCCCTCCGTGCTCTGGTTCCTCGACGCCCTGCCGCGGACGATCCGCGGCAAGATCGACCGCGAGGCGCTGCCGGCTCCCGAGAGCGCGCGGCCAGACCTGGGCGCCCCCTATGCCGCCCCCCGCACGGAGACGGAGCGCGCTCTCGCCGAGATCTGGCAGCGGCTCTTCGGGTACCCGAGCATCGGCGTCCATGACGATTTCCTGGCCCTGGGCGGGCACTCTCTGCTGGCCACGCGGCTGGCGGCGCGGATCCGCAGCGTGCTCCAGGTGGACGTCCCCGTGCGGACGATCCTCGAAGGCGCGACCATCGCCGGCCTGGGCGAGTGGATCGAGGAGACCCTGCGGCAGACCGGCCGCCGGGAGCTCCCGCTCGGCAAGGCGCCGCGGGACGCCGAGCCGGTCCTCTCCTATCCGCAGCAGCGGATGTGGCTCTCCGCCATGACCGCCGCGGGCGGGGCCTGGAACGTCCCCATGCGGTTCCAGATCGCGGGCGCTCTCGATCCCGGCGTCCTGGCGCGCGCTTTCACCGAGATCGCCCGACGGCACGACATCCTGCGCACCACCCACCGCTGGGCGGCCGGCCGGCCGGTCCAGGAGATCGCGCCGCCCACGGCCGTCCCCCTGCCGATCGTCGACCTGGAGGCGCTCGCGCCCGAGGCGCGGGAGGCCGAGAGCCGCCGGCTGGCCGCGGCGGAGGCCTCGCGCCCGTTCGATCTCGGGCGGGCCCTCCTGCTCCGGACGCTCCTCCTGCGATCGGGCCCCCAGGACCGGACGCTGCTGGTCACGCTCCATCACCTCGCCATCGACGCCTGGTCCGCGGGCGTGCTGGTGGAGGAGGTCAAGGTCCTCTACGGGGCCTTCCTGGAGGGGAGCCCCTCGCCACTGCCCGAGCTCCCCATCCAGTACCGGGACTTCGCGTACTGGCAGCGGCGATGGCTCGCCGAGGGGGCCCTCGACGCCCAGCGCGCCTACTGGCGGCATCGCCTGGCGGCTCCGCCGCCGCCGTTGCGGCTGGCCGCGGCGGCCACGGCCTCCGTCCGCGGCGCCTCGGCGTCCTTCCTGCTGCCCCGGGAGGTGGCGCAGCCGCTCCGTCAGCTCGGTGAGCGGCAGGGGGCCACGCTCTTCATGACCCTCCTGGCCCTGCTGGACCTCCTGCTCTACCGGTGGACGGGGCAGGCCGACCTCGTCGTGGGCACCGACATCGCGAGCCGCAACCACGGCGAGTTGGAGGGGCTGCTGGGCTTCTTCGTCAACGTACTCGCGCTGCGCGTCCGCGTCGAGCCCGGCCTGCGCTTCCGCGAGCTCCTGGACCGGGTGCGGGAGACCGCCCTGGAGGCCTACACGCATCAGGATCTGCCGTTCGAGGAGGTCCTGCGGGAGATCGGGGCCGACAGAAATCACCCGCCGCTCTTCAACGTCTTCTTCCTGACCGAGAGCATGGGCGACGGCGCCCTGGAGCTGCCGGGCACGACCATCACCGCGAGCCGCTCCTCCAGCAACGTCGCCGTGCGCGACCTCGCTCTCTACGCGATGGAGGTGCCGGAGGGGATCTCGGTGACCTGGAGCTACAAGGCCGACCTGCTCGACGCCGCGACGATCGAGCGGCTCTCCCGGCAGCTCCGCGCCCTGGCCGCGAACGTCCTGGCGAGCCCGGAGGCGCGGCTGGACGAGCTGGACCTGCTGAGCGAAAAGGAGCGGCGGCTCCAGGAGCAGGAGCACGCGGAGCACAGGCGGAAGGGATTGACGAGCTTCAAAAGAATAACGCCCCGGGCAGTCAGCCTGCCCGACGGAGAGGTGGCAGCCAAGAAATGAGTCTCATGGGATTTCGAATCTCTCCCCAGCAGAAGCACCTGTGGGAGATGCAGCACTTCCAGCCCGCGCACTGCGTCCAGGGCGCGGTGCGGCTCGAAGGGAGCCTCGACCGGGAGGCGCTGAGGCTCGCGCTCCGAAGGATCGTCGAGCGCCACGAGGTCCTGCGCACGGAGCTCCGCCGCCGGCCCGGCCTTAAGGTCCCCCTGCAGGTCATCGCGCCGGCCGGGGAAGTCGGCGACGTCCCCCTGCGCGAGCTGGCCCTATCGCCATATGACCCGGACGAGCGGAGCGCTGTCGAGCGCGTCCTCGCGGAGCAGCGGAGCCGTCCGTTCGATCTCGAGAAGGCGCCGCTGCTCGACGCCGACCTCCTCGAGCTCGCGCCCGAGTGCCATGTCCTGTTCCTGCGCCTGCCGGCCCTGTGCGCCGACGCCGCGAGCCTGGCCAACCTGGTGCGCGAGCTGGCCGCTCACCTCGCTCCGGGATCGGCGCTCGCCGCGCAGCTCGAACCGGACGAGGAGGTGGTGCAGTTCCTGCAATTCTCCGAGTGGAAAAACGAGATCCTGGAGACGGAGGACGGCAAGGCCGGAGCGGAGCGCTGGCGCCAGCAGGGGGGCGATCCGCTCCCGTCCCCGCGGCTGCCGTTCGAGCGCGCCGTCTCCGCGGGCTCTCCGTTCCAGCCAGCGTGCCTGAGCGTTCCCCTGGGACCGGAGCTGAGCGGGTGCGTGGAGGTGGCGGCCGCCGGCGCCGGGGCCTCGCCCTCAGCCTTCCTGCTCGCCTGCTGGCAGATCCTGCTCTGGCGCCTGACCGGCGAGCCCAGGCTCACGATCGGCTACGTTTTCGACGGCCGCCAGTTCGAGGACCTCGAGCGCGCGCTGGGCCTGTTCGCCCAGGCGGTGCCGCTGCCGGCGGGCTGCGAGCCGGGCTTCCGGTTCGACGACGTGCTCCGCCGGCTGTCGCAGTCGCTGCGGGAGGCCTACGACTGGCAGGAGTTCTTCACCCCGGCCGAGGACGGCGGCGCCTGGATGGCCGCCTTCGAGACCCTGGAGACGCCGGCCGCTCTCGCCGCCGGCGGGCTCCGCCTCTACCTGGAGCGGATCTACACCTGCTGCGAGCGGTTCCGGGTGAAGCTCGTCTGCCGCCTGGGGGACGGCTCCGGGGACCTCGAGATCCAGTACGACCCCGCGGCCCTGCGGCCGGAGAGCGTCCAGAGCCTGGCCCGGCAGCTCCAGACCCTGGTGGCGAGCGCCGCCGAGGACACGCTGGCCCGGATCGAGGACCTGCGCCTCCTGGGCGACGAGGAGCGGCAGACGCTGCTGGTCGACTTCAACGCGACGCGGGCGGACCTGCCCTCGGACCGCCTAGTCCACCAGGAGGTCGAGGCCTGGGCCGCGAGCGACCCGGAGCGGCCGGCGCTGGTCTGCGAAGACGTCCGCCTGAGCTACGGCGAGCTCAACGCACTCG
>Ga0209265_1000328_pt1 | contig 12734 bp, 10 predicted proteins | sample GraSoiAngelo_103_FD_185872 | JGI IMG/M metagenome (GOLD analysis project Ga0209265, IMG submission 185872) | Grasslands soil microbial communities from the Angelo Coastal Reserve, California, USA - 14_0903_05_20cm (SPAdes) (version 2) | ecosystem: Environmental > Terrestrial > Soil > Grasslands ...
AATATAATTTTAAAAAATAAAAATTAGCAAATAAAACATACCGACTTGAAATTATTAATTAATTTCAAACAAGCATCAAAACCATATTCGCTAGAATTATCATTACAGCTATCTTCGTCTTCATAATTATAAATTTGAGTATATTCAGCATCTTGACAATTAGCTTTCAAAATTTTAATAATACCAATATCACTAGCATGGCCGTTAATAACACTCCAATATTTAAATGTTCGGCCGTTCTCAAATAATGTTTTAATGTTGAAATAAAAGGATTTCGCAATACTTCTACTTTTTGGTTTTGACTAATTTAAAATTATAAAATATTGATTAGATTATCGTTATAGTTTCATTTTTAAAGAAAACAAGTTATTAAATAGATCAGAATTAATAATTCTTTTCGAACTTTATTGCAAACTATCACAGTGTTTAATCATTATATTGCGAAGTCCAGTTTAGGATGGCAATAAATCATAAAAATTGCAACAAAGTAACGAAAATTATTATCATTATAGCAATGTAGAAATCAACAAATTAACCCTTCACCACTCTTATAAAAATAAGTTGCGGCACCGATAGGGACGGCAACTATTTCATCATTTGTATCAATATCAATATTAATCAAAGTAACAGTAATAATTACTTACTACATTGCGACAAAAAAATGAATTTATTATGTTCTCTTCTGAATTAGAAAAGTCTAAGTTGTCGGTAAATGCCAAAAAAATATAAAAAGCATGAATATTATCAGCATGTGTTGTTAATATCGTTTCAAAATTATTATATAAAGGCAAATACAACATTTTTTTTTTTTTTTTTAAAAAAAAGAAAAAAAAGTAAAATAAAAGTCTTTTATATAAAAATTAAAAGCGTGCGAAATATCTAAATTAGTAAATTGTGATTTGTTGACGTCTAAATTTCACGTTCACGTGACCACGAACGAGTACGAAGCTTGGGCTCGATCTTTTCTTATCGAAAGCTTAGTACCGACATCATTAGTCCGAATCGGTCTGAACGAACTTTAAAGTTTTGAGATGATTTTTTTAAAAAATGTAGATTTTTTATCCTGTACCCAGGGACGATGATCTCCTGCGGCGAAATTTTATAAAATCTGCGGCAATTTAACCTGGATCACTGGTTCATCGTGATCTGCGCAGGTCCGGCGAAGTATATGAGAGTGTTGCTAGAAAAATCAAGCTATGAGATAATTTTGTAATTTCTAGAAAAAAGCAATTAAAAAATTTGTACTATTTTTAGCTATAAACTAGTTATAATCTGTTATAAACCGGTTATAGATACTTTATGTAGATATAATTTGTATTATACACTGCCCTACAATAAATTACCGGATTTTATAAATTTTACTTAGTAATATATAGTAAAATTGATGATCTTCAGGTTGCATAAAACTTTACTCTAAATTTTTTTATTTGATAGCTAATAAACTATAATTTTAAAAATATAATTCAAAAATATTCTATTTGTAAAATACACATTCGTAAAGTAGTAGACAAGTTAATTTTATATGTAAATATGTAAAAAACATATAAAAAAGTTGTAACTTACATTTCGAAATGAGAAAATTTTTTTATGTTTTAAAAATATGAATTTTTTATTTTAATATCTAAAAACTATAACGTTATGTTTTTTACATCACATGAAGTGACATATATGAATAAACTATGATATTGATTGTGTATTGATTGTATTGAAATTAATAGATCGTATTGTTTAATATATATTTTATCATGTTTAGATCATGTTTAGATCATGTTTAGATCATGTTTAGATTATGTTTAGATTATGTTTAGATTATGTTCACAGATCATTTGTCACGCTGTTACTTCATGTATTTGTTGATTAATTTGATATTTTTAAGGCCTACGCAAAATCCTTTTTTGAAATAAAGCTGCGTTGATTGCTTATTGATCATTACACTATGCTTTAAGAGATTTTAAAATTTTTTAAAATGTCCAATGAGATTTTAAGTGTTTGATCAGGAGATTGACCACAAATAGTAAATGGATAAGCAGCATATGTTTAAGTGTTAAAAATAGAAATCTAAGAGATCCGGAAAAATTTTTTTATCAGATTATTTCTATTATTTCTGAAATTTTTTTATAATATACTGATATTTTATGATATAACGAGTAACGACTATGATTAATGACAAATAAGGCTTAGATTGGCTTATACAGATAAGGCTTAGATTGTATGATTAATGACAAATAAGGCTTAGATTGGCTATGATTTTATACAGATAAGGCTTAGACTGATTATTTCGATCATTATTTTGATAAATGTGTATATAAATGAAATCTTTTCGATCAGAATTTTTGATCAGATTTAGATCACTTCTAAGTAGTGCAATGTATGTATTTTTCTTTTTATTTATTCTTAAAATCTGTTTATGAGAAAATACATGGAGCTTTGTATCTATGTTTTGTTGGTATGGAGAGTAATATTAGTAATATTGTAAAGACCAATCATAGTTAAGTACCACCGCTACCATCACCAGCGAAGCAAGCAGCAAAAATCACAGGTATAACCATCATCGTCAGCAGCATAGCAGCAACAGCAATAAAGAATGAGTCTCAAATGTCCTGTTGAGAGTTGTGGGCGAACATTTGGCAAACGTTCTAGTTACAGTCAACATGTTAGGTTATGTATTAAAAAATTAGAATTAGAATCCAATTCTGATTCTGATAGCAGCAGTGAAAATAACGATAATAAGGTTAATTATTTAATTTCTTATTTAGTTTTACTTGATTTCAAATTTCTAATGAATTCATTATGTAGATGGAATACGAAAGTACAGTTCAAGACATGTCATTTAGCAGTGTTGATACGCAAAGCAATTTATTATCTGAAATTTCAATAGTAGATTATGGAGAAAGATTAGAATCTGTAGATTTTGAAGCTGAGCTGGAAACTGAAATCTTTGAAGAAATTTTGTTTTTTGATAAATTCAAGAATGATCTTGAAATTGAAGATCTTAAAAAACCTGAATTTCCTAATGAAGCTTATAAGGATTTAATGTTATTAGTGACAGATCATAAACTTAACAATAAGGCTGGTAATGCAGTCATACGTTTTTTCAATAAGCATTCGACTCTTCTGAAATCACCTTTACTGAAAAATATTAAAAACGGACGAGAGTTCATGAATAAAATGAATTATCCTAATTTAACTTTTAATAAAATTTGTATTACATATTATAACGGGAAAGAATACTTTCTTCATTATCAAAATTTAATACATTGTATTAAAAATATTTTGGAAGTGCCTGGAATAACAGAAGATTTTGCATTATCCTATGAAAATTATGAGGTACGGTAGAATTATTATATAGTAGGTTTACGAACTACTTAATTAAATCATCTAATTAAAATTTATTTATAGCATAACGATAAAGGAGAATGTATATATAAAGAACAAAATACTGGATTATGGTGGAAGACTACTGAGGCCTCTTTACCTTCTGGTGCTAAATTGTTATCAATCATTTTATATTCAGATGCCACTACTACAGATTCATTAGGAAAAAACCAATTGCATCCCATATACATATCAATTGGTAATATTCCTACATGGCGTCGTAACAAATCAGATGCAAAACAGCTTTTAGGCTATTTACCAATAATAGAATCAAATATTAGTAAAAATTTGGTTCGCAAAACTTTTCATGATTCTTTACGACATTTATTAGAACCAATTAATTCTGATTATGGTGTAGATCTTAAAATTAATGGCGAGACCTTCTGGTTTTATCCTCGTGTTTCTATTATTATAGCAGATTGGCCAGAAGCAGCAACTTTTTGTTTAACTTATAAGTCTTCTAATTCAAATTTTCCTTGTCATTTTTGTATGGTGAAAAGAGACAATCTTGCCGATATAAATTTAGTATCTGACAATATAAAGCCAAGAACTCACATGGAAATGCGTAGTCATTTTGATAATAATACTGAAAAGGATGCTTCTATAGAATCTGTACCAAATTTTTTTTGGGAATTACCGTAAATATAAAGTAATTTGTGTATTTATCAAAATTATATTAACATAATAATAACATTTCTGTATATATCTTTAGAAATATAAATATTTATGCAGCTACAGTGCCTGATAGAATGCATCATTTAGATCTGAGTTTATTTCGTTATCAAGTTGAATTTACATGTGAGATTTTGAAATTACAACACAGCAGTGTACTGGTTGATGAATTAAACTACCGTTTGTCTGAAATTCCTCGTTATCAAGATCTAAAGATCTTTTCTAATGGGTTACAAATTGCAAGATTAACTGCTAATGAATATCGAAATTTAATGAAAGTTATGGTATTTGTAGTGAATAATTTGTATGGTAAAAATGATAAAGCAGTAAATAATTTTATAAGTAATAATGATCTTGTAAAATTATATGTAAGCTGGAATGAAATGTATATTTTAAGTAGGTCTGAAGAATTTAGTGAAAGTGATCTGGTAAAATTTAAAGTAAGTAAATAAAAAATTTTTTATAAATTAAAACTTTTAATATTAAAATTATTTATCAAAATTTAGGATATATTATACAAATGGGCTAAACAGTTTATCCAAGCTTTTGAATTTATTTTCCCATCCAATCTAAAGTACCCTAAATTACATTCATGGATATATCATATTATAGACTCTATACGAATGTATGGTGTAGTAAATGGTTTTACCACAGAAATTATGAAAGTCTTCACAAAAATTTTGTTAAAATTCCCTATAGAATTAGCAATAAAAAAAATGTCGAATTTCAGCTTTTGCAAACTGTAAGTATTTAAAATTTATGAACTAATATATATATATTTTTTTAATTACTAAGATAAATATTTTAATAGATAAGACGTCAAGCTATATCTCATATACATACTCAACGATCAGCAAATTCAACAAGAACACCTCGTCCTTACAAATTTTCTGCAAAGTTTTTTGAATTTTCTTTACAGAATTCGGTTACAATTTTTAATGAAAAAAAAGAAACTCTTACCATAGATAATAAAATGAAAACCGGATTTGATAAGTTTTTGCATTGTCTGGATTTATATATAGATTTACTTGAATATCCTATAATTGATGATGAAAGCCGAGTTAAAATATATGAATCAGTTACACTAGAAAATGGAGCCATAACGCGTGCTACTAACAATTATCACAATAAAGCGTGGTTTAGCAATGTGGCGGTTTCAATGGATTTTGATGAATCAGATGATTATATATCAGACCAAGGAGTTTGTTATGGACTGGTAACTGAATTTATTGTTAATACTTTAATTTTTTACATCATTCAATTTTTATAACAAGCGTTTATTATTTGTAGACTTTATTATTAGCAGAAATATCAATAGGAAGAGAATGCCCTTCATTAAATCTTGCATTAATTCAATGGTATGACTTTAAATCTGCAAACCAACTGTATAAATATGGATGCCCTTACATGAAGTTGACAGAAATTTATAACTTTGTGGCTATAGAGGCTATTCAAGATGTTGTGCATATAATACCTCGTTTTGGTAAACCAAATGAATATTTTGTAAATAAATTTATATAATCCTGCCTCATCGGTGCAGAGATCTGCAAGTTTCACAGATTTTTTTTTTAATAAAATTCAAATTGGAGATATTTCTAACGATAAACTGTAAAAAAAACTTTGAAGAATTAGGATTTTTATATTTTAAAAAAAAGTTATATAAATTTCTTTTCATTATCGTTTATGTTTTTTTGCTTTTTTGCTTTTAAGTCTTTTAATATACAATAAAAATTTATCTTTTAAAGTTTATTAAAATAAAATTTTTATTTAATAACTTTAGAGCGTAATTTGACGACTTTAGTCAAAGGAAATCGACTTCCATTATTAAGTGAAACTTTATCAACAGGTTCGAAACTATTTGAAACTAAATTTTTATTAAGGTTGAGTTATTACTCGTGAAGTTATTTGCATTTTTAGAAACGCTACTAACCTGCGAAATTTTTTATTTCTCCATTCAATACCTTTAGAGCGTAATTTGATGACTTTAGTCAAAGGAAATCGACTTCCATGATTAAGTGAAACTTGCTCAACAGGTTCGAAACTATTTGAAACTAAATTTTTATTAAGGTTGAGTTATTACTCGTGAAGTTATTTGCATTTTTAGAAATGCTACTAACCTGCGAAATTTTTTATTTCTCCATTTAATACCTTTAGAGCGTAATTTGATGACTTTAGTCAAAGGAAATCAAATTGACTTCCATCATTAAGTGAAACTTGCTCAGCAGGTCTGAACTAATTGCATATGAAATTTTAGCACATTTTAATGAAGATATTTCTGTTTTTTTTTTTTGTAAATATACAAACTTTGTACAAACTTGTGAAAAATTATTTAAAATTTTTTGAATTTGTTATTATTCTGTATTTTACTATAGATTATATTAAAAAAACAATATAATTTTCATAAAATGATAATATAAAATTAAAAAATTCTTTGCAAATTTCTTGAACTCTTGGAATTGGAAAATTTTTTTATTCAGTCGCAGAAATTCAAAAGGGTCGAATTTGACTCTTCTGGTGGAACTGCACAGATCTGAACCAAATATTATGATCGCGATCGTAATCTTTCAAAATATTATGATCACGTAAATTTACGGAGTTTTTTCAACCGTAATCTTTCGAAATATTACGATCGCGTAAATTTACGGAGTTTTTTCGACCGTAATCTTTCGAAATATTACGATCGCGTAAACTTACAGAGTTTTTCAACCATAATCTTTTGAAATATTACGATTGCATAAATTTACGGAGTTTTTTTGACCGTAATCTTTTGAAATATTACGATTGCGTAAACTTACGGAGTTTTTTCGACCGTAATCTTTTGAAATATTACGATCGCGTAAACTTACAGAGTTTTTTCGACTGTAATCTTTCGAAATATTACAATCGCGTAAACTTACGAAGTTTTTCAACCGTAATCTTTCAAAATATTACGATCGCGTAAATTTACAGAGTTTTTTGACCGTAATCCATTGAAATATTACGATTGCGTAAATTTACATATGTTTATGCCATAAATTTATGTAAAACTTACGAATATGTAAGTTTACGTAAGTTTACAGCATAAAATTTCGTAAAACTTACGAATCTGTAAGTTTACGTAAGTTTATGTATCAAAAATTTTCCTGATGAAGTCTAGCAGTGTTAGGTTTATAGTCTTCTGGAGTAGGGATTGGAATCGATTCTAATTTTGAGAATTGATTCTAGAATCGATTAATCGCGATTAATCGAATCTCAAGATTCGATTCTGAGATTCAATTTTCAGTTTCGATTAATCGATTCTAATTAAGTTTTAGTGTTGCAAAAAAATATAAATTGTGGCGCAGTAGACTGACGCAAATACTTTTTTTATTTATTTTATATTTTTATTTACTATCAAAATACACTCACCTACCAAAAGTTTCTGGACGGTCATTTTTCAAACCGTTTGGTGACATTATCTCGTCATCTAGTGATTGAAAAATGATGTAACATAGCTCGTTGGATTCGTCATAACGAGACGAATCGAATGGTGGTGAAACCATGTCTCTAGGATCGATCGATGAGGAGATACTGTCAAAAGTTCATAAAATTAAACTTACATAGATGTAACTTCTTGTCTATCGGCACCAGAGACATGATTTTACCATCGTTCGATTCGTCTCGTTATGACTAATTTAACAAGCCGTGTTACGTCATATTCTAATCACTAGATGACGAGATAATGTCATTAAACGGTTTGAAACCATGACCGCCTAAAAAACAAGCTTCTTTTAAGATCCTTTTAAAGGTGAGCACGAAATGCTGTTTTATTTATGCAATTTCACGAGAAGGAAAGTTTTTCTAAGCTTAAATGGTTAGTCATTCAGACAGATTTTGTGTAAAATGCAAAAAATCAAAATTTTATTATAAAGTGGCTTTTTTAAATTGTATATTAAATAATATTCAGTTATTTCTTTATCTTGTATTTACAACTCTTTTAAAAAAAGAATCTCACCACAAAAAATATTTAAGAAAAAAAGTAATAAAACTCCCACTAATGAAACTAAGATAACTGATAGCACCCAACTAATCACGAAATACAAGTCCAAAACACTTACTTTAATTTTAAATTATGAGTGAAAAGGTCCAACATCTGAAATCTAGAAGAAAGTAATAGGTTCAAGCAAAATTTATAAAAAAAAGACAAATAGAAAGGAATAAAATAAAAAATAAAGAATACATCTTTTTATTACTTTATTTTTAATAAAAAAGATACACAAGCTTTTGATGGAGATCCAACTCCAATAACAGAGGTTAAATGAAAAAATTCTTTAATGTGCTTGTAGTTGTAGAAGAGGCTAATAAGTTTATTTTTTACTTCTGAGTTATAAATGCGGCGTGCTGAAATTTTCTATTTTAAACAATTTTGGGCCGGCATTATGAATTTGGCCAGAATTAAGAAAATTTTGGCCAGAATTATAATTTTAAGATTGTCAATTTTAACCAGTTAAAATTAATCTAACCAATTTTAATCTACATATATATACTATATATTTAATGACTAAGCTGTACCACAATTTATATTATATCAATCATAGTAAAAAAAAATTAGGGTATTGCATGTGCAGTGATTGTTAATGATGTAATGATCAGCCAAAATTATATGATAATTTAAAAATAAACTAATGGCAACGATTGGCAATGATCAACAGAAGTTATAAATATTAAAAAAATTATGGCCGCAACAACCACGCCAGATTCGATTTTTTTAGGCGATTTTCGATTAATCGATTTAGATTCGATTTTCGATTAATTCAATTATCGCAGAATCGATTCCAATCCCTATTCTGGAGTAATCCTCTAATGGTATCTCGGTGAAGTGTTTTTACTTGTCTGTTCATTTACCTTCCGTCTGCTATATCCAAACGATACGTTGTTTGGCCTGGCAGAAATCACCAATTGTTAACGTAGGAGACGTTAAACAGTTTAAGTTTGCTACAGGAAAACAATAGTTATGTAGAAACTTGACACGCTGATAATAGTTAGTTGCAATAAGTATGTTTGTTAAATATCAAAAAATGTAGTTAAGACTTTATTAATATCCGAAGTTCGAATTGAAATAAACTAAGATGAACTAAAGTACATAAAGGAAAAATACAAGTCTTTATATACTAAACTACAAGATCTAATCTATTGATCTTATCTAGTGATATCTATGATAAAAGTGGAATAAGTTATAATAATGATAAAAGTAACAATCAGAACAAAAGTGATAAAAATGTTAATTATGATAAAAGTGTTCTAATTGTGGCGCAGTATATGATGATCCATCATCAAGGTCATGTGTGATCACCTGATAACATCATATAAAAAAACTAGTGTTGGGTGCCGAAACCTATATATGCCGAAATAAATATGGATTTGGCAATAGTCAAAACCTAATTTTGGAATTATCATTTATATTCCGAAATCCCAAACCCGAAACTGATGCCAAAACCTGAAACTGATGACGAAATTCGAAACTGATGACGAAACCCGAAACCGATGATAAAATCCAAAATCGATGACAAAATCTGAAATTGATGCTGAAAGCCGAAACCAATGCCGGAACCTGAAACTTGTGTTGAAATCCAAAATTAGAGCAGAAATGTTTGCAAAACTCTAAAATTTTTTTAATATATTTTAATTTTTTATATTGTAATTTATTTACTATATAAAGTTAGTTAGTTAAACTTAAAATTAAAACTCATGATCAATTAAATTTTTTTGATACGTTACCTAATATTTATTTAGTATAGATAATTAACCCCCATACAAAGAATAAAATGTATAAAATCAGAAATGTAACATGTTTTTTAAATGTTTTTTTTTAAAAAAACTGTTCTTTGTATGTTTATTGTTCAATAAAAGTAGTAATGTCAGACGAAGTTATTGAACTAGAACAAAAAAAAAAAGGTGGAAGGCCACGCGCAATAATATGGAATTTTTTTACTGAAGGTCCAGATCAAGGTGATGGTCACCGGTCTGCAACTTGTTCTGCTTGTTCAACATCATGGCTACGGGGAAAAGCATCAACATTAGAACGTCATATCTTAATTGACTGCAATAAAGTTAATCCAGAAATTAAGGAAGCAGTGAGATATATTGTAGAAGCACGTGAAAAGTCTCCAGAAAATGTGACTGGAAAGAAACGAAATTCAAATGAGCAAAAAAACTTAGAAGATTTTTTTGAAACTCAAAGTTTATCTCAAGAGAAGAAGGCTAATATAGAAATATCACTTATTAAACTCTTCGTGTGTTGTGGACTTTCCTGGCGTCTTATTGAACACCCATTTTTTATTGATTTCGTTAAACAATTACGTCCATCATATGATCCACCTAATAGAAAAACTCTTTCTGGAAGTTTGTTGGATGATGAAATTCTTCGTGTTAATACAAAAGTTTATCGATTACTTGAAAAAGAGAGTAATCTAACTTTGGGTAAATAATTTTTATTTTTATTTTTAGATTTTAATTATATTTTATTAATAATTAATTTTTTTACATATGCATGCAGCGTTAGATGGTTGGACAGATCCGACAGGAAAATCTTTATGGAATTTTATACTCCATACTTCAGATGGAAAGGATATTCTTTGGCGCATACAGGATTTATCAAATCAAAGTCACACAGGTGAATATCTTGCAGAAAAAATTGAAGAAATTTTAAATGATATTGGAATTCAGAGATTTGCAGCAATAGTTACAGATGCTGGTTCAAACATTAATTTAGCACGACAAATTATTACTCAAAAATTTCCCCATATTCTCAATATCCGATGTATAGCACATTGTCTCAATCTAATTACCAAAGATTTTGTTAAACATGCATTTGCAACTAGAATTTTAAACTGGTCAAATGTAGTGACAGCTTATTTTAAAAAAAGCCATTTACCTCATAAATTTCTTGAAGATAAGATTAAAGAAAAGAATATTAAAGGAGGAGGTCTAAAAACATATATCCATACAAGATGGACCACAGCATATGAAATGCTTCAATCAATATGTCGGCTGGAAACATGTTTAAAAGAAGTAATAAACGAAAATCCAAATGTAATCACCAATGAAAATGTAAAAAATATTATAATGCGTAAAAGAGGGTATTTTCAAGATGTTCAAGATTTAGCGGCTATTATTAAGCCAATAAGAGATTTGATAATTCAGTTAGAAGGACAAGAAGCCAATCTTGCTGATTGTTTCTTTTCACTTGCACAACTGGGAGCCGCTATAAAAAATATGCCAGAATTAGATCATAAAATGTTTTATCGGCATTGTGTTGAAAGTTTTAATAATCGCTTTAATGAATTTGATTTTGACGAACATTTGCTTGCATATTATTTGCATCCTGAATATCAAGGTAAGCCAATTTTATTTTATTAATCAATTGTCTTCAAATGAATTATTTATTTATAACAATAAAAAATAATTATTTAACAGATATTCTTTAAATTTATTTAAAATCACTATAGGAACTGGAATTATTGAAACTCAATTTATTCGGATATGTACTACAGCGGCTACAATTTGGCAACAAATGATGAATATACCTGAAATTATGATTATGCTAAGGAAAAACAATCATAGTAAACGAAAAGCTGGCGAAGTGCTCATGTCACAATTACGTGATTATCAATTACACCAGCCTCCTTATAATACATCCTATATCCGTAATTTTGATGCACCTCTGAAATGGTGGAAAACTTGTCACGCAGATCCACCATATCTTCAATTCCTTGCAGTCAAATTGTTTTCAATTTCACCACATGCTGCAAGTTGTGAGCGTGTTTGGTCAATTTGTGGTTGGATTCATGGAACACGTCGTACAAGGCTGTTAGTGGAAAATCTTGATGCAATTGCGCAGATTCATTCCTATTATATTGCCAATAAATCTGAATTAACATATCATGGAATAGGAAAATCTGAAGAAGAAATTAGACAGGTTTTGAAAGATGCGGAACTATATGAAGATGAAGAAGAAGTAAACTTGGACGAAACTATGTTTAATGACCAGCCTAATGATGATTTAGAAGTAATTGCTGAAGAACCTTTGGAAATTGAGAAAATGTTGGATTTATCAAGATTTTTGCAAAATGCTAATGGAGATGATAATCGGGAATTAGAAGGTGAAATGAATGAACCAGTTGATTTGGAAGATTTTAATCAAGAAGAGGATTATAATCCAGCAGAACTAGCAGCAATGTTTTTGAAATAAAATGTAATTTTTTTGTTTATAATACGAATGTAAATAATGTAAATGAAATAAAGTTATCAGTAATAAACTAATAATTGAACCATTTAATTAAAAAGTAAATGCAAAGTTCGTTTTTATTTTTAATGTTTTATTTAGTTTTAGGATTTTGACTTTTAGACTTCGGCATCGGGTTTCGTCATCGGTTTCATCAGTTTCGGGTTTCGTCATCTAGTTCGGCCAAGCTATCCTGAAAAAAAAAAAATATATATTTTAAAACGAAATAAAAGAAGCAACTCCGTCATAAAACTTGTCCGCGGGAGAAAAAGTGGACAAAATTGTCCAAAATTTTATCGCTATACCTTATTGCCTGATTCTCCTAAATTTGCATCGGTTACGGATTTCGTCATCGGTTTCGGATTTCGTCATCGGTTTCGGATTTCGTCATCGGTTACGGATTTCGTCATCGGTTACGGATTTCGTCATCGGTTTCGGATTTCGT
>Ga0209265_1000329_pt1 | contig 12715 bp, 13 predicted proteins | sample GraSoiAngelo_103_FD_185872 | JGI IMG/M metagenome (GOLD analysis project Ga0209265, IMG submission 185872) | Grasslands soil microbial communities from the Angelo Coastal Reserve, California, USA - 14_0903_05_20cm (SPAdes) (version 2) | ecosystem: Environmental > Terrestrial > Soil > Grasslands ...
GCGTCAGGTCGGCCTCGGTCGAGATCGGACCGCAGGCCGGCGGGGTCGCAAGCGGACTGCGCTGACCTTCGCGAAAGAAGATGGTGAGGTCCGAGTAGGGCAGCTGGGGCAAATTGTCGAAGGTCGCGGTGAGGCTGCCAGTGAGCGGGTCAGCTTTGAGCTCGCCGGCGACCTTGACCAGGATTCCCCGCTGGATCGACTTGGCGACGAGGTATACGGCGAGCAGGCTGCCAAAGGGATTGTCGCGCGGCGCGGCGAGGTAGATCGCCCCCTTGAGCGGACCGGCGACGATCGGGCTGTCGACGCTGAAGTCGCCGATCTTTGACCCGGCGGGACAGCCGGCGCCGATCGGCGAGCTCGCGGTCTCCCCCGTTTCATACTGGGCTTGGGTGCAGACGCCGAGCCCGGCGCCGACCGAGGGGTTGATGCTGACCCCTTCCGGAAGGGTCACCACCGCCCGACGCACGGGCGACGGGACGCAGCCGGTCGCGAAGGATGTTCCGTGAACACAGCGGGGATCTTCTACTCCCCCGACGTCGACTTTGATGGCGAAGGTGTAACCGGTGGGCGAGGACGCACGGGGGCTGCTCAGCCGAGCGAAAGCGCTGGGGGCGAATTCGAGTTTTTCGCAGCCGGTCAGCGGCGGCATACTCGCGGTACGTGGGGGCAATTCTGCGCTCCCCTGCCAAGAATCAGCGACTGCGACGAAATCGAGCGGCCCTTCACACGAAGTGGGCATCGACAGGTAAGCCTTCACCGGCTTGGAGTCGACGCTCTGCGGAGGAGCGACCGAGCATTTTTCCCAGCCAAATTCGGGTCCGGCCTCGTTGAGGCAGTTGCCGCGCTGTTTGTTGTGGAGCACCGACCAGGGAACCCCCCAGATCGTCACGGTCAGTCCTGACACCTGAAGGTCTTGGGGGATCCCTGTCGCCTTCAGCGTGATCCCGTACTCGCCGTCGGCCTGGCGAATCGACGGCACGAAGACAATCGGTTTGCCATATGGGCTTGCGCCCAGCTCTGCTGGCTCTCCCGTCTTGGGAACGAGGTTGAAGAGCCCGAAGGTCCGCTCCGATGGCACCCCGGAGGCCGAACGCACGGTGAGGATGCCGACCTGAGTCTGCTGCTTACAGCTCTCGCCGGAAAGGCTTGTTTCCCACGGGGAGGTCCGGGGCGTTTTGAATTCCGTTGCGCTGCAGTATTCCTGCCCCATTGCCGTCGGGTTTTCGAACAGCCCCGGTGGCATTTTGAGACTGAGGTTGCGCAGCCCGTCTGCTCCCGGCGGCCCGGCTCCTTTGAAGTTGGCCCCGAAGGTCAGAGCGTAGGGGTGAGTCCCGGCCAGCGTCGTCGGCTCTTCGAGGCCTTCTTCGACCCTGGCGTCGAACCCTTCTGCGCCAGGCAGGAATTCAAAAGCCAGGGCCTGACCGGGAACGAGCAACGCCATCGCCAAGACGGAGATGAGAGCGATCCAGCCCCTCAACGCATGGATCCCCTGCTGCCCCGATGTTTGCCGTGTCCCCGCGTACTCCGCTGCCGACCTTTGCGGTGCTTTTTCTTTTTCGGCTTCGGTTCGTAGACGTGCAGCGGCGGGTTGCCAGGATTGGGGACCAGGGTGCCGGGAGTCGGGTCTTCCGGTTCGGGAGGGAGCGGCTGACAGCTGTCGCCGACGCAGATCGGTTCTTCTTCCAATTCGGCGCCCAGGCTGGCGGCCGTCCCTGGGCCTGCGAGCAGAAATGCGCAAGCAAGGACAGTCCCTACCACGGTCTCCCTAAACCGAGCCACCCCACAGTTCTACGGTACGCCGCTCGGTTTTTCAAGAAACGGGAGAGTGCTTCTATGCTTGGGCCGGCTGCAGCGCCTGTTCCACAGCGCCGACGACGTGCTCAGCGTCAATGCCGGCGGCGGCGAGGAGATCGGCCGGCGGACCGCTGCTCGGTCGCTCGCTCACCGCGAGGCGGGTGAGACGCGCCTGGGCACCGGCTTCAGCCAGCACGCCAGCGACGGTCTCGCCGATCCCGCCCTCGGCCCAGTGGTCCTCAACGGTGAGGATCGCGCCGGTCTCTTTGGCTGCCTTGAGAATGGTCTCGGCGTCCACGGGCTTGACCGAGTAGAGGTCGATCACGCGGGCAGTGATGCCTTTGGCGGCAAGCTGATCGGCCGCGGTGAGGCATTCGCGCAGGGTGATGCCAGCGCCGATCAGGGTGATCGCGTCCTCGTCACTCGAGCGAACCGTGTGGCTGCCGCCGATCACAAAGGTCTCGTCCGTTCCGTAGAGCACGGTCGTCGCCTCGCGGGTCGTGCGCAAGTAGCTGACGCCGCGGTGCTCGCGCATCGCGTCGAGCAGCTGCACGGTCTGGTTGGCGTCGCTGGGGTAGAGCACGACGCTGTCGAGCACGGCGCGCAGCGAGGCGATGTCTTCCAGCGCCATCTGCGAGGGCCCGTCGGGGCCGATCGAGACGCCGACGTGGGAGCCGCAGAGCTTCAGGTCGGCGTCGGAGATCGCCGCCATGCGGACGAAGTCATAGGCGCGGCTCAGAAAGGCACCGAACGAGGAGGCAAAGGGCTTCCAGCCGCGGGTCTGCATGCCGACGGCGGCGGCGACCATCTGCTGCTCGGCGATGTACATCTCGAAGAAGCGATCGGGATGCTTGGCGCCGAAACGTTCGGCGTAGGTCGAGTTGCCGACCTCGCCGTCGAGCGCGACGACCTTCTCGTCGATCGAGCCGATCCAGGCGAGCGCGTCGCCGTAGGCGGCGCGGGTGGCGACCTTCTCTCCGACCTCATAACGGGGCCGCTCAACCTCGGCGCGCTCGATCTCGAATGGCTTCGGGGCCGGTGGCGATTGGACCTCGACCCTGAGATCGCGAATCCCGCCCAGCTCCTCGACCGCCGCCTCGGGGTCGGAGAGCGGCTTGCCGTGCTGGTTCTCCTTGTCCTCGACCGCGGCGACGCCGGAGCCCTTCTTGGTGCGGGCGAAGATCACCGCCGGGCGGTCGGCCTCCTGGGCCCGCCCGTAGGCGGCATCAATTGCCTCGAGATCGTGGCCATCGATCTCCTGCACGTCCCAGCCGCAGGCGCTCGCACGCGCCGCCAATGAGGAGGTCTCCCAGCCGTGCATGGTCGGGCCGCGCTGGCCGAGCCGGTTGACATCGACGAGCGCGATCAGGTTGGTCAGCCGCGCAAAGCCGGCGTGCTCGAAGGCCTCCCACATTGATCCCTCGGCCAACTCGGAGTCACCGCAGAGAACCCAGACCCGCAGGTCGGAGTGCTCGAGCCGATCCGCAGCAAGCGCGATGCCGACCGAGATCGGCAGGCCCTGGCCGAGCGAGCCGGTGGCGACGTCGACCCAGGGAAGTTCGGGCGTCGGGTGGCCCTGCAGGCGTGAACCGAACTCGCGGAAGGTAAGTAGCTCCGCGTCGTCGATCGCCCCGGCCGCCTTGTAGAGCGAGTAGAGCAGCGGGGAGGCGTGGCCCTTGGAGAAGACGAGATGGTCGTTGGCGCTGTTCTCGGGGGTATCGAAGTCGTAGCGCAGGTACTTGCTGAAGAGCACCGCCATCAGGTCCGCCGCCGACATCGAAGAGGTCGGGTGACCGGAGTTCGCCGCGGCGGCGGCGCGGACCGAGTCGACTCGCAGCTGCTGGGCCAGTTCGTGCACGGCGAGGACAATAACTGGCGCTAGCCGATCGCGACCATGCGCTCGATCGGCAGCCTCGCTTGCTCTGCGATCGGTGCCGCAACACTGACCTCAAACTTCATATCGCGCAGGCTGTCGCGCAGCTTCGGCAGCGTGATCATCTTCATATACCTGCAGAAGGCCATCCGGTTTGCCTCGATCAGGTTGGCCTGCGGCGCCGCCTGTTGTAGCGGATAGAGCATCCCGTTCTCGGTGGCAACGATGAAGCTGCCGTCGGGGTTCTCTTCGACGTGCTCGAGCATCCCCGAGGTGGAGAGCATGTGCACGCCCTCGGGCTCGATGTCGCCGGCGGCGACGTACTCCATCGCCTGCGTGGCACAGCCACACTCGGGATGGATCAGAAACTCGGCCTCGGGGTTTTCCGCCCGGGTCTGGACGATGTCGTCTGGACGGATGCCGGCGTGGACGTGACACTCACCGTCCCAAATATGGAAGCGAGCGCGGCGCTCGGGATCGTCGATGAGACCAGTCTCGCGCTCGACGAAAGCGCCCAGCCACATGTCCGGGCCGAAGAGGATCTCGGTCTCAGCACCGTGCTCGGCCCAGATGTGCTCGACCACCTTGACCGCGTTGGAGGAGGTGCAGCAGTAGTCGGTCTCGGCCTTCACCTCGGCCGAGGTGTTGACGTACATGACCACCAGCGCGCCCGGGTGCTCGGCCTTCCAGGCCCGCAGCTGGTCGGCGTCGATCGAGTCAGCGAGCGAGCAGCCAGCCTCGAGGTCGGGGATCAGCACCTTCTTCTCGGGCGAGAGAATCGAGGCGGTCTCGGCCATGAAGTGGACGCCGCAGAAGGCGATCGCATTGGCATCGGTCGCGGCAGCCTCACGCGAGAGCCCGAGCGAGTCGCCCATGTGGTCGGCGACGTCCTGGATCTCGGGCAGCTGGTAGTTGTGGGCGAGGATCACCGCGTTGCGCTCGGCGGCGAGCGCGCGGACCTCCGCGCTCAGGGCAGCGATCTCTTCGGGCGAGAGAGCGTCCGGTGAAATCGGTTGGATCGTCGGGAGCTCTTGCATGAGCCCTTCCTTTCCTGATGTTCGCTGGCCCGGCACCTCGTGCCTCGAGCCAGTCGAATGAACGAGATTCAAGTCTAACCTCTTGGCATGCCGGAGCTTCCCGAGGTCGAGATAACCGCCCGCCGACTCGACGCCGCCGTGAGCGGAGTGAGGGTGGAATCGGTACTGGCACCGGGAATGAACGTGATGAAGACCTTCGACCCGCCGCTGGAAACACTGGTGGGTCGCGAGGTCACCGGGGTCAGGCGGGTGGGAAAGATGCCGGTGGTCGAGTTCGGCGACCTCGCGCTACTGATCCACCTGATGTCAGCGGGCCGCCTGCGCCTCTTCGACAAACGGGCCTCGCTGAAAGACCGCGCGTCGCGGGTGCTCGTGCGGCTTGAGGACGGCCGCGAGCTGCGCCTGCGCGAGTTCGGCACCAAGCAACGAGCCTGGGCGAAGCTGCTCCCGAGCGACGCGGTCAACGACGATGAGTCGGTAGCCCGACTAGGACCAGAAGCCTGGCCGGCCCCACCACTGGATGAGTTCGCCGCCCTGATCGACCAGCCCCGTCACCTCCACCCCTTGCTCCGCCACCAGGGCGACATCTCGGGCATCGGCCGCTCTTGGGTGGACGAGATCCTCTGGGAGGCCCGGCTCTCGCCGTTCAAAAAGGGGTCCGAGCTGAGCGACGAAGAGATCAAGCAGCTTTATGAGGCGCTGCACGTGCTTGGCGACGCCATCGAGCACTACGAGGAGACGATCCCCGAGCAGCTGCCAGACAAGGTGCCCATGCCTTTGCAAGTCCACAAACGCGAGGGCGATCCCTGTCCCCGCTGTGGCACCACGATCGAGGCCGTCTTCTTCTCCGAGCATCAGACGAACTACTGCCCGAAGGAGCAGACGGGCGGGCGCATCCTTAAGGACCGGAGGCTGTCCAAATTGCTGAAGTGAATTGTGGGGAGAAGGACGGGTGCCCCTCCCCTGAAGACCGTTGCGCAGCAGATCGTCTGTGGCACTTCGAGGCGGGATCGCCAAGCCTTCCGGGAGGGGCACCCGTCCTTCTACGCCAGTTCGATCAGCAAGCTGAAGTCGAGCGTCGGGGCTGAATGCGTCAGGGCTCCGACGGAGATCAGGTCTACGCCCGTTTCGGCGATGCCGCGCACGGTTTCGAGGTCGACCCCACCCGACGCCTCCAGCGATGGGCCTTTGCCGGCGCCGGCGTTTTCATCGCGCAGCCGAACGGCACCGCGCAGGGTCTCGAGGTCCATGTTGTCGAGCAGGAGGATGTCGGCACCAGTGCCGAGGGCGTAGGCGACCTCGTCAAGGTTGCGGGTCTCTACCTCAACGGCGAGATCGGGATGCTTGGTACGGGCTGCGTGGACGGCCTTGGCGAGATTGCCGGCGAGGGCGATGTGATTCTCCTTGATCAGGATCGCGTCGTAGAGGCCCATGCGGTGGTTGCGGCCACCGCCTGCTAGTACCGCCGCCTTCTCCAGCTCACGCAGGCCCGGTGTCGTCTTGCGCGTGTCGAGAATTGCGGCGCCCGTCCCAGCGATCGCATCGACAAAGCGAGCGGTCAGCGTCGCCACGCCGGAGAGATGGCCGAGAAAATTGAGCGCCGTGCGCTCGGCCGCCAGCAGCGCCGCAGCAGGCCCACTGGCGAAGAGGACCTCCGCGGGCACGTCTTCCCGCCCCTGCCCCTCGACCACGAGGTTATCGACGTCCTCCACCCCACACTGCCGCATGACCTCTGCGACCACCCCAAGCCCGTAGACGACCCCCGGCTGCTTCTGCACGATCCGCGCCCGCCCTCTCGCCTCGGCCGGCACCGTTGCCTCCGAGGTGACATCGCCACTGCCGAGGTCCTCCGCCAGCGCCCCCGCCACGATCTGCTCCAACTGCTCCGCCATCCGCGCAGCCTAGATCAGGCTGGGGGCATCTCACGTTTACAGGGCCCACCGCGTTTAATCCACCGGGTGACCGCTTTGCCACCGTTCCAAAATCTGCTTGACGAGTACGCCGGCGACGTGATGGGCCTGCTACGCGGTGCAGTTGGCAACGATGCCGAGGATTGCTTCCAGGAGACGTTCCTTGCCGCCCTGCGCGCCTATCCCAGGCTCAAGAGCAGCGACAACCTGCGCGGCTGGCTGCTGACGATCGCCCACCGCAAAGCGATCGACCACCACCGGACCAACGGGCGCAAGCCCGTGCCAGTGGCGGACCCGCCAGAGATCGCCATCGAAGATCCTGAGCTCGGCGACAGCCGGATTTGGACGGCCGTAACCAAGCTTCCACCCAAGCAACGAGCTGCGGTGGCGCTGCGCTACGGCAGCGACCTTCCCCACGCTGAGATCGCCGCCGCGCTGGGCTGCTCGCCCGAGGCGGCCCGCCGCAGCCTGCACGAGGGAATCAAGCGCCTGAGAAAGGAGCTGGCATGAAGGCATTGCTGCAAGGCCTGGCCGAGCGAGCCGAGGCCGAGGGCCTACTCGACGTTGCCTACGCCAACGTCGACTCGCCCTTCGGACCGCTACTTCTGGCCGCGACGCCGCGCGGCCTGGTCCGCGTCAACCTGCCCAACTACAGCCCCGAGGAGACTTTGGAGGAGCTCGCCGCGAAGGTCTCGCCGCGCGTACTGGAGGCGCCTGTCAAGTTCGAGCGGGCGCGGCGCGAGCTCGACCTCTACTTCGAGGGCAAGCTGACGGAGTTCGACCTGCCGATCGACTGGCAGCTGACTCACGGCTTCCGCGGCAAGGTGCAGCGGGCGATCAAGCGCATCCCGTACGGCCATACCCGCACCTACACGGAGATTGCCCGCAGCGCCGGCAACGAGCGCGCCGTGCGGGCCGCGGGAACCGCTTGCGGCTCCAACCCGATCCCAATCGTCGTTCCCTGCCACCGCGTCTTGCGCAGCGGCGGCGGCCTCGGCGGCTACGGCGGCGGCCTGCCGATGAAGGAAGAGCTGCTGAAGCTCGAGGGCGTACTCTAAGCGGAGCCGAACAGTTCGCGCGCCCGCTCGATCACCAGCTCGGGCTTCTCCTCGGCGATGAAGTGCCCGCAACCCGGGACCTCCTCAACGCTCATATCGTCGGCATAAAGCCGACAAGGATGTCCGTACGGATTACCGGGTCGGCTTCGCCAGTGAGGATGCGGGTCGGCACCAGGCTGCGCCGCGAACGGTGGTAGCCCGTTTTCAGCCGCGGCAGCTCGCGCGTGAGGAAGCTGCGGTAGACGTGGGAGGAAGCGAGCGCGTGGTCGCGCGAACGAAAGCTCTGCGCGTAGCAATCGAGCTCCTCCTCGCTCCAGCGCATATCGGGATGGGCGCCCCGGCGCAGCACCAGCTTGACGAAGCCGGGCGCGAAGCGCAGCACTCCCTCGCCGACCAGCGGGGTGGCGAGGAGGAACTGGTAAGCGGAACGCTGCAGCGATTGCGGCGAGACCTGCGGTGGCTCGAACCAGGGATGGACAATCCCCAACGCCAGGTAGCGGCGAATGCGCCGCGGCTCGCCGAGGCAGAGCAGGAAGCCCGTATAGCCGCCCCAATCGTGTCCGATCAGATCAACCTCGTCGAACCCCAACTCGTCGAGCAGGGCAACGATGTCAGCCGCAAGTTCGGAGATCTCATAGGGCCCAGCCGGCGCCTCGCTCCAGCCAAAACCGCGCAGATCGGGGCAGATCACCCGGTGATTCTCAGCCAGCGCTGGGATCACCTTGCGCCAGATCCACCAGTGCTGCGGCCAGCCGTGGAGCAGGAGGATCGGTGGGCCCCCACCCGCTTCGGCGACGTGCATGCGAACCCCGGGAAGGTCGACGTAGCGGTGGGTGACTCCGTCGATCTCCGGTGGCGGTCCGTACATTGCCGAGCAATCTAGCGGGGAACCCCGCAAACCAGCCGCCGCGCCAGTCCCAGCACTCAAGGGATTGAAGCCCGCAACCGATTACGAGGCCATGCCCCGAATCCGCCTGTTCGTGCCCCTGCTTTTCCTTGCAATCTTGGTCACGTCCCAGATCACCCAAGCGCTCGCGGACACCGAGGAGCCCAGCCTGCCTCTCGGTGTCGCGTTCCAGGTCAGCGAAGAAGAAGACGAAGGCGAAACCGAAGGCGAATGCGTCGCAAGCGACGCTGAAGAAGTCGACGGTAGCGACGAAGCGGAAGAAGAATGCGAAGCCGAAGCCGAAGACGCCGGCTTCTCGCCGGCCGAGGATTGCTATCTGCGCACCGCGACGGCGCGCGTGGTCGCCTACCCCGACCGCGAGATGATGCGCCTCACTCTCGGCTACACGACCTACACGCCAGCGCCGGCAACAGTCGAGTACGGCGCCAAGAAGGATCCGCACCTCGGCTCGGTCCGTCGCCAGCTCGGTCGCAGCGGCGTGCTTCGTCTCAGCAAGCACCTCGCGAGCGGGCAGATGACCAAGGTCGAGACCTCGGGCCACTTCACCGTGACCGTGCGGGTGCCGGAAGCGCCGCGCGCCTGCCAGCGCTTCGAGGTCCAGCAGCTGCAGGTCGCACAGAGCAGCAAGGCGCGCGTTACCTGGGCCGAGGCCCGCTAGCTCGACGGAGGAATCGTCTGCTTGAGCCAGTTCCGCGCTGCGCCCAGGTGCGCCGGTTCGATCTGGTGCCCAAGCTCTGACTCGTAGTACTCGACTGCCAGTCCTCCCCCTTCGAGCAGCTGACGGGCGCGTTCGGCGAACTCGATCCCGATCACCGGATCGTTGCGGCCGTGGGTGAGGAAGGCTCTGGTCCCGAGCCGATCCTCGAAGCGAGGCGCCCAACCATCTACCGTCGGCACGAAGCCGCTGAAGGCGAGGATCCCCGCGACCGCCGGCCGTTCGGCGCTGAGCGCCATCGCGTAGCTCATCACCGCGCCCATCGAGAAGCCGCCGAGCACGGTCCGGTCCGGTCCCACCCCGGTCTCCGCCCAAAGCCCATCGTGCAGCTCCGCCAGCGCCTCGCGGGCCGCCTGGAACGTCTCCGGGTCGGGGTGGCCGACGCGCGGCACCAGGTACCAGTGGTAGCCCGGCGAGTCTTCGAGGACCAGTGGCGCGCGCGGAGTGACCACCCGCAACCTGCCTTCGGGGTCGAGCAGGTCGGCGAGCCCGAGCAGGTCACGCTCGTCGGTGCCGCGGCCGTGATGGAGGATCAGCAAGCCCTCCGACTCGGTCGCGGCCCCGCGTTCCAGGTATGCGAGCGAGCCGGCGATCGGCCTAGTTTGCCGCCGAGGCGGCGGTTTTGTTGAGGTAGTCGCGGATGAAGTCGTCGAGGTCGCCGTCGAGCACGCGCTGGGCGTCGCCGGCCTCGTGGCCGGTCCTGTGGTCCTTAACCCGCTGGTCGGGGTGGAGGAAGTAGCTGCGGATCTGCGAGCCCCAGGCGACGTCCTTCACCTCGCCGCGCTCCTTGGCCAGTCGCTCGGCCCGTTTGCGCTCCTCCAGCTCGATCAGCTTTGAGCGCAGGAACTGCATCGCCACCGCCTTGTTCTGGGTCTGCGAGCGCTCGTTCTGGCACTGGACCACGACGCCTGTGGGAATGTGGGTGATGCGCACCGCCGAGTCGGTCTTGTTGACGTGCTGGCCGCCGGCGCCGGAGGCGCGGTAGGTGTCGACGCGCAGGTCGGCGTCGTCGATCTCGACCTCGACGCTTTCGTCGACCAGGGGGCCGACGTCGAGCTGGGCGAAGCTGGTGTGGCGGCGCGCGGAGGAATCGAAGGGCGAGATCCGCACCAGGCGGTGGACGCCGCGCTCGGCGGCGAAGAGCCCATAGGCGTTCTCGCCGCGGGCGATGAAGGTGGCCGACTTGAGACCCGCCTCCTCCCCCGGCGATGCCTCCTTCATCTCGACCTCGAAGCCACGACGCTCGGCCCAGCGCAGGTACATGCGCAGCAGCATCTCCGCCCAGTCCTGGGAGTCGGTGCCGCCGGCGCCGGCGTGAACGGTGACGACAGCATCGCCGGCGTCGTAGGAACCGCTGAACAGCCGCGCCTCTTCGAGCTCCCCCAACCGCCGCTCGACCGAGGCCATCTGGGTCGCCAGCTCGCGAGCCATCTCCTCGTCCTCCGCCGCCATCTCGGCGAGGTCGCCGAGGTCGCCGGCCTCCGCCTCGAACTCGCGGAAAGTTTTCAGCTTGCGCTGAGCGCGGGCGTGCGCGGCCGAAGTGCGAGCGGCGGCCTCCTGGTCATCCCAGAAGCCGGGGCGCTGCATCTCCTCCTCCAGCCGGTCGGCCTCCGCTTCGAGCGAAGCCGGGTCAAAGATAGTCCGAGAGCAGGGACAACTGCTCGCGGATCTCGGCCAGCCGCGCGGGCACGGAGTCGGTCTGCGCGGCCTCGGCCATGCCCACAGCCTATCCAGCCGGGGCGGGTGCCTTGGCGCTGATGATCCAGGTCGAGGCCGGCGCGTAGACGCCGTCGGGACCATCTAGATCGGCGAGGGCCTCGCGCAGCTCGGCCGCGATCTTCGGCTTGATCCCCTCGATCCGGTCTTCCCAGAGGCGCAGCACCTCGCCGGCGGGGCCGAGCGCCATATTGAACTCAACCGCGTGATCCAGATCGTGGCCGATCTTCAGCGGTAGGTCGCAGCGCTGAAAGCAGACGTTCTCGAAACCGGCGATGGTCATCTGCTCGCTGACAGTGTCAGCGTCAGCCATTGAGAACGGCCCCGGGCCGCAGGTCGGCTGGTCGGTCTCCTCCGGACGGTCGAGATACTGCGAAACGACCTCTTCGGCCCGGCTAACCCACTGGTTATCGAGCTTGCGCCGCCAGACTACGGCGCAGAGCGTTCCACCCGGCGAGAGCGCCTGGCGGACGTTGCGCAGCGCCTGTACCGGGTTGGCGAAGAACATGATCCCCATCCGCGAGAAGGCGTAGTCGAAGCTCTCCTCGAACTCGGTCGCCTGAACGTCGCCGACCGCGAAGCGAACGTTGGCGGCACCGGCCTCCTCCGCCTCTTTGCGCGCCAGCTCAATAAAGGGCTCGGAGACATCCACCCCCAAAACGTCGCCGTCAGCGCCGACCAGCTCGGCCAGCCGCTGGGTCGTGTCGCCGAAACCACAGCCGAGGTCGACGACGCGGGCGCCGGACGGCGGTGGATGCGCCGCCATCGCCGCGTCACCGTGCGCGCCCAGACCGCCGGCGACCAGATCGCGGTACCGCACAAAGCGCTCGAACAGCGGCCCGCTCCAGGCCTCAGTCGCCTCGCGATTCTCCGCCGCCGGGGCTGCCATCGCCCCCATGGTACGCCCGCCAAGCCGCCTCGCGCTCCTCAAACGGCCGCCAACTGCGGATCCGATGGTCATGCAGCTCAAAGAGCCAAGCCATCTCATCCTCACCCGCAGCCGAGCCGTCCTCCTGCCAATGCCAGACCCGTTTGATCAGGGCAAGCGCCCGACCGCCACCCGACTCGGTGTCATCCTCGAAAAGCTCCTCCACCTCAATCGTCTGCTGCGCCCCGCCAGGCGCCCGTGTAGCCCAAACCCGCGCCGCCTCACGACCCTTGCGCACGCCCCTTCCGGAGTGCAGCTCGATTTCCGGATCAAGCGTGCTCACGAACGCATCCAGATCCCGCTCGTTGAAAGCCCGGATGAACTCACGAACCGAGTCACGAGTCATGAAGCGCCTCCCGGCTGAGAGCCATCCCGGTAGGGGTGAAGCGTCTTGCACTTTTTCGGCAATTCCTCGCGGCGCCAGCCAGCGCGTCTCCACCGAAAAAGTTAAGCGAAACCCCTACCGGGATGGCTCTCATCTACCGGGGGGTCTTCATGCCCCGTGGCACTTCTTGTACTTCTTCCCGCTCCCACACCAGCAGGGATCGTTGCGCCCGACGTTCTCGTGCTCACTCTTGACCACCGTCTCGACCACCTCGCTACCGCCATTGCCCGCGGCGGTCCCGGCACCGACTTCGATCGGCCCGGCACCGGCGGCTACCTGCTGCAGCGCCGACGGCTGGGCGTCGGGCGTGCCGCCGGAGTAGGAGAGCGCCGCCGGGGCGTTGCCGCCGTTCGGACCGAACGCCTGCTGCGCTTGGGCCGGATTGACCTCAA
>Ga0209265_1000331_pt1 | contig 12708 bp, 7 predicted proteins | sample GraSoiAngelo_103_FD_185872 | JGI IMG/M metagenome (GOLD analysis project Ga0209265, IMG submission 185872) | Grasslands soil microbial communities from the Angelo Coastal Reserve, California, USA - 14_0903_05_20cm (SPAdes) (version 2) | ecosystem: Environmental > Terrestrial > Soil > Grasslands ...
ATTGAGCGGCATCGAAGCCACCCGCAAAATACTGGAAGCCTATCCGGAAGCGGGAATTCTAATGCTCAGTATGCACTCCGAAGAAACGCTGGTCAGCCAGGCCCTCGAGGCCGGCGCGCGCGGTTACGTGTTGAAAAATGCCGTGGATCTCGACCTGGTGAGCGCGGTAAAGAGCATCGCCTCGGGGATGACCGTTCTCGACCCGCAAGTGTCGCGCAAAGACGCGCTCAAAGGCGAACGCGGGGGCGGTTTGACGCCCCGCGAGCTGGAGATTCTCCAGCACATCGTCGCGGGAAAATCCAACAAAGAGATTGCGTCGGACTTAAATCTCAGTGTGAATACCGTCGCCGTGCATCGCGCCAACATCATGGACACGCTGGGCATTCACAAAACCGCGGAGCTGGTCGTTTACGCGATTCGTAATGGTCTGGTGAATCTTCCTTGAACCGCAGGGATTTTCTTTTCTCCGCGCTTTTTTCGCCATTGACCGCGGGCCTGGCTGCCAGAAGCTTTCCACGTTGGGCGTGGGCTGGCTCGTCTTCCAACCCAGGATTTCGCTTCACCGATGTTACGACGCGGGCCGGAATCCGGTTCCAGCACAACTCCGGCTCCTACGGCGGCAAGCTGCTTCCGGAGACGCTCGGCTCGGGTTGCGCGTTTCTGGATTACGACGCCGACGGCTGGCAGGACATTCTGCTCATCAATGGCATGGACTGGCCCGGCCACAAGCGCCGGCGCGCGACCCTGCGTCTCTACCGCAACAATCGCAACGGCACTTTTACCGATGTCACCAAAAGCGCGGGGCTTGACGTCGAGATGTACGGAATGGGCGTGGCCGTCGGCGATTACAACAACGATGGCTTCCCCGACATTTTCATCACTTGCGTCGGCCAAAGCCGCCTCTTTCGCAACACCGGCAAAGGAGCCTTCGTCGAGGCCACCCGCACGAGCGGGCTGTTTGGTCGCCAGGGCCTCAGCACCTCCGCGTTGTGGTTTGATTACGACCGCGACGGGTTCCTCGATCTCTTCGTCTGCAATTACGTTCGCTGGTCTCCGGAAAACGACGTGTTTTGCAGTCTCGATGGCACGCACAAGTCGTATTGCACGCCGGAAGCCTATCGCGGCGATACCTGCTGGTTGTTTCACAATCGCGGCAACGGCACCTTCGAGGACGTTACCGCCACCAGCGGCGTGTTCGACAGCAGTTCGAAGTCCCTGGGCGTGGCCATGCTGGATTACGACCGGGACGGCTGGCCCGATCTCCTCGTCGCAAACGACACGCAGCCCAACAAGCTCTACCGCAACCTCCGCAACGGAAAATTCAAGGACGTCGCCATCGAGGCCGGGCTCGCCTTCAGCACCGAAGGAAAAGCGCGCGCCGGCATGGGCATCGACGTGGGAGACTTCGACAACTCCGGCAAGCCCGGAATCGCCATCACCAATTTCGACAACGAAATGATCGGCCTCTACCGCGCAGGCGCCCCGGGCGTCTTCGACGACGTTTCCATTGCTTCGGGAGTCGGCGCGCCGTCGCGAACGACTCTCGGCTTCGGGTGCATGTTCCTTGATGTCGACCTGGACGGTGCTCTTGACTTAGCCGTGGCCAACGGACACATCGATGAGACCGTCAGGAACATTCGCGGAAACGTAGGCTACGCTCAGCCGCCTCAGCTTTTTTTAAACGAAGGGCACGGAAAATTCCGCGACGTGGCCGCCGAAGCGGGCGGAGGCTTCGACCAGCCCCGTGTCGGCCGCGGGCTGGCTTACGGCGACCTCGATCGCGACGGCGATTTGGACATTTTGCTGACCACCAACAACGGCCCTGCCGTCCTGTTTCGCAACGAGCAGTTGGCCGGCAACCACAGCATCCGCTTCGAATTGCAAGGCACGCAGTCCAATCGCGATGCCATCGGCACGACCGTAGACATTTTCGCCGGAGACCTTCACCAGTCGCGCATGGTGCGTGGCGGCTCGAGCTATCTTTCACAATCCGAACTCCCGGTGACCGCGGGCCTCGCCGAGCGCGACAAAATCGACCGCGTGGTCATCAACTGGCCAAGCGGCCGCACGGAAGAATACAAAAACCTTCGCGCGCAAAGGGCCTACAAGTGTCTGGAAGGAAAGGGGATAGAGCCGCTTTACCATGCCTAATGGTTTTCTATTATTGCCGCTAGTCTTATTGTTTCGGATGATTTCCGCGTTTCTAGTGGTTTCGCAGTATTGCCTATTTCGCGCCGCAAAATTATAAACATGCTCACTAGCACCATCGCCTCCAGCTTGGCCAGACCTTGGCTCGCTTCGGGGCACCCCAAACTGAATCGCGGCCGGATGGATCTCAGCCATCCGGTCGCTTTTTTTCTGGTGCCCAGCCGGTCGGAAGGGGCCTGCGATGCGCATTGAGTCATGTGAGCGCTGGTTGTACCGGTTTTTGGTTTTCCTCGCCGCCAGCGCCGCGTATTTGTATGGATTTCCGTCCGCCACCATCAGCTACGCGGTTGTCGATCTCCTCCACGTTGCCGTCGGAGTCCTCGCTTTTCTGTTGCTGGTCGCTTTTTTCGTTCCCTTGCTTCGCGGCGCATCGAACCTCGCCCGCCTGGGCTGGCTTCTTCTTGCTGCCGGAACTCTTCTCGGCATCGCGTTGCTCAAAATCGGCACGCCCCTTCGTCTCTGGAATTGGCTGTACGCCCACATCGTTCTTTGCATTCTCGGCGTGCTCTTGCTCGCGGCCTCCTGGCTCAATTCCAAAGGATGGCTGGGGCCGAGCAACGTGATTCGCGCCCTTCGATTCTCCTCTCTCGCGATTCTGGCCTTGGCCATCTCGGCCGTCTTGTGGTGGACCCGCGAAGTTGGCTGGAGGGACGCGCGCCCCAATCGCATCATCAATCCGCCGATGGCGCCCGCCTCCATGGATCGCGAAGGCGACGGTGCTTCAGGAAAATTCTTTCCCAGTTCCGCGCAGACCGTTCACGACGTCAACATACCCTCGCAATATTTCATGAAATCGGACGCCTGCCAGCGTTGCCACGCGGACATTTACGCCCAGTGGAACAGTTCGATGCACCACTTCTCGTCCTTCAACAATCAGTGGTATCGCAAGAGTATCGAATACATGCAGGACGTCGCCGGCGTAAAGCCCTCGAAGTGGTGCGCCGGCTGCCACGATCCCGCGCTGCTCTACAGCGGGTTGTTCGACACGCCCATCAGGAAAATTGTGAATCGTCCCGAAGCCCGCGCGGGCTTGGGCTGCTTGATGTGTCACAGCATCGTGGAAGTGAAGAGCACCATGGGCCAAGGCGACTTCTTTCTCGAATATCCCAAGTTGCACGAGCTGGCTGCAAGCGAAAATCCCGTGATCCGGACCCTGCACGACTTTGTCGTGCGCTTGAATCCCGAGCCTCACCGCCGCACGTTCCTCAAGCCCTTTATGCGCTTGCAAGCGGCGGAATTTTGTTCCTCCTGCCACAAAGTCCACCTGGATGTGCCGGTCAACCATTACCGCTGGATTCGCGGCTTCAATGAGTACGACAACTGGCAGGCCAGCGGAGTTTCCGGCCAGGGCGCGCGTTCCTTTTACTATCCGAAGTCGCCGAGCAATTGCGCGGATTGCCATATGCCGCTGGTTCGTTCAAACGACGATGGCAACGTCAAGGGTTACGTGCATTCACATCGTTTCCCGGGCGCGAACACCGCCGTGCCTGCCGCCAACGAAGACCAAACGCAGCTCGACGCCACTCGAAAATTCCTGCAGGCCAATCAGTTGAGTGTGGACATCTTCGCGCTCTCGCCCGCCAAAAAAGAACGGAGCGCACCGGCCCGCAACGAGCTGGGTAAGCAGGAACTCTCCACCACCTTCGCCGTGGGGGAAGAATCGGAGGCCGCCCTGCCAAAGGGTGAGGCAGGTGAAGGCCGCGCGGTTACCGCTCCGATCGATCGCACGGATGCCGCGGTCCGCCGCGGCGATGACGTTCGCGTCGACGTAGTCGTTCGAACCCGCGGTGTCGGCCATTTCTTTCCCGGCGGCACCGTTGATGCCTTTGACGTTTGGCTCGAGCTCAAAGCCGCCGACGATAGGGGCGAAACCGTTTTCTGGAGCGGCCAAGTTGAGGACAACGGGAAGGGCCCCGTCGACCGGGGCGCGCATTTTTATCGTTCGTTGCAAATCGACGGACACGGCCGTGTCATCAACAAGCGCAATGCGTGGGCAACGCGCTCGGTCGTTTACGTGCACCTGATCCCTCCGGGCGCGGCGGATACCGCGCACTATCATTTGCATGTTCCCGAAAATTGCGGGGCCAAAATCACGCTGCACGCAAAACTGAACTACCGCAAGTTCAGTTGGTACAACACACAGTTTTCTTTTGCCGGCGTCGAAGTTCCGGAAACCAAACTCACCTCTTCCACGGAACAGAGAACTACGCCGGATTACGACGACCGTCAATTCGTGTTCACTGGGGACACTTCGAACGTGTCCGGCAATATAAAAGCGATTCCCGATCTTCCCATCACCGTCCTTGCCGAGGACACCAAGACCGTGCGCGTTCTCCCGCGCAATGCGCCAGCGCCACAGCCGATGACGGTCAGCGTCAGGGAAGAATGGACTCGCTGGAATGATTACGGCATCGGTCTCTTTCTGCAGGGCGATCTGAAAGGCGCCGCCGCCGCTTTCGAAGAAATCACCGTGGCCGACCCCCAGAATCCCGACGGCTGGACCAACATCGGCCGCGTGCTTTTGCAGGAAGGCGACACCGCGGGCGCGCGCCGAGCGCTGGAAAAATCCTTGGCTATCAACGCAAAGCTGGCGCGCACGAATTTCTTCTATGCGAAAGCCCTCCGTGAAGACGGCGACTACGACGGCGCCATCGCATACTTCAGGATTGTCGTTGAGCAATTCCCGCGCGACCGCGTCGTCCACAACGAACTTGGCCGCGTGCTCTTCCTTGAAAAACGCTACGCCGACGCCGTTGCCGAATTCGAAAAAACGCTGACCATCGATCCCGAAGATTTGCAGGCGCACTACAATTTGATGCTTTGCTACGCGGGCCTGGGGGAGGAAAGCAAAGCCGAAGAGCACAAGGCGCGCTACCTGCGGTTTAAAGCCGATGAAGCGGCACAGGCCATCACCGGCCCTTACCGCGAGCTGCATCCCGAAGACAACAACGAGCGCCAGGCGATTCACGAACACGACAATGTCGCGCTGACCGCAGCTCCGCAGAAAAAGCCGCCGTCAGCAAAAGTATCCGCAGCAAAAGCCGCGAAGGTAAAGGCAGCCGAGAAGGTCGCTGTATCAGAAAACGCGAATCCCGGCGGCAACTAGCGGTGGTCTTGGTCAGGGTTGCCTAGCGGGCGGGGGCTCGAGCCCCGGCGCCAAAGCCCTAAATGAGTCCGGGGTGGCAACCGGGGGGCGAACCTTACATGAACGTCAGCATCCATCGGGCTTTTCGCCCCTGAGGAATGGCTTTTTCTTTGCGCCGGCTTGTTTGCGCGGCAAGTTCCGCCAGTTGGCTGGAATTCTGATCAGACTGTGAGGAAAAATGACCTGGATTCAGACTGTGCGAATGGAAGATGACGGATGCGTTAAGAACGCCATCGAGTCCCAACGAAAACTCTACCCCACCGAGTATGCCACGCCGGTCCAACCCGTGAACAACGGCGAGACTGCGGGCATTGTGGCGAGCCACACGCTGATTCCCGAAGCGCTCTTTCACGCTTTCAGCACGTTTGGCGCTCTGATGTCTCCGGACTTGCCGCTCCGACGGCATCAGCACGAAATGATTGCGACCATGGTGTCGGTCACGAACCGTTGCCACTATTGAATCGTCTCCCACGCAGAGTTTCTGCGTCGCGTCACTCTAAATGAGGACATGGTGGAAGCGCTGAAGAAGGATTACCGCACGGCGCCCATCACCGAGCAGGACCGCACGATGCTCGATTACGTCGTGAAACTGACCAAGGACGCCACAAAATGCAGTCTGGAAGATCACTCGCGGCTGCGCGCGGCAGGCTTTGACGACCGTGGCATCCTGCAAATTACCCTGATTGCGTCCTGGTTCAATCGCGTCGCCGACGCCCTCGGCGTCGGCCGCGACTGAAACGGGGGCATGGTGAAACGTCCGTTCGCCGCACTTGCGGTTGGACTTGCCTTGGTTGTGAAAACCGGTGTTGGCGCTGCGCCCGAAACCTCCGCTATTCAATTCCGCGACGTCACGCCACAGGCCGGAATCCATTTCCTCCACAACAACGGCGCCTTCGGCACAAAATATCTCCCGGAAACCATGGGCCCCGGCGTGGCCTTCATCGACTACGACGACGACGGCTGGCCGGACATTTTTCTCGTCAACGGCATGGACTGGCCCGGCCACCTTCGCAAGCATTCAACTCCTAAGCTCTATCACAACAATCACGACGGCACGTTCACCGACGCGACGCGAAAAGCCGGTTTGGACATCGAGCTCTATGGCATGGGCGTGGCCGTCGGCGATTACGATAACGACGGCAATGACGACCTGTTCGTCACTGCCTACGGGCAAAATCATCTGTTTCACAACAATGGCAACGGCACCTTCGCCGACGTGACGCAAAAAGCGGGATTGCAAGCCCCGAAAGGATTCAGCACCAGCGCCGCCTGGGTGGATTATGACAAAGACGGCCACTTGGATCTCGTGGTTGGCAATTACGTCCAGTGGACGCCCGAGACGGATCTCTATTGCACGCTCGACGGCAAGAGCAAATCGTATTGCACGCCGGAATCGTACAAAGGCACGGCCGTGCGGCTCTGGCACAACCGCGGCAACGGCACGTTTGAAGACGTGACGCAAAAAGCCGGTCTCGGCGACGCCACTTCGAAGACTCTCGGTGTGGCCGTGCTCGATTACGACAACGACGGCTGGCCCGACCTTCTGTTCTCCAACGACACACAGCCCAACAAGCTCTATCGCAACAACGGCAACGGCACCTTCAGCGAAAGAGCCGTCGTGGCCGGCGTGGCCTTCAGCGAAGACGGCGTGGCGCGCGCGGGCATGGGCGTGGACTCCGCCGACTACGATCATTCCGGCTACTCCAGCGTGCTCATCACCAATTTCTCGAACCAGATGGTTTCGCTCTACCACAACGAAGGCAAGGGGCTCTTTGTCGACGAAGCGCCGCGCTCGGAAATCGGCCGCGCCTCGCTGCTCACCCTGGGCTTCGGATGCTTCTTTTTTGACTACGACCTCGACGGTTGGCCGGACGTTTTCATCGCCAACGGCCACATTGACGCCGACATCCAGAAGGTGCAGGCCAACGTCACCTACGCCATGGCGCCGCACCTGTTCCGCAACGTGGGCAAAGGAAAGTTCGTGGAAGTGACAAACTCCATGGGCGCGGCGTTCGCCTCTCCGCGCGTCGGTCGCGGCGCGGCCTACGCGGATATTAACAATGACGGCCGTCTGGATTTGCTGCTCTCGGCCAACGGCGGCCCCGTGTACTTGTTCCGCAACGAAGCGCAGGGCCCTGCAGCATCGAATCGCAGTCTCCGCATCAAGCTTATCGGCACGAAATCCAACCGCGACGGCATTGGCGCCGTCGTGAAGCTCACCGCCGACGGAGACACGCAAACCAAGACGCTGCACAGCGGCTCGAGCTATCTTTCCGCGAGCGAACTGGTCCTCACGTTTGGCCTGGGCCAGCGCGACAAAGCCGACTCCATCGAAGTTCGCTGGCCGAGCGGCCAGCTCGACCGCCTCCCCGGCGCAGCCGCCGGCGCCACCCTCTCCATCACCGAAGCCAAGGGCATCACCGCCACGCGCAGGTTCGGGAGTCGCTAAGGCCGTCGTAGGGACGCAGGAGTCAGGAGTAAAGTTCAGACCGAGGCCTTCAGGACGCAATTTCGCGGCCTAACTCCTCTGGACCTGCAAGAAATATCGGGGTTGCGTGCCCGAAATTCTTTTCGCTGCCTTGCAAGCTCCAAAGAACGATGGAGGAAAACGGAGAGAATAGGCAGCTCGAAGTGCGAAAAAGGCCAACCTGTCAGTTCCCTCATTGCTTGCGGTTGCGGACATACACCCAGCCGACTCCGCAGCATTGCCCGCACGGTTTCTCATTTGCGGGTCCGGTAGCCAGACAGCCGGGGCAGGCCTCCCATTCGGCTTTGTTTCCCGCGCTGCCAATCACGTCGGGCAGCGCTTGCCCACAATCACCTGAGAGCATTGGCCATTCATCATCTCCGGGGAGTAGGAAACGGCTCCGCAGCGAGTGCACACCGCCACGGGTTGTGGTTTTTGTTCCCTCATGGGTGGGCGCAGCGGGTTTCCCTGGGGGACGATCCTATCGTGCCCCGCCAATTCGCAACAAGGAAGGGTGCTAGAACAGGTTCCAGAGGAACTGGTTGTAGACCTCGTGGTGGAACTGAACCTCTTGCGCTTTCACGATGGTGCCGAGTGACCGCGGGCAGCGATCCGCGGCGGTGCGCTTGAGTTCAACGTAGCGGGCCTTCACGTCGGCGCCAAGGAGCGCCGTGGTCCATTCGGCCTTTTCGAAATTTTCGATCGCGGTGTAGATGTTGTCCGGCAAGTAGCGCTGGGCGGATCGCAGATTCTTGATCTGGGCGATTTCGCCGTCCAAGCCAGACTTGAAGATCGCGTACATCACCAGGTAGGGATTGGAGTCGGGAGCGACTGCACGCACTTCGGTGCGCATACTGCGTTCGTTGCCGATGGGGATGCGCACCATCGCGCCACGGTTGGTAGGAGAAGCGTTGAGCTGATTGGGTGCTTCGAAGTGCGGGTCGAGGCGGCGGTAGGCGTTGACGCTCGAATTGATGAGCAAGCACATGTCGTTGCCGTGGGTGAGAATACGGTCGACAAAGTCCCAGCCAAACGGGCTCAGCTTTTCCTCACCTTCGGGATCCCAGAAAAGATTTTTGCCATCTTTGCTGACGGAAACGTTGGTGTGCATGCCACTGCCATTGACGCCAACGATGGGTTTGGGAAGGAAGCTGGCGGTGAAGCCCATATTGGTGGCGACTTGGCGGCAAACTAATTTGTAAAGTTGAATCTGGTCGGCGGCTTGCACCACTTCGCCGTAGCCGTAGTTGATTTCGAATTGCGAGGGCGCGACTTCGGGATGATCCTTTTCGTTCTGGAAGCCCATGGCGCGCTGAACCTCGGCCGTGGCGTCGATGAAGGTGCGCAAAGGGTCGCCGGGAAGCGAGTGGTAGTAGCCGCCGGTGTTGACGTATTCGAATTTGCCGGTTTCGTGATAGCGGCGCTCGGCGTTGGGGCCGGCGAAGAGGAAGCCCTCGATTTCATTGGCGGCGTTGAGCGTGTAGCCCTTCTTGTCGAACAGCCCGTCGGCGTAGCCCTTGAGGACGCCGCGAATGTCCGCGGTGTAGGGCGTCCCATCCTTGTCGATGACATGCCCGAAGACCAGAACTTTGCCGGAGCCGAATACGTCCGCAGGAGGCCAGTAGAAAGAGCCCCAATCCATGGCTAGGCGAAGATCGCTTTCGCGCTGCGCGGTGAAGCCGCGAATGGAGGAACCGTCGAAGGTCAAGTTGTCCCAGCTCTTGATGAGGAACTTCTTGTCATAGTCGAGCATGTGCAGGCGGCCTTCGAGGTCGCTGAACAAAACGGTGACGGCTTTAATGCGTTTTTCGTCGGTGAGGTACTTGAGGCGCTCTTCCTGGATTTTGTGCGCGGCCACGCGATTTTTGCGCTGTTCTTTGGCCTTCAGATTCAATTGCTCCAGCTCATCGTAAGAAAGGGCTAGGAAATTGCGAAGTTCGTTCGACATGAAGCTCCTCAAATTGGAATCGGGCTCACGCTCAGGTCCGAACACTGGCGAGCGCAATAGCGTATCGCGGGCGCGTTGCAAGCGTCAATCGAAAGACCTGATGCAATGGATGGAAGAAACGTCAACGGCTGTGGAAAAACGCGGGAAGGATCGACCAATTTGGCAGCGCAAAACTACCGTTCAACACCAGGGGCATGGCGTTGCTCCTGCCACGCCCCGCAAAAAGACAGAGTGGAAAGCAGGGACGTTATCGGGTTGCTGCTGCCGCAGCGGTCACTTCGCACGCACTGGGCATGGTCTGCCGTACGGCGAATTTCGAGGTGGATTTGCGGATAAGCCTCGACCCGCCCCGCTTTTCTGTCAAGCGTTCCATATCGCCGGCGATTCACGTCACGACAATTTTCGCTGGGGATTTCCTAGGCCGGCTTCCCGTGGTTGCGCTCGAGATCTTGGCTGATTGCCAATTGCGGGCGGAGGCTCGCGAGTTTCTTAAGCGTGTTGTAGCAAAACGCCGCGCCCAGGCTCAGAAATGCTACGGTGACCAAAAGGCTTGCTAGTTCGCTCGGGGACAGCGGCCCGGCTTGTCCGTCGTGGAAGAGCTTGAACTCCGAGCGAATGAGTTCGCTCCTCAGCGAAGCGGACTCGTCAATGAGCTTGTCGGAATCGCTGACCAGCTCGGCGTTCACCTCTTGCTGGTAGGCGACAGCCAGGCTCTCGCGTGCGGGATTTCCATCCAAGGTCTTGCGCAGCCAAGACTCGGCGTCCTCTCGGCTGGCAAATCCCGGCGCAGTTTCGAGCTCGTGCATCGCTTTGGATTTCGCGCCGGCGGTGACACTGTCTTCGGTGGGAGCCGGGGTGGCGGCGGCTTTTTCTCGATCTTTCGCCCGTGCTCTGTGCTTTACCGGAGGTCTTGCGTCGCTCCCTTCAGGGACGCCGGGAATGGTGCGCAAAATGGAGACCATGGCCTTGCGATAGACGTCGGGCACAACGGTGCGAGCGCCTGGCTTTGACCGGGAGAATTGCTCCGCGTGCTTGTCAAGCCCTTCCGCGGTGGCGGCCAGTCCGGCGCGCAATTCGGCTCTTTGGGACATCGACCGCAACAGCCAAACGGCGTCAAAGCGCCCGGCAAAGACGAAGATACAAGAGAGCACCACCGTTACAAGGCGTGCTTGCAGAGTAAAGCGCTGCGAAGCCCTGTCCATGACGTGATCGAACCAGGCCCGCACGCCTTCCAAGCGCGGCTCGGACGGAGTAGAGACCTCGGTCAATCCTTCCGTGGCAGGAATGGATTCCGGCTCGGGTTCCTTCGTTTGCACTGTCGAGTTTTCCACCGCAACGGCGATTCTTCCCTCCGTTTCGACCGGCTCCGCGTGGCGAACGATGCCTTCCTCGAAATCCGCAGTCGCCGGGGAGAGACCTTCACTCGGCAGCGAGGCGATGCCCTCATCGAAATAGGGCCTCGAGTGGACAGGCCGAGCCGCTTGCTCCGCTTCTGGCCTCGCGCCAGCGGTCGGCTCCCTCCACGCGATCGTGAGCATTCCGGGAAGCGGTTCGGCGAGCTTTTCGAGGACGGCGAGCAGCTCATCGACACGGACCGAAGTGGCCAGGCGCCAACGGCTGAGCAGCCCGCCAAGAATCGCTCCTGCGAGCGCCCCGGTGCGCCAGGGATGGGTGCAGAAATTGATCGCTGAAACGTAGCCAGCCAGAAAGTCCGAATATTGGCAAATAGCTGCGGAGAACAGGCGCTTGGCAATCGCCACTACGATTGGAGTGATGAAAAAGCCTGCAACCCCACCCATGATCCACGGCAACAGGGGAATTGCGGCGCTGGCGCCTTGCAGTTTCCCTGCGGTCTCCGGCGCAATGAAGGGGATCCGGTCCGCACGAAGGCGAAAGCGCGAAAAGATCGAGTCAGAAATCGTGGGGTGACGCAAGACTCTGCGGGCAATTTCCTTTGCCCAGCGTCTGGCTTCCTGATCCGGATAGGCGGTTTCGATTAGGTCCAGTAGGCCGCGCCGCAAATTGGCACCGCGCAGGCCTAGCAGGCTGACGACAACCTGCGTGGCCGCCGTGATGAACAGGCTGGCGAGGAGGATGAGGACGACAAAAGAAATCACGATATCAAGGTGCTGGAACATGGTGGTTTTTCGATAGGAAAAGTATAGAGGAGACTCCCGTGGCACGCGGACAAAATGCCCGGGGAGTGTCTGAATCGTTAAGACGGAGGGCACGGCTTCACAAGGATGTCGGTCAAACGGTCGCTTTCCTCGTCCATCGCTTAGCGATCCGTTCCAGAGTGAGCGCCGCTCGTTAGGAGACAAACTTGAGACCGCGCGCCGATGACAAGATAGCTGCGTAAGTCCAATGATTTTATGGTCTTAGCCGATTCTGACGGGAATCCTGAATGGTGCTTGAAAAGATTTGGCAGCGATACCGGGATTCGAACCCTGATTTTAGCCTTGAGAGGGCTGAACGACCTGTTCTAAAACGCCGGAAACTCGAAAAATCAACGATTTACCAAGCAAAAACAACGGTCGCAAACGGAGCCAAACGATAGGTCTGGGTGCAACTTGGGTGCAACTAGACGTAGCCTGTTTTACTTTCTTGCAAATTCCTCAATCTCCCAGCCAGTCGCCGTGACCTTTACGAGCGTTTTAACGGGCGTAATTGTCCAGTCATGGAAAATACGTAGCACGGTTCCCCGATCCCCTCCGTGTAACGCCTAGAGAATGACGCAGGCGGGTCTCCTGGTCGTGGTGTCAGGTTTCAGAAGTTTTGGCATCAGTTTACGGTCGCATTTTCTTCCAACGTCTCCCATTCAGGGAACAACCGCTCCGGCCTGGAGAGATGCCAGAAACCACACTTACCGGACACATGCGCTACATCTCCGAGATAAACCGGATGATTCTTGGGATCAGCGGCGAATTTTTCAGCAGCTTC
>Ga0209265_1000336_pt1 | contig 12686 bp, 10 predicted proteins | sample GraSoiAngelo_103_FD_185872 | JGI IMG/M metagenome (GOLD analysis project Ga0209265, IMG submission 185872) | Grasslands soil microbial communities from the Angelo Coastal Reserve, California, USA - 14_0903_05_20cm (SPAdes) (version 2) | ecosystem: Environmental > Terrestrial > Soil > Grasslands ...
CTCGAATTTCCCGTGACCATAGGGATGGCGCTCGTCGGCGGGCTGATCGGAGACGCGAATCGAGAGGAAGGTAATGATGGCGGCAAGCAAGTCGAGCCCGGAGTGCAGCGCTTCGGATAGCACGCCAAGACTGCCCGTCCGCACAACCAGAAAAGCCTTCAAGGAAACCAAAAGCGTGGCGGAGCCCACGCTCAGAAGCGCAGCGCGCTTCTTCCCACGCGCCTCCTCGATTGGAGCAACGCTTTCCATCGAGGACTAGACTACCCCAGATTCCATATTCCCCTCGAGCGACAGGGAAGAACACCGAGCTAGGAATCGAATGGATTATTTCGCTGCCGTCATGGGGGGTGGCGGCAGCAGCGCAAGCCGTTTGGCTTCGGCGCGCTCGCCCCGCGCCTCCACTTCGTCGAAGAGCAAAGAAGGCGCGACGATCGAAGCAGGCAAGCCCACTTGCGCCGAGCCAAACGCGCTGAAGGCCGTGCCGGCGAAGTTACCCTGGCTTTGCACATGATTGAAAACAAAGTCGTCGTTGCCGATCCCGGCGATGTTCCGCAGCGTGCGCGTACTCAAGCCGACGAGGCGCGCTCCCCGGACCATTTCTTCGCGGCCGGTATCGGGATAAACGCGATAGACGATCAACGGCAGCCGGTCGCCTGTTCCCGCGCCGCCCCCGAAGCTCGCCAGCAGTTCCGAGAAATCGTCCTGGTGGAGCAAGCTCAGGGCCGGATTGTCCATCTCGCGAATCACCAGGCAGTACTTCTCGCGTTCGGATTGTTTCTCCTCCCGGCATTGCTTCAGGAATTTCTTGCGCAAATCGTCGGGCGAAACCGCTTCGGTCGAAGAAAAGATCAAATTGCTCATGGTGGGCTTGGCGTCGCTCAAAAACGCGGAGCGCCCGTGGCCGTTCGACTGCTCGAAATCCGAACCGGGACGGCGCGACATGAGCTCGCCCTTAAGAACCCCGTTTTCGACCAAGGTGATTTTCTGGCCGCGCACGCCTTGTTCATCCACGGTGTATCCGCCGACGAGCCGGCTGCCCTTGAACTCTTTTGCTCCCGGGTCGTCCACGAGCGTCACGCTCGGCGCCAAAACCCGTGTACTAATGCGCCCGACCCAGTCGCTCTTCCCTCCCAGTCCGGTCAGCATTTGTTCGAGCACCGGGCTGAAGGATATGGGTGGCCTCGCTCCGTTGATCGCCGGGCTCAACACCTGTGCCAGCAGCGATGCCGCCGCGCGTGCTTCAAACAGCACCGGCCCGGTGTAATCCTGCGCCGGGGGCGCCGAGCGCAGGGCCATTAATTCCGTGCAGGTGACGTTCAGGCCCTTGCGGACCCCGTCCACGTTCGGCAGGTCCGCGGGGCGAACGGCGTAGGTCGCATAATAATGATTCACCGGTACGCCATCGTCGGCCACGGCGTTCATGCCCGCCTCGATGGCCGCAAAGCTGCGATTCTCGCGGATCTCCGTCCCTTCGCTAGTGAGCAGGTATTCGGTCGCGTAAACCAGGTAATAGCTGACGCGCGACTCGTGGATTTGCGAGAACGCGCGCATCACCGCGGAGCTGTCCCGCGCTTCCTGTTCCCAGTTGCGGTTGGTCCAGTCAGGCGCTTCCAGCGGCTCGATGAGCCGCACCGGCTCCGCTTTCGAAAAATCGTCAATGTCGGACTGCCGCGCCAGGCTGCTGAGGTAGCCTTTCTTCTTCGAGTAAGTATCGAGCGCTTCCTTGAACGCCTGATCGGTTGCGATCCACAAGTCCTGCCGCAGCGAGTCGTAATCGCGGTCGACGCCCACCTGGCCCGTCGGACCGATGAAGCCTCGAAAAACGTCGTCGCTAACGAAGTTCGAGCTGTCCAGTTTGTAGCTCCCCACGCGCGCTTGCACATTCATAAAGCGGTTCCGCGCATGCGTGCTCGTAAGCAAATCGCCGAACTCGGCCACCACTTCGCGCACGTCCAGATCGACCAAGCGGTATTCGATGTAAAACGGCCGTACCGTTTGATCGGTGTTGGGAATCTGCAATTCCAGTCGGGCCTTCGAACGGGCCATTTCATCTCGCATGGCCTGAAGGGTATGGTCGTTATCCTGTTGCGCCCGCGCGAGCTCGGAGCTCGCACAGCTCAAAACCGCCAAGAGAAATGCCGCTTTCGCCATTCTTCCCGCGCGCCTCACTTTGCCCCTCCCGTCTTGACTGTGTCATGGGCGGGCGGCGGCAGAATCGGCGGCCGGTCGGTCGAAGTTTCCTTTTTCTGCACTTCCATTTCGGAAATGAGAATCGCGGGCGAAGCGGCCGCCACCGGAACGGACCCGGATTCGGCGCCGCAATAGCCGTTGAACACTTCCGGCTTGTCGCCCGTGGCCACGATCTTGGTCAAAGCGGCCAGCGGCGTGCCCACGATGTCCACTCCCCGCACGAGTTCATCGGGCCGGCCATCAGGAAAGACCTCGTAAACCACCAGCGGCTGCACCTGAAAAGCCTGCGGCTGCCCCCGCCCGGTGAAGGTGAATCCCCCGGCGATGTCGTCGATCAGCAGCCCGTATGGTTTGTGTTGTTCCCTGATCAATTCGATGAATTTCCCTCGAAGCTCCGCGTTGCTCACCGTTTTGCTGCTTTGCACGATGAGGTTGCCCTGCCGCGAAACCGGTGTCGCGCCAAGCTGCCTCCGTCCGTGCCCGTTCGAGTGCGGAAAGCCCACCAGCGGCGACCGCGACATCTCGAAACTCTTCAACACCCCGTGATCGACCAGCGTCACGCGCTCGGCCGGCACGCCTTCGTCATCAAACTGGTAGTAGCCGAGCAAATCCTGCCCTCCCAGCTTCCTCATGGTGGTGTCGTCGGTGATGCTCAGGAAAGGCGGCAGAATTTGCTCTCCGACTTTTTTCGAGAAGGTTTGTCCTTCGCTCACGTCTTTTTGCCGGTGGCCTTCCGCGCGGTGGCCAAAAACCTCGTGGAAGAACACCGCGGCGGCGCGTCCCGTGAGCAGCGCCGGGCCAACGGTTGGGTCGACAATCGGCGCCTTGATCAGCCCTTCCAGCTCCTTGCGCATGGTCGCTTCGGCAGCGTACACGGCCTTGTCATCCGGCGCTTCTTTCGGATCCACCCAGTCAAAGTTGTAATAGCGGTCGATGTCCATCCCGTCGGGCGCCTTCCCCTGGATAAACAGTTCCAACCGGTAGCGCACCTGTCCGAACTGCAGTTGCGTCCCTTCGCTGGTCACTTGCAGCACGTTTTGCGCCTGCGCGCTGAAGGTCACGATGGAATTGATGATGGCCGCCGATTCGCGAAAGGCTTTCGTGTACGCGCGCACTTTGGCTTCCCACGGCGTGCGGTCCACGTTGATGGAAACCTGCGGCGAGATGGAAACGTGCGGCTGCTCGCGGGAAAAATCCGGGGCCTTGCCCTCGACCGTTTCTACCTTCACTTCTTTTCCCGTCTTGATCTTAATCAGCGCTTCTTCGGCGGCGCGGTACTGTTTGTCGGTTTCGAGCCAGGCGGCGCGGCGCAGCACTTCGGGGTCGTTATCCACGGGCACGGCCACGACCGGGTTGTCGCTTTGTACTTGCCGTTCCCCGACCTTGTGGGTGTCATCCAGCTGGTAGCTGCCGGCGCGCACCGAAACCTCTAGATAGCGGTTGCGCACCGCCCTGCTGTCGAGCAATGCTCCGTTCGAACCCGAGACGTCCACTCTCTGCGTGTCGGTGACCGCATATCCGATGTAATACGCCGCAGGGTCCTGGGCGCCGTAGGTCTTCATCGAGCGGTCGAGTTCCGCCTGGAGCGCTCCGAGCAACGGTGAACGCTGCGCCTGGGCGTCCGGCGGGTAAGCCGCGGCCTTCGGCGCAAACAGCGTAGCCAAGCCCGCGAGGAGACCCAGCCCAATAAGATAGGAAGCCCATGCACTTCGCTTGGCATTATTCAAGGGGAAACCTCATTCTCTTTGACGGGACTCGCGAAACATTCAGTGTACGCTAATGGAGAGGGCGTGCCAAACACCGCGGACGCAATCTTTCCTTCCCGACAATTCGTTTGACGGCTGGTTTGTTCTTTCCGTTGCACGCCGGGCGGGAAGCTGCGCTTTGCCGCGATGAGGGTAAAGCCGACAACCTGGCGCTCGAGCGCAAGCTTGGTTTAGGGGTTTATTATAGGCGCGCTCGCTCAGCAAGCTTTGCTGGCGATACAGCCATTCTGGGGCGGCTTCGTGCCGCCGCCGCGGGTCAATCCCACACCCAACCCCGTTCCGACCGCTCCCGCGAGGATTCCGACCGTTCCCCACACGCCAAGGTGCGGGTGCGGCCCGGCTCGGGCGGTTGCGCCCGACGGCGCGCCTGCGTTGGTGTCGTTGCTCGAGGTCACCAGCACGTCGAGGGTGGCTTGCTGTGGCGGCAACGGCGCGGAATTGTCACCGCTGCGCACGCTGGTCATCTGCCCGGCCTTGGCCATCACACAAACACCGGCAAGGTTGCAGACCTTCACGAGCCCTTCGAATACGATCACGTTCATCGCGTTGTTCGCATATTCCACAAAAAAATCCGTGCCCACGACGCCCGCGACGCCGGCTGCGGTGCGTAGCTCGAATTTCCCGTCGGGCTTCGTGATTTTTTGCGCCTGCGTCCGCAGCTTTCCATAAGTGAGCTCGAGTTCGGTTTGCTGCGCGCCCGCATCATGCTTGATCACCTGGATGGAGGAATCCGAGCCAACGTTGAGCACCGAACCGTCGTCGAGCGCGATGCGCGCCCGCGCACTCACCTGGGTGTTTACGAGGTCTTGCCAGTTCACAACCGTCTTGGCCGCGGCAGGAATGGTTTTGCCGCTGCGCGCAAGGTTCACCGCCGGGATCACCCGCGAAACCTCGCCCGCGCGCGGCCCCGTCCCCGCGGGAGCTGCCGAGCTATCGCAAGGCATCGCCACGAGCCAGGAAAGCAGCATCGCCAAAGCCATGGCACACGGAGACTTCTTGATCATCATCTTGGCTTCTCCTCGGAGCACGACCCTATCTATCGTTGTTACCGGAGGCCCGCAGAACTGTCAATCGCTCTGAGGAAGCCGCTTGTCCACTCTCTACCCGACCGCGAGGACAGGAAAGGTGGTGTGGTTTCCCCGCGCAAGGTCATTCCTGCGGTTTCCTAATCCCCACGCTTTTCGCTTTTCTTCCGCCTCCGCCCGATAGTGGGTTCTATGGCGACCTGGGATTTTTCGGTGCTGAAAGAGATTGCGTTTCGAGAAAGCCGCGGGCTCGAATTCCGCGCGGAGATCTTCAACCTCTTGAGCCGCGCCAATTCCAATACGCCCAATCTGATCGCTTTCACTCCATCGGGCGTTTCCGGCACGGCCGGAGCCATCAGCAGCACTTCCACTACTTCGCGCCAGGTGCAATTCGCGCTGGAGCTTCACTGGTAGGGAGAAGCCTTGCTCGACTATGCCCGGGCTTCGGCCGGTACCGATCGGCGGAGGGTTTGGTTCCCGGCGCCGGAAAGGACATCTTCCAAAAGTTTGCCTGAGGCGCAAGAAATGCGAACGACACGATGGTCTTTCCGCGGCCCCCTGGCCGAAGAGACACCACTCGGCATTCCGCTTTCTGCTTGCTGTGCTCGTTAGCCAGGATGAGTGTCTGCCCGACCGACAAGGGGACGTCCAGAACCGTAAGCCCACCGTGCCCGCTCACGGAAAGAGAGCGGGTCCGGGTCTTGAACCTCTGGTTTTGTCCATCGATTCCTTGCACGGTCAAATCGACGAAGACGGATACGCGGACGGTTCGACGGCGTTCGCCGTTCCGACAGTGAAGGGTGGCCATGATCAAGTCCTCTGCTTTCTGCGAATCTCGAGGCTCTTACTGCTTGTCGCTCTGACGAGCCGGGAACCTAAGCTCGAATCCGGGTTGCGACGTTGACTTCTAGCACCAGGTGCTGGTTCGCATGAGAGTAGTCTTGGCCGTTTCCAGGTGGAATAGCTTGTCGGTACCAAACGCGGGTTCCGCCCGGGCAGTACCTTCCGGCCAGCACTCTCCGAGCCTACCTCCTACGCCAACCTTTCACTGGCTTCCAGCTTTTAGAAATCCGAGCTCCCTGCCGGCATTGATTCGGGAGGAGCCGCGCGAACCGTTTTCCCCGGTTCCTCGAGGTAAACATGCGGGAACTTTTCAGCGGCCGTTTCCGTACCTTTTAGTGCAGGCGGTTCCCAACATGCGCCCGGAAGGGCGCTTCCTTAGAGAAGAAGGAGCAGGGTATGGACGGACAACTGATCGGATTGGTGGCGGTCATTTTGGGGATGGGGATTCCTCTCGGCGCCCTTTACACCTATTACCGAGTTCGCAAGCTGCGGAGCGAAGAGCGACTCGCCGCCATCGCGCGGGGAGCCACGATTCCCGTTGAGCCCGAGTTGAACCAGGCGGCGCGTTCGCGCCGGGCGGGCATTTTGCTCGTGAGCGGCGCCATCGGCTATATCCTGGCGTTCGGGCTGATCGCGCAAATTCAGGCGGACCGTGACGTGTGGACCGCCGCGGCGCTCGGCATCATTCCCTTGGCCGTGGGCGTCGGCTATTTCGTCGATTGGAAACTGATTCACCGCGAAGCCGGGACGTAAGCCTCCCGCTCGCGCTGCTGTTGCTTGAAGGCGGGATCCCTTTCCGCTTCGAAAGCGGTCTCGCCTTTTTGTTGCCGATCATCTTTTGTTGCTGATCATCGATTACCGGAATTTACGGCGTGCGCTGCTGATCTGCCACCAGGACGCCTGCCTCGGCATAGTTGGTCGTCGGGAGGTCGTGAAAGGAGACGTGAATATTTTCGCGTTTGGCCTTGCCGTCCTCGATCAACACCGCGGTAACACGCTCGGCGATCTTTCGCTTTTGTTCCGGGCTGCGTCCTTCGACCCAGGTAATCTCGACGTGCGGCATTCCTTCCTCCTTAGAACAAATGACTCACGCTTCCTTACGCGCCCCTCGAAACAGGCCTCCGCATTCTAGCCGCTTTTCTCCATTCCCTTTGGCATGGTCCCGGAACCGGCGCTCGGCAAGGCCCGAGATGGCTCTGTGATAGAATGAGCGTTCCATGCATCCGGCGATTCCCCATCTGATTGAGCTGCAGCGGGTAGACCATCAGATGGCCGTCCTTCGCGCGGAACTGGAATCCTTCCCCAAGCGGCTCCGCGAAGCGGACACCAAGCTCAGCGGCGCCCGCGCGGAAATCGCCTCTGCCAAAGACGCGCTTGCGAAGATCACCACCGAGCGCAAGAAGTTCGAATTCGCAGGCCAGGAATGGAAGGACCGCGTTCGGAAATACCGCGACCAGAGCGGCGCGGTGAAGACCAACGACGCCTATCGCGCGCTCCAGCATGAAATTTCGAATGCCGAGGCGGAAATCGCCAAAGCCGAAGACCGCCAGCTCGAGGTCATGATGAGAGCGGAGGAGGTGGAGCGGCGCCTCAGGCTCGCGGAATCCCGGCTGAAAGAAACGGAAGAAAGCCTCGCGGCAGAGAGAAAAACCATCGAAGCGCAAGCAGGCGAGATCAGAAAACAGCTGGAAGCTTCGACCGCCGAGCGTGAAAAAATCATCGCGCCCGTGCCGGAAGATTTGCGCGATCTCTACGCGCGCATCGCCAGGCGCCATGGCGGCACGGCCCTGGCGCAGGTGCGCGAAGATCAGTGCCGCGGCTGCGGCCTGCGCGTCTTGCCGCACATCGTGCAGGAGCTGCGCTCGGAAACCAGCGAAGAAGTCTACCGCTGTGAAAGCTGCGGCCTCATTCTCCATTCGCTCGAGCCGGTCCCGTACGCCAAAACGGCGGGCGGCTCCGCGAAAGCCGCTTCACCGCCGTCCACCAGCTGATGCCGCGCCGTCCTCCTACTACCCGAGGCAAAAGCCTCTTCAGCGATGCCGCTCCGGAGACGAAGCCTGCCGCCGCGGCGGCCCATCGCGCCAACATTGACGGCGCCTCGCGCGGCAATCCCGGCGGCCTACGGCGTGGTCATTCGGGATGCGCGCGGCGAAGCCGTCGCCAAGCTTAAGAAGTACATCGGCCGGTTTACCAACAACGTCGCGGAATACTACGGTCTCATCGCGGCCATGGACTATGCGCACGCGCACGGTATTCGCGCGATTCGCGTCGTGAGCGATTCCGAGCTGCTCGTCAAACAGATGCGCGGGCTGTATAGAGTAAAGAGCGCCGATCTCCAGCCGCTCTACGAACGCGCGCAGAAAATGTCGGCGGGATTCGACTCGTTCCGCATCGAGCACGTTTATCGCGAGCAGAACCGCGAAGCCGACGCCCTTGCCAACGAGGCCCTCGACGAGACCGAAGGCAAGCCGCCCAATCCGCCCGCGGCAAAGTCCGAATCTCCGGAGAGGGCCCTGCCGCGGCGCATCCCCGCGCGTTTTCGCGGCGGCGTGCTCTACCTTCTCGAAGACGTTGGCCTGCCCGATGGCACGGTCGTCGAAGTTTCCATTTTTCCGCTGCAAAAACGCGAATCGTCCTAGCGTCGACGGCAAACCGAAAAGCCTACTTCAGCAGATAGGAGCGATACAGCGTGTCGCGCTGGGCGGGAATGAAGCCGGCGTCGGAAATGATGCGGCGCAGCTCGCCTTCGTTGGTGCGGTTTTTCACGCCGGCGGCGAACACCACGTTCTCTTCGATCAAGATGCTCCCGACGTCATCGGCCCCGAATTGCAGGCCCACCTGGCAAACCTTGATTCCCGGGGTGAGCCAGCTCGACTGGATGTGATCGATGTTGTCGAGATAGAGTCGGCTGACGGCCAGCGTTTTCAGATAATCGACCGCCGTCGTCTCCTGCACTTTTTTGCCGAGCGCGGTATTCTCGGCGGCAAACATCCAGGGGATAAACGCGGTAAACCCGCCGGTGTCTTCCTGGATGCGCCGGATGCGCTCGAAGTGATTGACGCGGTGGCGGAGCTCTTCGCCGCACCCGAACATCATGGTCGCCGTGGTGCGCAATCCGAGCGAGTGCGCGATGCGGTGCACTGCCTCCCACTCGTCGCTGGTGCATTTGAGGCGCGCGATTCGGGCGCGCACTTCGTCGTCGAGAATTTCCGCGCCGCCCCCGGGAATGGACGCGAGGCCCGCGTCCATCAGCCGCTCGATCGTCTCGCGGATGCCGATTTCCGACACTTCCGCGATCGACAGAATTTCCGGCGCGGAAAAACAATGCAGATGCACTTGCGGGTAGCGGGCCTGCAAAGAGCGCAGCAGATTTTCGTAGTAGCCGATCTGCAGGTCCGGGTGCAAGCCGCCCTGCAGCAGAATGCCCGTGCCGCCGAGCTCGAGCATCTCCTCGATCTTTTTGTAGATTTCCTCGAACGGCAGAAGGTAGCCGTCTTTCGCGCCGAGCGGGCGGTAAAACGCGCAAAACGAACAGTATTCGGTGCAGAAATTCGTGTAGTTGATGTTGCGATCGATCTGATAGGTGACCACGCGCGGATCGTTTTTCTCGAGCCGCATTTGATGCGCTTCCATGCCGAGGCCGAGGAGGTCCTCGGATTCCAGCATTTCGAGTGCTTGTTGTTTTGTCAGTGCCAAGGTAGGTCCTTTTTTGCCTGGAACGGTCCTTTGAAAACAGACGGCTACAGTTTCACGGCCTCGGATTTTGCGGCGGCCCAGTGGATGGCTTCGGCTTTCCGAATGAGGCCGAGTTTCGCCGCGTGCTCGAAATAGAGTTCCAGCCCGCGGCGGTTTTCCGCATCGAGCGAAAAGTCGATGTTGTCGCGCAAGTAGGATTCGAGCGCGCGCTGGGGCAGTTCGAGATCCCGGGCCGCTTCATAGCTGATTTCGCCGAGATGCGCGAGGCCGAAATCGCGCGAAGCCAGAAAATCCGCCCCGAGTTCCGCGGTGGCCAGCTCGCGGCCGAGGGCCCAGACCGCCAGAACCGCAGGCCGTCGCGTCAGGGCGCGCCACTCGCCGACCACATCCGAAACATAAAGCAATTCGCAACTGGTGATGCCGAGCGTGGCGGCCGGGCACACGGTTTGGCCGGGCGCGCCCGGCCAACCGTCTTTCGCGATCCCCAGCGAAATGCGCAGAGCGGGGTCGCCGATGATCAGCGCAGCGTCGGCGATATCGAGCATTTCCGGCAGATCGGGAAGCGCCTCGGAGAATTCGGGCGCGATGCGCCACTTCTCGGCGCACAAGATGCGCGTCAGAACCTGGGTGCTGCGCGAGCTGCTGTCCAGCGCGAAAGTTCGGACTTGCTCGATGGGCTTTTTCGCCACGATGAGCAGGCTGCGCACCTGATGCTTTGACGCGATGGCCATGTCCGGCATGCGCTGGTACTCGATGGCCGGGATGATGGCCACGTCCGCGCGGCCGGCGCGCAAGTCGTCGGCGCACTCGGAGGGCACGGTAAACGACAGGTCGTACTTGCCCTGGAGCGGCCCGTTGGTGAAGCCCCAGACGAGCGGCGCGGTGTTCAGGTATTGCACGATGGAGATGCGTAGTTTCCTCACCATGCGCGTGTCCGTAAGACCGGCTCAGTATAACAGAGGCGATTTTGCCAGGTGAGCCGCGACGGGAATTTAGAAAGATTCGGCGGCATTGAAAAGTTTGAACGACGTGGCCCGCGATTGGCGGTGGGAAAGACGTCTGTGGCTTCTGGGTCTTTGCATGTGGAGCGACAGCAATTCTGGCCACAGAGCTAAGAGCGTAAATTCGATCAGAAGATCTGCAGCGGCGCGACTTTGGGTTGACAGAGAACCTGCGGTTGGCATGTCGACGATGTTGCGACGCAAAGGTAAATGGCCAGCTACTGGGCGACGAATGCGCCCTGGCATCAGCAGGCTCGAGTGTTAGCCATTCGCCCAGTTCTAATGTACAACCATGTGTTGCGTTCGGAGGTTTTTCCAACATGTTAAAACATTCGCGCCGGTTTTTATTTCCTTTGCTTGTTTGCTTCCTTGCGAACTGCGTTCTGGCCGTTCCCCATTCGGCACCGGCAATCACGGAAAGGAGCCGGGCTGAATCCCGGGCTCTCGACGCTGCCCACCTAGGAGCGGCCCCGGAAAAGGCGGCGCGGAGGCTGGCCAGCGAGGAGACCGCCCAAACGCCGGGGGAAAACGCGGCACAGGGCGCGACGCCGACGCCGACGATTGCGGAGAAGACGGCTGGGATCGAGAAGCTGCCGGGGTACTTCAATCTGTACTGGGACGCGAAGCAGGGAAAGCTGTGGCTCGAGGTTGACAAGTGGGGAACCGAATTTCTCTACCAGAGCGGGTTGCCGGCGGGGATTGGATCGAACGACATTGGGCTCGACCGCGGGCAACTGGGCGCGACGCGCATGGTGCGTTTTGACCGCAGCGGACCGAAAGTGCTGCTCGTCCAGGAGAATCTCGAATACCGCGCCCTGAGCCAGGACCCGGACGAGCGACGCGCCGTGCGCGATTCGTTTGCCGAGTCGGCACTGTGGGGATTCACGGCAGCCGCGGAAGAAAAGGATCGCGCGCTGGTGGATGCGACGGATTTTTTCCTGCGCGACGCACATCACGTTCCGGAAGCGCTGCGGCGGACCAAGCAGGGAGCCTACCGGCTCGACCTCTCCCGCTCGGCGATCTATTTGCCACGGACGAAGAATTTTCCGCTGAATACGGAAGTGGAGGCCACGCTTACCTTTACTGGCGAGGAGCCGGGCCCGTGGGTGCGTCAGGTGACGCCATCGCCTGAGGCCATTACCGTGCGCGAGCATCATTCGTTCGTGCAATTGCCCCCGCCGGGCTACAAGCCGCGCGAATACGACGCGCGCGCGAGCTTCTTCGGCATCCAGTACCTGGACTACGCCACGCCCATCGGCGAGCCGATCGTAAAACGCTTCATCGCGCGGCACCGGCTGGAGAAAAAGGAACCCAAGGAGGCCATGAGCGAGCCGGTCGAGCCCATCGTGTATTACCTGGACCGCGGCGCGCCCGAGCCGATTCGCTCGGCGTTGCTCGAAGGGGGCCGCTGGTGGAACCAGGCGTTTGAAGCGGCCGGCTACAAGAACGCCTTCCGCGTGGAACTGCTGCCGGAAGGCGCGGACATGATGGATCTGCGCTACAACGTGATCCAGTGGGTGCATCGCGCGACCCGCGGATGGTCGTATGGCGCGGGGGTCATCGATCCCCGCACGGGCGAGATCATCAAAGGACAGGTCACGCTTGGTTCGCTGCGCGTGCGGCAGGATTATTTGATTGCCGAGGCGCTCCTCGCGCCGTACGAAAAGGGTAAGCCGGTCTCGCCGAAGATCGAGCAGATGGCGCTCGCGCGGCTGCGGCAGCTGGCGGCGCACGAGGTGGGCCACACGCTGGGGCTCGAGCACAACTATTCCGCGAGCACGGTGAACCGCTCTTCGGTGATGGATTATCCGCCGCCGTACGTCAAGCTGGACGCAGGCGGCGTACCGGATTTGTCCGACGCCTACGCGATGGGAATTGGCGAGTGGGACAAAGTGTCGATTGCCTATGGGTATCAGGATTTTCCCCCGGGCGTGGACGAACATGCGGCACTCGACAAAATCCTGAAGGACGCCTTCGCGCGGGGGTTGCGCTTTTTGACGGATCAGGACGCGCGGCCTGCGGGCTCTTCGAGCAGCCTTGCGCATCTGTGGGACTCCGGCACGAATGCAGTGGATGAATTGCGCCGGTTGCTCGAGGTGCGAGTCGCGGCGCTAAAGCGCTTCGGCGAGAACAACATTCGCGAAGGTGCGCCGATGGCCACCCTC
>Ga0209265_1000342_pt1 | contig 12521 bp, 6 predicted proteins | sample GraSoiAngelo_103_FD_185872 | JGI IMG/M metagenome (GOLD analysis project Ga0209265, IMG submission 185872) | Grasslands soil microbial communities from the Angelo Coastal Reserve, California, USA - 14_0903_05_20cm (SPAdes) (version 2) | ecosystem: Environmental > Terrestrial > Soil > Grasslands ...
GGCGGCCTGCAAGGAGTGGAACTCGGACCGCACCTGGGAGATCGTGGACGACACCATGCAGATCCGCGGCGGCCGGGGCTATGAGACCGCCACCTCGCTCAAGGCGCGCGGCGAGGCGCCGATCGCCGTCGAGCAGATGATGCGCGACTACCGGATCAACAAGATCTTCGAGGGGTCGTCCGAGATCATGCACCTGTTCATGGCCCGCGAGGCGGTGGACAAGCACCTGCAGGTGGCCGGCGCGATGATCGACCCTGAGAAGAGCGTGGCCGAGAAGCTCTCCGAGCTGCCGAAGATCTCCTCCTTCTACGCGTCGTGGTATCCCACCCGCTGGCTGGGCTGGGGGCAGTGGCCGCGCTACCAGGAGTTCGGGGCGCTGGCGACCCATCTGCGGTTCGTGGAGCGCAACACCCGGCGGCTGTCGCGCCAGATCTTCCACGGCATGATCGCCTACCAGGGCAAGCTGCAGAACAAGCAGGCGTTCCTCTTCCGGCTGGTGGACGTGGCCAACGAGCTGTTCGCGATGGCGGCCTCGGTGGCCCGGGCGCACGCCATGGAGGAGGCGGGGCACAAGGAGGCGGCCAACGCCGCCGAGCTGGCCGACCTGTTCTGCCGCAACGCGCGCCGCAAGGTGCTCCGGCTCTTCCACGAGCTGTGGGCCAACGACGACGTCCGCAAGTACAAGGTGGCCCTGCGGGTGCTCGACGGCAAGCACGCCTGGCTGGAAGAGGGCGCGCTGACCCTGCGCGAGCGCCATCAGGCGGCGCTGAAGCCGGAGGCGGTCGAGCCCGCCAACCCCGATCCGGTGCCGATCCCGAAGGTGCGGCCGATCGGCACGCACTGAGCCCTTACCCCTGACCTCTCTCCCGGCCTCCCCCCATCCCGCCGGGAGAGAGGGGCTCAAACAGCTCTCTCCACCGGTCTTTCTCCCTCTTCTCCCGTCAGGTCGGGGGGGAGGCTGGGAGAAGAGGGCCGGGGTGATGAGGGGCCGCCCCGCACCAGCAGGAACCCTCCCAGCAGGAGGATCCAGGAGTCGAGGTAGGCCCAGATCAGGAACAGCACCATGCTGCCCAGCGTGCCATAGAGCTGGGTGGCGGCCCACAGAACCGCGACGGCTCGGGAGAAACCCAGGCTGGCGCCGATCCAGCCCAGCGCGGCCAGCACCGCGGCAAGAGCCAGCCGGAGCGCGCCCACCCGCCGGCCCGCCACCACACGGTAGGTCAGGAAGATGGCACCGAACAGCATGCCGGCGGAAAAGAAGGCACGCAGCGCCACAAAGGCCGACAGGGACAGCTCCGACAGCGCGGGGAGACGTAACAGCCCCCTCTCGATGACCGGCGCCACGAGGAGGAAGCAGGCCATCACCACCAACGCCACGCTCCAGACCGCCAGCAGCAGCAGCGAGCGAGCCACCCCGCGCCAGCCCTGCGCCGGTGGGACGACGTCGTCGGCGATCGTCTTGCCCAGCGTGCGCACGCACAGCGACATGAAGCGAAATGAGGTCCACAGCGCGAACAGGAACCCGGCCGTCAACCACCCCTGGCTGGCCGACGAGCGCGCCCAGCGCACCATCTCGCTCACGGCGGCGGTTGACTCCGTCGGCAGCACGCCGCGCAGCACCTGCTCGAGCGAAGCACTCAAGTCGAGGGGAATCCAGCGGCTGACCAGCGCGATGGAGATGCCGACGAAGGGCACCAGCGACAGTGCAAGGAAGAAGGCCATCTCAGCGGCGCCGCTGTCCGCCAGCAACAACCTCGCTGCCGCGGCCTTGGGCTTGGCCCAGTCCATGATCGGCGAAGCTTATAGCACGCGTCGGCGCTCAATCTGGCTCGCTTCGTGCAATGACTTCTTTCGGCTTCACATTAGAGCTCCGACCCTCTGCCGCGGCAGGCGTTGCGCGGCGGAGCTGTCCGCGAGCTACCACCTACCGGAAGGATCGCTCATGAAACGACACATGATTCTGGGTCTCTCGGCTCTCTTACTCTCCCTGATCGCGGTGGCTCCGGCCGCCGGCGACATGGCCAAAACGACGACGATCTGCCGGATGGACTACACGCTCAAGGGTTGGTCGGCTTTTTACAAATCGTCGCGCGGATCGGGAACGATCACTTGCGACAACGGCCAGACGGCGAGAGCGAAGATCGCCGCCACGGGTGGCGGTCTGACGGCCGGCAAGTCCGTGATTCGGGACGGTCACGGTACGTTCTCCGAGGTCGCCGACATCCAGGAGCTGTTCGGCAGCTACGCTGACGCGACCGCCGCCGCGGGCGCCGGCAAGTCTTCCGAGGCGCAGGCCCTCACCAAGGGAGAGGTCTCCCTGGCCCTCGCCGGCAAGGGGACGGGTGTGGAGCTCGGGGTGAGCTTCGGCAAATTCACCATCACCAGGCGGTGATCCCCGCGGCCGCCGCGCGCCTGCACGAGCGGCGGCCCTCTCTTTTTTCAGAAATTCCTTTCGGACGTCCCGACTTGAAGTAGACTGGGCTGGACGATGCCCCCCACCCGACGGAAGACGCGCCCATCTTCACGCAGGGAGACCGGACCGGCAGCCCCATCGGCTGCGGAGGAGAGCGGCGTGGAAGCGGCGAGCTCCCCCTTCCCCGTCGTCGGCGTCGGCGCCTCGGCCGGCGGGCTGGAGGCCTTCACCCAGATGCTCGGCGCGCTGCCGGCCGATACCGGCATGGCCTTCGTGCTCGTGCAGCACCTGGCGCCCAGGCACGCCAGCCTGTTGACGGAGATCCTGGCCCGGGCCACCACGATGCCGGTCACGGAGGCCCAGGACGAGACGCGGGTGGAGCCGAACCGCGTCTACGTCATCCCTCCGGACCGCGACATCGTCATCTCGCAGGGGGTCCTGCGACTGCGCCCCCGGGAGAGAGCGCGCGGCCAGCACCGGCCCATCGATCTCTTCCTGCGCTCCCTGGCCGAGGACCAGAGAGACCGGGCGATCGGCGTGATCCTCTCCGGCACCGCCAGCGACGGCACCCTCGGCCTGGAGGAGATCAAGGCCGAGGGGGGGATCACCTTCGCCTAGGACGACACGGCCCAGCAGAGCAGCATGCCGCGCAGCGCCGTCGCCAGCGGCTGCGTGGACTTCGTGCTCTCCCCGGCCGGGATCGCCCGGGAGATCGAGCGCATCGCGCGGCACCCGCACGTGGCCCGGGCGGCACCGGCCAGGCCCGTGGCGCTCGCGGGCGAGCCGGACCTCGGCAAGGTCCTGGAGATCGTGCGCAAGGTCACGGGCGTCGACTTCACCCACTACAAGGCGGGCACCCTCCACCGCCGCGTCAGCCGCCGGATGATCCTCCACAAGGTGGAGGGGTTGCGGGACTACCTGCGCTTCCTGCGCAAAAACCCCGCGGAGGTGGAGGCCCTCTACCAGGACATCCTCATTCCCGTGACGCGGTTCTTCCGCGACCCGGGGACGCTCGAGGCGCTCAAGGCGACGGTCCTGCCCAGGCTGTTCAAGGACCGCTCCCGCCACGAGCCGCTGCGCGTCTGGGTGCTGGGCTGCTCGACCGGCGAGGAAGCCTACTCTCTCGCGATCACCTTCGCCGAATTCGCCGAGGCCCGGGGCAGCCGCCTCCCCGTCCAGGTCTTCGCCACCGACCTCAACGCGGCGGGCGTCGAGAAGGCCCGCGCGGGCGTGTACCCGAAGAGCATCGCGCACGACGTCTCGCCGGAGCGCCTGCGGCGCTTCTTCGCGGAGGTGGACGGCAGCTACCGCATCAGCAAGACGATCCGCGACATGTGCGTGTTCGCCCGGCACAACGTGCTGACCGACCCGCCCTTCTCCCAGATGGACCTCATCAGTTGCCGCAACCTGCTCATCTACCTGGACCCGGCGCTGCAACAGAAGGTCGTGCCGCTCCTGCACTACGCCTTGAAGCCGGCCGGCTTCCTCCTGCTGGGGAGCTCGGAGACGATCGGCTCCTACCGCGACCTCTTCGAGGCGGCGGACGCCAAACACAAGACCTATGCCAAGAAATCCTCCACCCGCCGGTTGACCTTCGGCCCGGCCGCCGGCTTTCCCCAGGAACCGGGAAAGCCCAGGCGTGGGCCGGCCCGCCTGCAGACCGGGGCCGACGTGCAGAAAGAGGCTGACCGCATCCTCCTGGCGCGCTACGTCCCGCCCAGCGTGCTGGTCAACGCCGATCTGGAGATCCTGCGGTTCCGCGGCGACACCGGGCCCTATCTGGCGCCGGCGCCGGGCAAGGCCAGCCTGAGCCTCCTGCGGATGGCGCGGCCGGGGCTGACGGCCGCGCTGCGGGCCGCGATCAGCAAGGCCAGGAAAGAGGCCGCCCCGGTCCGTGAGGAGGGCTTGCAGCTCGATTCCGGTGGCGGCGCCCGGGAGGTCCATCTGGAGGTGGTTCCCGTACGGGGAAGCCCGGCCGGGGAAAGCGGCTTCCTGATCCTCTTCGAAGAGCCCACCCCAACCTCTCCCCCGGACGGGAAGCGAGCCCGGAGCAAGGCCCCGAGACCCCAGGCCAGGACCGCCACGAGAGAGGAGGCGGCCCAGGGAGAGAACGCCCGTCTGGCGCAGGAGCTGGCCGCCACCCGCGAATACCTCCAATCGGTGATCGAGCAGCAGGAAACCGCCAACGAAGAGCTCCAGTCCGCCAACGAGGAGGTGCAGTCGGCCAACGAGGAGCTGCAGAGCATCAACGAAGAGCTGGAGACCTCCAAGGAGGAGATCCAGTCGAGCAACGAAGAGCTGGCCACGGTCAACGACGAGCTGCAGAACAGCAACGCGGAGCTGAGCCTGCTCAACAACGACCTGTTCAACCTCCTCAGCAACATCCAGACGGCCATCGTCATCGTCGGGCCGGGCCTGTGCGTGCGGCGCTTCACGCCGATGGCGGAAAAAAACCTTGGTCTGACTCCCTCCGACGTCGGCCGGCCGATCGGCGACCTCAAGCTGAACCTCAGCCTCTCCGATCTGGAGCCGCTGCTGGCGGAGGTGATCGACACGGCCAGCGCCCGGGAATGCGAGGTCAAGGACAAGCAGGGAAAGTGGTACTCGCTGCGCATCCGGCCTTACAAGACCCTGGAGAACCAGATCGACGGCGCCGTGATCATGCTGGTCGACGTCGACACGCTGCGGCGGGCGCGCGAATATGCCGAGAGCATCGTGGCCACGGTGCGCGAGCCTCTCCTCGTGCTCGACGCGAACCTCTGCGTGCAGACCGCGAGCCAATCGTTCTATCGCTTCTTCCAGGTGACGCCCGAAGAGACGGAGAAGCGCTTTCTCTACGACCTCGGCGACGGCCAATGGAACATCCCCGAGCTGCGCCGGCTCCTGGAGGAGATCCTGTCTCAGGACGACGGCCTGGCCGAGTACGAGGTGGAGCAGGACTTCCAGCACATCGGCCGGAAGACCATGCGGCTCAACGCCCGGCGGCTCTTTCAGGAGAGCGGCCAGAGCGCGTTGACCCTGCTGGCCATGGAAGACGTCACCGTGCGCAAGCAACTGGAAGCCGCCCTGCACCAGCGCGTCGAGGAGCTGGCCGAGGCCGACCGCAGCAAGAACGAGTTCCTGGCCCTGCTGGCCCACGAGCTGCGCAACCCCCTGGCACCCCTGCGCAACGCCGTGCACATGCTGGAGTCCCCCAACGCCGGCGCCGGCGAGGTCGAGGCTGCGCGCGGCATGATGAACCGGCAGATCGAGAACATGGCCCGGTTGATCGAAGACCTGCTCGACGTCTCCCGCATCACCCGGGGCGTGGTCCGCCTGCGCCGGGAGCGGGTCGAGCTGGCGGCCGTCCTCGGGCGGGTGGCGGAGCAGATCCGGCACCTCGTCGAGGCGCGCGGCCAGGAGCTGGCGCTGTCGCTGCCACGAAAGCCGGTCCTTCTCGACGCGGATCCCATCCGGCTGGAACAGATCTTCGGCAACCTGCTGAGCAACGCCTCCAAGTTCACTCCCCGGGGTGGCCATTTGTGGGTGACGGCCGAGCTGGCGAGCAATCGGCAGGGCTCTCCCGGCGAGGTCGTGGTGCGAGTGCGCGACGACGGCATTGGCATGGCTCCGGATACGCTGTCGCACGTCTTCGACCTGTTCGTGCAGGCGGACCGTTCCTACGATCGTGGGCAGGGGGGGCTGGGGATCGGCCTGACCGTGGCGCAACGCCTCGTCGAGGCGCACGGCGGCGGCATCGAGGCCCACAGCGCGGGGCTGGGACAGGGCAGCGAGCTCGTGGTGCGCCTGCCCGTCCTGCCGCCCGCGAGTGAGAAGCCGGAGCCGCACGCCGAGCTGGAGCATGGCGCGATCGCGGTCCCGAAGCTCTCTTCCGTCCCCGCCGCGCCGCGCCGCGTCCTGGTGGTGGACGACAACGTGGACGTGGCCGACAGCCTGGCCACGCTGCTGCGCCTGCGGGGACACAAGGTCGCCACCGCCTACGATGGGCCGGGGGCGCTGAAGAAGGCCGGCTCCTTCCATCCCGAGGTCGTCCTGCTCGACATCGGCCTGCCCGGACTGGACGGCTACCAGGTCGCCGCCCGGCTGCGACGGCGGCGCCGGACCGCGAACGCGCTGCTCGTCGCGCTGACCGGCTACGGGCAGGAGGAGGATCAGAGCCGCGCGCTCCAGGCCGGATTCGACCGTCACCTGATCAAGCCGGTCAACCCGCGGGTCATCTACGAGCTCCTCGCCCTCCCTGGAGCCGGCGCGGCGAAAAAGCCGGGCAGGGACGGCACGGCGGCCCCCCCTGCGCCGCCGCCTCCTCCTTGACCCCGGGGTGATGAGGGGTCTTCTGCGGTACGATCGCCCCGTGCGCGCCATCCTACCTGCCGATCCCCGCAATCCCACACCCATCGCCGGCGAGCTCCCGGATCCGATTCCGGCGCCGGGGGAGGTGCTCGTCGCCGTCGAGGCCGCGGGCCTCAATCACGCCGATCTCCTGCAGATGCGCGGCAACTATCCGCCTCCCGCGGGGGAGAGCGACGTGCCGGGGCTCGAATGCGCGGGCGTGGTGCTCGAGGGGGAGAAGGGGAGCCCCTGGCAGCCGGGCACCCGGGTGATGGCCCTGGTGGGAGGCGGCGCTCACGCCACCCGCGCCGCCATCCCGGTGGGGCAGCTCATGCCGCTGCCGGACAACCTCGGCTTCATCGAAGGTGCGGCCATCCCCGAGGCGGCGCTCACCTCCTGGGTCAATCTGGTGGTGGAGGGGGGGCTCCAGGCCGGGGAGACCGTGCTGGTGACCGGCGCCACCGGCGGCATGGGGAGCTTCACCGTGCAGCTCGCCCGCGAGCTGGGGGCGCGCGTGCTGGCCGCCGGCCGCAGCCGCGAGCGGCTGGAGCTGCTGCGCGATCTGGGGATCGACGAGGTCTGCCTGGAAGGGGCCAACCTGGCCGGCCAGGTCCAGGAGGCCACCCACGGCCACGGCGCCGACCTGGTGCTCGACTACACGGCGGGGCCGGAGATCGGCAGCCATCTTGCCGCCCTCGCCAACCGCGGCCGGCTGGTGGTGGTGGGCACGGTGGGGAGCCGCAAGGCGGAGGTGGACCTCGGGCTGATCCTGCGCCGGCGGCTGAAGGTGATCGGCTCGGTGCTGCGCGCCCGCCCGCGCGAGGAGAAGGCGCGGCTGACGGCCGACTTCTCCGCCTTCGCCCTCCCCCGGCTGCTCGACGGCCGTCTCCGGCCGGTGGTCGACCGCGTCTTCCCCCTGGAGCGGGCCGCCGAGGCCTACAAGGCGCTGGAGCGGGGGGGCGCCTTCGGCAAGATCATCCTGGCGATGGCCTAGCGGCTCGCCGCCACCGCTCCCACCTGGACCGGCCGGGTCAGGTACGAGGTCGTGGCGGCGACCTCGTCCCGCACGGCCACGGCCACGTGCTGGGCGCCGGGCCTCATCTTGAGGGTCAGCGTATAGAGGTAGTACTGGCCGAGCGCGCTCAGCACCTCCTTGCGGGGGATGTTGAGCGGCACCTCGACCTGGCGCACGGGGGAGGCCCCGCCGTTCTCGTCGCGCGTCGCCACCAGGAGGCGGAGCCTCCCCTGATAGGTGTCCTGCTGATTCAGGATGGCCAGCTTGAAGAGGGGGATGCGCAGGCGCACGGGCACGGCGTACTGCCCGTCCTCGGCCGGCGCCGGATCGCCGATCTCGATCTGGATCTCCAGCGGGTTCTCCTCGAAGCCGTGGAAGAGGGCCGCGAGCGTGCGGTCGGCCATCTTCTCCAGCGCTGGCTTGTCGCGGTAGGTCTGGCGGTAGCGCACCCGGAGGCCCGGCTTCTTGAGCTTCACCTCGATCCGGTGGTCCTTTCCGTCGCCGTTGTGGGCCGGGGTGTAGCCCAGCGAGTAGTAGCTCTCGAAATCCTCCTGCATGCGCGCCAGCTCGGGAAGGAAGTTGTTGACGTCGAGCATCGCCCGCCCGCCGGTGTCGACGGCGAGAGCGGTGAGCGACCCCTTGAGGTTGGTGGTCTGGATCTGCTGGACGAAGCTCGACTGGAGCAGCCGCTCGTTGACGTCCCCCTCGACGCTGGCGGCGGACGTCCCCTGGAGCCCGCTCGCCTGCAGGGTGTAGAAGGTCACCCGGTTGGCGCTGGCGTGCGCGGCGAGGTTCTCGAACCGCTTGGCGACGCTGTACTTCTGGGCGTCGAGGGCGGCCTGCTCGGGGAAGTACTTCGGGCCGGCCCCGTCCTCCACCTCATCGGCGTGCTTGCCTCCCGGCCGGATGCTGTCGTCCTTCGTGACGATGCCGGTCGCGGGGGAGCCGCCGCAGAGCTCGCCGAGCGCCTGGAAGAGCTCTTCGCCCGGCGTGATCGAGATGCCGTCGCTGACGAACAGGAGGGCCTTGTGGCCGGGGACCCCTGAGAGGGAGTTGATGGTCACTGTCAGCGCGCCGACCGTGCGCAGGGCGTCGGCCCGCGTTTGCTCGGCGTAGCCCTGCACCGGCGTGACGATCTCCGCGGCGCATTTGCGGAGCGAATAGATCTCGCGCATCGTGCGGTAGGCCTCCCGCCGTCCCGAGTCCTCCTGCTGGCCGTAGGCGGGGAGGCGCTCGATCTCGCGCAGCGTGGCGTCGACCTCGGCCGGGTCGCCGGTGAAGGGGCGGCGGACGTGGAGGTTGTTGTCGTAGGTGGCGAGCATGACGCGGTCGCCCGGCCGGACGCTCTGGGCCAGGAACTTGCGGATCTGCTCGACGACCCGGGTGCGGTTCTGCGGCCGGATGTGGAGGTTGTCCACGAACACCACCAGCGAGAGCTGCCGCTGGGGGTCGGGGGCCGCTGGGGGGGAGGCGATGGGCGCGGGAGCCTCCGGCGCCGGTGGCGCGGCGGGGGAGGGCTCCTGGGCGGCCGGCTTCCCGGCGGGGGTGATCTCCACGAAGTTGCTGAGGCCGACCGCCTTGCCGTCCTCCAGGACCTCGAAGTCCCCCTTCTTCAGGCCGGTGATCCGTTGGCCGTTCCGGTCCGTCACGTAGACGTCGACGTTGACCACGTTGACCTCCACCGTCTCGCCGAAGCTCGGCGGGGCGGGAGGGGCCGCGGCGGATAGAGAGGCCGGCAGCAGCAGGACGGCGGCGAGCGAAAACAGGTTATTTTTCATTCCAGGCTTCTTTCTCATGGCTGGGATACCGCGGCGGTGGCGTTGACGGTCACCGGCCGGCTCAGGTACGAGGTGGTGGTGGCGATCTCGTCGCGCACGGCCACGGCGACGTGCTGGAGCCCGGGCTTGAGGTTGAGCGTCAGGGTGTAGACGTAGTACTTGCCGAGGGCGTTCAGCACCTCTTTGCGCGGGATGCTGAGCGGCACCTCGACCTGGCGCACGGGAGAGATGCCGCCGGCCTCGTCGCGGACCGCCACCAGGACGCGGAGCTTGCCGCCGTAGGTCTGGTCCTGCTGATTCAGGATAGCCAGCTTGAACAGCGGGATCTTGAGGCGGACCGGCACCGCGTACTGGCCGTCCGCCGCCGGCGTGAGGTCTCCCACCTCGGCGGTGATCTCCAGCGGGTTGTCCTCCATGCCGTAGAAGAGGGCCGCCAGCGTGCGATCCACCACCTTCTCCATCGCCAGCTTGTCGCGATAGCTCTGGCGGTAGCGCAGGCGGATGCCCGACTTCTTGATCCGCACCTCGATCCTGTGCTCGCGGCCGTCGCTCGTATGGGCCGGCGTGAAGCCGAGCGAATAGAAGCTGTCGAGGTCCTCCCGCATGCGGGCGAGGTCGGGCCGCAGGTCGTTGGCGTCGAGGATCGAGCGCCCGCCGGTGGCGTCCGCCAGGAGCTGCAGGGAGTCCCGGTGGTTCATCCGCAGGGACATCCCGATCGAGGAAAACTGGAACAGGCGGTCCTCGGGCCCGCCGCTCGCCGGAATCGCGGACGGCGAGGTCAGCCCGGAGGCCTGCAGCGTGTACAGGGTCACCCGCTGGGCGTTGGCGTGGGCGGCGAGCGCCGCCAGTTGCTTGGCGACGCTGTAGGACTGGGCGTCCAGCATGGCCTGCGACGCGGCCTGGTAGGAGCGGGCGCCGTATTCGCGGGCGTCGTAGACGGTATTGGGGTCGGGCTCGTCGCCAAATACGCCGCGGCGGGAACCCTTGGGCATGGTGGTATCATGCCCGATCCCCTGGGTCCCGTTGCCGCCGCACAACTCGAGCAGGAACTGGAAGACCTCCTCGCCAGGGTTGATCGGAATGCCGTCGCTGACGTGGAGCAGCGCCTTGCGGCCGGGCACGCCCGAGAGCGAGTTGACCAGCGCCGTCAGCACGCCGATCGTCCGCAGGACCTCGTGGCGCCGGAGGTCGGCGTAGGACCGCGCCGGGGTGACGACGTTCTGCGGGCAGGGGAGCCGTTCGCTGGGGTCGGCCAGGGAGATCTGGTGGATCTCCAGGGCCTCCCGGAAGGCGTGCTGGCTGTCGCGGTCGGTCTCCTCGCCGTGGGTCACCAGGGTCCCGATCTCCTGCAGCCCTCTGGCGATGGCGGCCGGATCGCGGGTGAGCGGGACGCGGATTTTCAGCCCCATGTCGTCGGTGACCAGCATCACCCGGGTCCCCGGATCGAGCTCCCGGGTCAGGAAGTCGCGGAGCTGCTGCAGCACATGGGCGCGGTGGGCGGGGCGGATGTTGAAGTCGTCGAAGTAGACCACCAGGCTCAGGTCGTCCCGCGGCGCGCCGGCGACCTGTGGAGGGGAGGCACCGGGAGCGGCGGGGGCGGACGACGCCACCGCCGCCGCGGGGCGGGACGGGCCCGCCGCCACCACCGCGAAGTTTGAGATCGCCACCTTCTTCCCGTCCTCCAGCAGCTCGAAGTCGTCCTTGCCGAGGCCGGTGACCCGGTGACCGTCCTTGTCCACCGCGTAGACGTCGACGTTGACGACGTTGACCTCCACCGTCTCGCCGAAGCCCGGAGCGGCGGGTGGAGCGGCGGCGAGCGCCGGCGTCCAAGCCGCCACCAGGAGAAGGCTCGAAAGCGAGAGGAGCTTCGTCATCGTCATCCCTCCCGGGAAAATGTTGAGAATCCGAAACCCCTTACTGCAAAGGATACGCCATTCCGGTCTCCTGGGGAGAAGCCGTCCGGGCCGTCCTCCCGGAGGGACGATTCAGGAGGACAGGGGCGGAATTCCGTCCTCCGAAGCTGACGGCCGGCGCCAGAGCACCGCCGTCAGCGCGATGCCGATCAGGGTCAGCAGCCAGCTCCCCTCCGGGCCGAAGCCATCGCCGGTGAGGCCCGGATCGCCGGTGATGGTGACGCTCAGGAGGTGGAAGATCGACACGCCGCTCACCGGCACCGAGAGCAGGCAGGCGACGGCGAAGTTCCAGACGCCGTGGGCGAGGGTGGCGCTCCACAGGCTGCCGGTGCGCTCAACCAGGCCCGCCAGGACCATGCCGGCGAGCACGATGTTGAGCAGGGCCGAGGCGGAGACGTCCGGATTGCCGAGGTGGAGGAGCGCGAAGAGCACCGAGGAGCCGAGCGCGGCGATCCACGGCCGCCAGCGCTCGCGGAGCGTGTGGTAGACGTAGCCGCGGACGATCAGCTCCTCCAATCCCCCCTGGAGGAGGAATCCGATCAACAGAGCCACGAGCAGCAGGACGGGCGGGAACGGCCACCAGGCCGGGCTCCGCAGGCTGATCCCGCCGTAGTGGACCGCGGCCAGGGAGGAGGGGAGAGCCAGCACCAGCGCCAACCAGGCCCCCAGGACGGCCACGGCGCCGAGCGGAGCGGCCACGAGCTGGCGCCACGCCGCCGGCGGCCCTCCAGCCGGCAGGCGGAGCCCGATGCTGGCCAGCGAGCGGCGGTCGAGGAAGCGGACGAACAGCCAGGTCACCACGAGTTGCGGCGGCAGGGTGAGCGCGGTGAACGCCAGGAAGACCTCGGTGGAGCTCCCCAGCCCCCCGCGGCGGAACAGGTCCCCGGCCGCCAGACGGGCGAGCGCCGTCATCAGCACGATCTCGGCGTACTGGATGAAGGCGTAGACGATCAGGTAGAGCGCCGCGCGCAGCGCCGGGACGAGGAGGCGGAGGACCCCATGGGCCGACGGCCGGGGTGGCGGCAGCTCCGCCACGAGCGGCGGCTGCGGGGGCTCGGGCGGGGGTGGCGGAG
>Ga0209265_1000345_pt1 | contig 12466 bp, 14 predicted proteins | sample GraSoiAngelo_103_FD_185872 | JGI IMG/M metagenome (GOLD analysis project Ga0209265, IMG submission 185872) | Grasslands soil microbial communities from the Angelo Coastal Reserve, California, USA - 14_0903_05_20cm (SPAdes) (version 2) | ecosystem: Environmental > Terrestrial > Soil > Grasslands ...
GCTATTTCATGAGTGCGGACCAGGTGAAATTTCGCAAACCGGTTTTTCCGGGCGACACGATTTTCATTCACGCCGAGCTGACAAGAGCGCGTGGCAATCGCATGGCGAAAACGAAGTGCTACTGCGTGGTGAACGACGCAATCGTTTCGGAAGCTGAACTCATGTTCACGTTTCTCGACAAATGAGCGACGGGCGGATTCATCCGACCGCCGTTATCGATCCAGGCGCCGAAATCGGTGCGGGAACGATCGTAGGACCCTACTGCGTTATTGATTCCGGCGTTGTGCTTGGCCCAAACTGCTGGCTTCAACATCATGTCACGCTCTGCGGACCGATGAAGGCTGGAGCGAAGAACAGGTTCTACGCGTACTGCTCCATCGGCCAGCAAACGCAGGACTTAAAGTATCGCGGCGAACCGACTTATCTGGAAATCGGCGACGAAAACACGTTTCGTGAATTCGTGACGGCGCATCGCAGCACAACGAGCGAAGGCAAAACGCGAATCGGCAATCGCGGAAACTTTCTCGCTTACAGTCATATCGGTCATGATTGCACCGTGGGCGACGGCGTTATCTTTTCGAATAACGGCACGTTGGGCGGCCATGTTGAGATAGGAGATCATGCCGTGATGGGCGGCCTCACCGCTGTGCATCAATTCTGTCGGATCGGCCGATTTGCGATCACCGGTGGCTGTTCCAAAATTGTGCAGGACGTTCCGCCGTTTATGATCGCCGACGGTAATCCCGCGGAAATTCGCGGGATTAATCTAATCGGATTGGAACGCAAGAATTTTCCGCCCGAAAGCGTGAAGCTAATCAAAGAGGCGTTTCGCCTGATTTACCGTTCAAAATACAACACGCGCCAGGCGATCGAAGCGATGCAGAAAGAATTGCCGCCGACCGAAGAAATCACCGAAATCATCCAATTCATCGAACAAAGCGAGCGGGGAATTATTCGCTGAGATTTCAGCCGCCGCCGCGGACTCGATATTAGAATTCGAGCTTCAATCCGTCGTACGCAATGTGCGCGCCAATGGGAAGCCGGCATTCTGCAGACTGCGGAAGATCGTGGCAGATATGAGTAAAGTAAGTCGATCCAGGCTTTACGCGCGCTGCCGCATCCAGGGCCTGCCCAACGCTCAGGTGTGTGGGATGCGGTCTGTCCCGCAGCGCATCGATGATTAAGACTCTTACGCCAGAGATAAGATCGACAATCGTATCTGGCACTGCGCTGCAGTCGCTTAAGTAGGCGACAAGTTTTCGATTCGCACGCGAGAAAAGATAGCCGTTCACCATGGAGTCGCCATGAGGCACCGACAGTGGTGTGACGAGGGTCTCACCCAGTTTAAAGGGGCCGTGAATTATATGCGCCTCCGGCTTTAGATAATATGGAACCGGATTGCTGGTGTTGAACGCAAATTGAAATACACGCTTCAAATCACGCATTGTTTCAGGCGATGCATAGACCGGCATGGAACCTCGCGCGTGCGAAAAGCGTCGGAGATCGTCAAAGCCCATGATATGATCGGTGTGCGAATGCGTGAAAACGACTGCATCTACTCGGCGAATGTCTTCTCGGAGCGCCTGGGTTCGAAAATCGGTTCCGGTATCCACTACCCAGGCACATTCCGGCGTTTCGATATAGATCGACGAGCGCAGCCGCTGGTCGCGGGGGTCGGGCGACCGGCAGACATCGCAATCGCAGCCAATCATCGGCACGCCTTGTGACGTTCCGGTCCCAAGGAATGTGACCGCAAGTTGGGAGTTGAAAGTTGGTTGTTGAGAGTTTGAAATCGTCAGAGTCGTAACTCTCAGCTCTCAACTAATAACACTCAACTTTCCCATGCCCGCTGTCCTCAGCTTATTGCGAATCAAAAACCTCGCGCTTGTAGAGGAGCTCGAGTGGCAAATGACGCCGGGCTTTGTCGCCGTAACTGGAGAAACCGGCGCGGGCAAATCGATCATCATCGGCGCACTACAGCTTTTGCTGGGAGAGCGTGCGGATAAATCGTTGATTCGCACCGGCGCCGACCTTTGCACAGTGGAAGCGGTCTTTGCAGGTCGCGACCTGCAAAAACTAAATCCAGAACTTGTCGAGGCGGGAATCGAGCCGTGTGAGGATGACCTAATCATCAAGCGCAGTTTCTCGGTTGCCGGCGGCACGCGTCAGTTCATCAACAGTTCGCCAACGACGTTGTCGATCTTGAAAAAGCTCGGCGACGAGCTTGTCGATCTTCATGGGCCGCACGATCACCAATCGTTGCTCTCGCCCGAGACGCAATTGAGCTTGCTTGATTCGTTCGCGCGGGCTGAAGAGGAGCTTGAGGAATATCGGAAGCATTATCGGCAATTACAAGCATTGCTCGCGGAACATGCTGCGTTGGACACGGCGGAAACCGCGCGTGAACAGGAGCTTGATCTTGTGCGTCATCAGGTTGCTGAAATCAAGTCTGCGAATTTGGTCGCAAACGAAGAGGAAGAAATCGAGAAGCGCTACAAGCTCGCGAGCAGTAGTAAGCGGCTGATTGAACTGGCCGGCACGATCGCCAATAAACTTTCCGAAGCAGATGATTCTGTTGTTTCTCAACTCTCCGAAACGCAGCGGCTGCTTCGTGAATTGGAAAAGATCGATAGTTCAATCGCGCATTTGTCTTCGGCACATACAGCAAGTGTGGTTGAGCTTTCCGAGATCGCCCGCGCTCTTTCCGCGTACGCCGAAAAACTTGATCTCGATCCACAACAACTGGCCTCACTGGAGCAACGGGTTTCGCTCTTTGAAACTTTGAAGCGCAAATACGGTGGCTCGATCGCCGACGTAATCGCGTTTGGCGAGCGCGCGGCGGAACGAATGCGAAAAATCGAAGGTCGAGACATCGAGCTGGAGCGTCTTGCAAAAGAAATCGAAAACGTTCGCAAGCACATGAATCGCGCCGGTGAAGCGCTTCGAAAGTTGCGCGCAAAAGCCGCGCCAAAACTTTCCGAGAACATCCGGCGCAACCTGCGGGATCTCGGATTTCGCCAATCTGAATTCGAAGCGAAACTTGCCCCGCTCGATGAACCACGCCCGAATGGATTCGATTCGGTAGAATTACTTTTCTCGCCCAATCCAGGCGAACCGCTCAAATCGCTACGCGCCATCGCGTCGAGCGGCGAAATCTCGCGCCTGATGCTGGCGATTAAATCTGCGCTGGCCGCGCATGATGCGATTCCCCTCCTCGTGTTCGATGAAATCGACACGAATGTAGGCGGCGAAATTGCGCACGCAGTTGGCGCGAAGATGCAAACGCTGGGGCGCGATCATCAGGTGATTTGCATCACGCATCTGCCGCAAGTCGCTGCGACAGCATCTTCACACTTCGTTGTGACCAAGGACGTCACGCACGGGCGCACCTTTTCCAATTTGCACGAAGTGACTGGGAAAGATCGTCAGGAAGAGATCGCGCGAATGCTCGGCGGCAAAAGCGAATCGGCGCTCAAGCTCGCTGCGAATTTGCTAGGTAGGGGCGATTGACCTCAATCGCTCGGGGCGGTTCGCCGAATCGCCCTTACCTGATCGCGGTCAAAGGCCATTATTTCATCACGGACCCGAGCGGCAGCACAGTTTTACCGAAAATTTCGTTCAGCACTTGGGCGAGTCCGGCGTAGATCGCGGAGAAACCGCAGAAGATCCCTTCGTAGCCGGTGAAATGTTTGAAGCCCACACTCGCATTCGTGTAGTCGCCGATCGCGAGCAAGAAGAAAAGAATCGTCAGCGAGCCAAACACGATCTGCCCTGCGACGTGCAGTCGCAACGTGCCGATAAACATAACGGCCGTGAACAAGCCCCACATGGCGAGATAAGCGGCCATGGCCGTGTCATTAGAAGGCGAAGCCCATCCTAGCTTCGCAAGAATGATCAACGTTACGAGCGAGAACCAGAACAATCCGTAAGAAAGAAACGCAGTAGTGGCGAATGTGTTGCCCTTCCTCCACTCCATCGTTCCAGCGATAATCTGCGCAGCGCCGCCATAGCAAATTCCCATTGCCAAAATCATGCTGTTTAACTCGTAAAAACCGGCGTTGTGCAGGTTTAACAGCACAGTTGTCATCCCAAAACCCAGGAGCCCAAGGGGGGCAGGATTTCCGGTTGTGTCTTTGATTTGAGTGACAGATTCATTCATGGCGCGAACAGTCTGGCGAAAGAAGGTTCGACAGCGCAATAACAATATCGGACGTCCCAAAAACGTGCGCTCCCTAACGATTTAACTTGTCGGCACACCAGCGCCGAAATTATGGTGCCACTTCGCATATGATTCAGCGCGACTATCTCATCATCGGCGGCGGCATCGGCGGGGCCAGCGCCTGCGAAGGAGTTCGCCGCCACGACAAGCGCGGCAGCGTGACGCTAGTCGGCGCCGAAGCGTTTCCACCTTACAAACGCTGGATTCTATCGAAGGACTTTTTGCGCGAGAAAGATCCACAGCCCAGGAAATTACTCGAGCCCAATGAGGCCTGGTACGAGAAGCATAACATCGAGACACGATTTGGCGCAGTGGTAACACAGTTTAACATCGATCGGCGCCTGGCAGTGCTCGCCAACGGCGAAAGTATTGAGTTCAATAAGGCGTGCCTTGCGATGGGCAGCCGCCCGGTGCGTCCACTAGTAGCCGGAACCAGCCTCGGCAATGTGATTTATCTGCGAACGATTCGCGATGCGCTTGCGCTAAAAGAGATGGCAACCCTGGAGAAAGGCATCATGGTCGTAGGTGGCGGATTGCTCGCATGCGAGGCGGCGGCCAGTCTTCGGATGATGAAACTGAAGGTCGGTCTCATGCATCGAGATTCCTATTTGTTGAACCGATATATCGATCCGGACACCGGCACCTGGCTCACCGACTACTTTGCAAAACACGGAGTGACCTTGTCGATGGGCGAAAGCCTCAATGGCTTTGAGGGCAAAACTGTCCTGCGCAATATCCAGACAAAAAGCGGCAACCGATTTCCGGTTGGCCTCGCAGTGGTTGCCTGTGGTGCCGAACCAAATCTTGACCTGGTCCGCAACACGCCGCTGGCCGGACCACATGGGTCGCCGGTGACCGAATATCTCGAGACGGAAGAAAAAGGGATCTTTGCGGTAGGCGATCTGGCATTTTATCCCGATCGGATAATGGGCGGCGTCCGACGCCAGACGCATTGGGACAACGCACGGAGCCAGGGTTTGGTTGCAGGCGCCAATATGACCGGCAAAAAGCGCATCCGCTATGAGCAGGTCCCGTACTTTTGGACGGCAATCTTCGATTTGCGGATGGATTTTATTGGCGATTTCAGCGTGTTGCCCACACGTGCTGATGTTCAGGGCACGTACGCAAAGAAAAAATTCACTGCGCGCTACTATCAGGGAGACAAACTCCGCGGGATTCTGCTTTGCCAGCAACCGCCGCGCGACGTGGAAACTGCCAAGAGTCAATTTCGCCAGGCGCAGGGTAAATGATCTGTAGCGGCGCTCTATGAGCGCCGAACCAGGGTTGCGCCGTCAATACACATCTGCCGGAATTTCAAACGCCGGATTGCTTACTCCCGCGAGCTTCCAATCCCATGGCGTGCTCGAGAGATGATGCCACTCTAGTTCGAAGGAAGACGGTAACGAATTGACGCGTTGGTCGAGCACCTCCATCACGTCGTCGTCGGAGCTGTAGAGCGCAATTTTGCCCCTCCACACCGCGCGCGGGCTTGCAATCTGTACGCTCGGATTGGACGCGATGATTCGTGGACCGCGCACATATCGAAAGCCTTCGCGCAGGCGTTCCAGGACGCGCACGCGGTTGTCGCCCCATTGATCCTGATAATCCGCTGCAACGAAATTGGCCGCGGCGTCCCAGTTCTTACGCTCAATCGCCCGGAAAAAGTTCTCGGTGTGACGCCTCACCTGCCGCTCTGGCTGCCACAGCCAGATGAGATAGAGCCCTGCGCAAAGAGCGATGACCAACCCGCCACAAAGACCTTCGCGAAACGAAATCGTCACAGCGAATTGTCCCTGCCGGCAACTCAGGCGAGCCGGCCAGCAGAGCCGGTTATGATTTCTTTGAAGATGGCTCGACCGGCTCCTTTACTGTTCGATCTCGCTCCCAGCCTTCATTGCTGACGCCTGCAACGTGACGGCCATCCCACTTGATGCGGAATTTAAAGTTTTTGTAAGGATCAAACCGCGTCGGATTGACGGAAAATTCAGCCATACTCCAGGATATCTGTTCGGTCGAACGAAAGCAGCGTGATACAAAACCGCGCCGCTCCTGTCAATCTGCGTCAGTTCTATCCCTGGACCGAGACTGAGCCCGCATCGCGCGCGTACCAATCTACCTTGCGCGTCACGTACATTACGATCGCCAGCACAATAAAGAGTGCGATCGCGCCCATGAGCAGCGCGTAATCCTGCTGGCGCAAAGTGATATAGAGAAATGTGTAAACGCCGGCGAGACCTGCGCCAATCATCAGCGTTCGCGCCCCGCCGCCAAGGAAAAATCGGCAATACCATGTAATCAACACGGTCGATACAACCGCAGCGATCAGGTACGCCCAGCTGAATCCGATAAATTCTGAAATGGACAATAGCAGCAGGTAAAACAAGCAAAGAGCAGCGCCGACCATCAGATATTGAAACGGATGAATTTTCTGTCGCGCCGTGACCTCAAAGAGAAAGAAAGTTGTAAAAACCAGCACAAGAAACAGCACACCATATTTAATCGAGCGTTCGACGTAGCGATATGCGTCCAGAATCGACAAAAGCTGAACACCGAAACGCGAATTCGTAACGGACAAAACACTGAAACGTTCATTGCCGGTGCGACTCGTCCACGATTGCGGATAATCGCGACCGTAATACGACACCTTCCATTTCCCATCGAATCCGTCAGGGCGCACCGACCGTTCCGCAGGCAAAAATGCGCCGCGAAAGGCCGGATCAGGCCAGTTCGATTTTAAAGTAGCCTCATTCTGTACCCCAAAAGGCGCGAAATAGATTCCTTCGCTCCCGTTGAAATCGAGTGGAATGGAAAATTCCGTTTCGCTCGCAATCGGTTGATCGGTACCCAGCGACGCGGTCGCCCCGGTTGTGTATCCGGGAACCTGCGACCCCGGCAGCAACGGGTGCTTGGTGCCGCCCCAATCGAGCATCATTGCCTCGCGTGTTCCTCGCAAATCGTTCACCGCGATAGTGACAAACGCATCCTTCCATTGCAGGTCCTTTACGTCGATCTTGAGTGGACCAAAATCCGGCGCCGAAAACTTGCCGGATAGCGTAACCTGCGCACGGAAAACTGCCGCGTCATAGATGCCGCGATGCAACATCTGTGTCTCCACGTCACCTGCGATGTGCAGCGTTTCTGGAAGAAAATATGCAATCGCTGTACCGTTTTCTTCCACTTCGCGTCGCTCCATCTTCCCATCAGGTGCCGGCACTTCTTTGACCACCTTAAACTTGTATTGATAAGGGATCCCGAGCACCGGCCCGATCACATTTTGTTCGCCACCCCACGACGATGTAATGTCGGCGACCGCTTCATTGCGCCGCTGCAATCGCTCCCGCAACACGCCGGTGATCATCGCCAGCGGGATCAACAGAATCAGAACGAGCGCGCCGACCCCCAGCAACTTGATCATGGTACTATAGCGCTTTCCAAATGAAGGCTGCGATTTTGGCAACGGCGGCGGCGCTGTTTGGCGTTCAGGCATGCGGCGATGTTGAATGAAAGCGATTCATTAGGCAATAAGCTTAATTGGTCGCCTATTGCACTTTCTCCACGCAGCTCATGGCTTACAATTCGTTAGGTTTGTGTTAGCCATTGCCGCCGAATTCGTGCTGCTTCGCGCATGAACCGCGGATTTCGAACTATCTTCGTCGAGGTATTCTCAGTTGAACCGTCTCGCTCAAACAACGACAAACAATCAATCAAACGCCTCCCGCGCCAGTTAATCAATTCCTGGCTGATGCAGTTGAGCCCGGTGCGGGCGCATAAGGACCGAAAAACATCAGCGCTCATCGTCGGATTACGGTGATGTTCCCAATCGAGGATCTTTATTTTGCGAAGAACTTTGCGCAACGGTTCCGGAACGCGTTCCGATAGCGAGTCAGCATACGCGCCGAGATTAGAATGATGAATAAATCCTTTGCCACCGATCTTCAGCGTCCTTCGCAGCTCGTTGAGGTAGCCCGCGACAATTTCGCGCGGCAAATGCACGAATGAATCGAAACTGAACACGAAGTCGACCGAGGCATCAGGAATCATCGACAGTGAGCGGCCATCGTTGAGGTAACAGTGCACATGCGAATCAGCCGCGAAACGCCGGGAACAGGCTTCGATACATTCCCTGGAGGCGTCAACCCCCCAGAGTGTCTGACAATAATTTTTGAGGTAATGAGTCCATCGCCCAAAGCCGGGCGCGATTTCCAGGATCGTGCCAGTTGGGAGGCAATCTCGAATACGCGGCAGAACTGTGCCGGACCATTGCGCGGCGGAACTGCCCCACGGCTCGGACCACTCCTCGCCTGCATCCTTCCAATCGTACTTCGTTGAATGGCTCGGCATACTTCCTTGGCCAAAACGTGGCTGGGGCCGCTATCCTGACCTATCCATAGCCTGCCGCGCTGATTTTACCTGCTCAGCCAAACTAATCCAATAATCACCAATCTCAGACCCTTGAGTCTTGACCCAGTTGTTGTACGCGTGCTGTAGAGACACGCGCAGCTCACAGGAAAGAGCAGCGGCGCAGAGTCTGCGTGCCAATTCTTTAGTGTATTCATCGTGTTGTTTCATGTTGTCTTTCTTTTCTTTTCCCGGCGTACCAAATCACTGAGGTAGGCGGAGACACCAGCGTAGTCGCCGTCCCGCACGGCATAAAGTGCGTGGAGATAGAGGCCGCGTGTCATGCTAATGCTGAGGCTCACTGATTCGTGCAGGTCTTTGCTTTCGGCATCAGCAATTTCGTCGCTCAGTGTTCTTCTCTTTCGGTACTCCTTTTTCATGATTTTCGTGGTTCGTTGAACTGCCATCGGTGCGCCATCCACCTACTTGCGATTCGATGAACGCTCCAACCGGCTCCTTTAGGCTAGGCGCAAACCCACCTGAACATATCTTTGCCCCAACACGGTCGAGAGGATTCGTTCATTTTGAATGTGAGCGCAGTTCGCCTGCACAATAGCGGATATCGTTACGTCAACATTCTCAGGTGGCACTCCAAACGAGAGAGCCAAGCTCCGAAAGTCGGCGATGCTCAGCCCATCATTGTTGCGAGCTAGAACCGCGAGAAGGTTTTTCGTTCGCAACACAAGAAATTGATTCAGGTACTCGAAGACGACGCTCTCTTGAACTTGTTGGGTTACCAACGCAATGATTTCCGCGATGGGCGGATTCTGCTCGAACTCAATAGGGCCTAGCTTCTTGATTTTTGCCATTTGAATAAGCGCGATCAATTTGGCCAACTGTGATCGGAAGACGAATGGCACGGTCACAAGGAGCAGAATCAAGACCGGTTATGAAATTTTGGTGTTGAGGATGATGCTGGTGACGGCAAGCCCGACAAGAAACAATCCGTAAATCGGCGCCAGGCATTTGTGCCAAGCAAAGGAAGCCTTCGCGAAAAGAAAGTGCCGATGCCAGCCAATCGTGCCAAAATTTGCTCGGAAAATTCTGAATCCACCGCCTGTTCCGATGTCGGTCTGCCACTCTCCGTCCGCAGTGCCATCCTCTTTGAGATTCAAAACGACTCGACCATCTCGCGGCAGAAACGGGCTAGCCCGCGCACCTCCAAAAGCCGGAACTCAGTTTTGTCGCCCGAAGTTTGCCCGCTGAGCCACGCCTCGGTTATGCCCAACTGCTCGTCGTAGAGGATTGCCTTTGCGGTGAGGCCATTTGCAGACCTCTTGATTCTTACGAGAATCTTTCCGCGATTGGTGCCTTGACCATAGCCGGACCAAATACCTTCAACTCGCTTCTCTGCTGTCGCGTCGCTCATTTGCTGCGTTTCCTCGGTTCGCAGCGTAGGAAGCTCGTATTTTAATCGCAAGCTCCATCTGGGCTTGCTAGCTGTTCAGCCCGATTAAAGGTCGCCTAGCGGTCAAAATAACGGCGCGGGACCCGCCAAATCTTGCATGACACTGCATGACGCGATTGGCCGTAGAAACCTTCATTTCCTTTCATTTTGGGGGTCTTCGAGTAGACCTTCAAAAATAGCTATTTTCCCTCGTCTTTTAACTATGAAAAAGAGGGCGTGGCTGGGGCCGGAATCGAACCGGCGACACGTGGATTTTCAGTCCACTGCTCTACCAACTGAGCTACCCAGCCTTTGCAGTTTGCGATGCGTCGTGCGAACCACGGCGCCCGCTCACTAAAGCAGAAAACGCCGAACGCTCAACACGCCTTGGCCGATCCGATGAGCCGAGACGCAGCAATGAGTGGCGAGACGCCGTCGCAGTTCGCGCCTGCCTAGAATTCCCGTGGCAATTCAACTGCTCTACGCAGGAGGCGCAGGTAATAATCTCGCGAGATTTCGATACCGCCAAATTGTTGCAGGTGTGGAGTGAGCCATTGGGTGTCAAGCAAGGCAAACTTTCGAGCGCGCAAATGCTCTACCAGGGCCACCAACGCGATTTTCGAGGCATTCGTCACGTGGTGGAACATCGATTCGCCAAAAAAAACGCCACCGACGGCAACGCCGTAGAGTCCACCAGCGAGCTTGCCTTGCTTCCAGGCTTCGACGGAATGTGCGTAACCGAGCTGATGCAATCGCATGTAGCTTTCAATAATTTCGAGATTGATCCACGTATCCTCGCGTTTCGCGCACGCCTCGATGACTTTCGAAAACGCGTTATTTATCGTCGTTGCAAAAACTTTTTTGCGCACGAGACGCCGCAGCGCGTGTGGCACATGAAAATCTTCCAAGGGCAAAATTGCGCGCGGATCGGGCGAAAACCATTGGATAGAGTCGTCCTCCATCGCCATGGGAAAAACGCCGAGCCGATAACCCTGCAGCAAGAGTTCGGGATCGATCATGGCGGACGAAGTTAAAACGCTAAAAGGTTACAACGGAAGGGCATGACCGTTTCAACTATTTAACCTTTTAACCAATCACTTGGTGTTGTTCCGCAATCGGCAATTGCAATGCCCCGCGGTCTTCATAAAATACGTAGATGAAACGCATGTCGATCCTGATCGCGATCGCATGCCTGGCTGTGGCTGGCTGCGCCGACCCGCTCGAACAACGCTCCACGCAAGAAGTTCAGGGACAATTTGAACGAGGAGTGAGGGGTCAGGGAACGGTCGGCCCATTGGAGCGATCTCCGGGCGACCCAGCCGCTGAGCATGGCGTCCCACAGACTCATCCGTAGCGTGTGCTGAAGATGTCCGACAAATCCACGCACTCAAAAATTCTCATCCTAGATTTCGGCTCGCAGTACACGCAAGTCATAGCGCGCCGAATCCGTGAGTGCCAGGTGTATTCGGAGATTATTCGTTTCGACACAGCCGCCGCTGACGTAGCCGCGTCGAAGCCGAAGGGGCTGATCCTTTCCGGTGGGCCCGCCAGTGTTTACGACAAGGGAGCACCGCAAATCGACCCAAAGATTTTTTCGCTCGGCGTTCCCGTACTCGGAATTTGTTACGGGCTGATGTTAATGGCGAATCATCTTGGCGGCCGCGTCGTATTCTCCGGACGACGCGAGTATGGCGCGGGTGTCCTGCACATCAAGAACGGTTCAGAACTTTTAGGCGGTTTAGGCGAGCACCTTGATGTCTGGAACAGTCACGGCGACGAGGTGACGGCGTTACCGAAAGGCTTTCGCATCGCAGGGACTACGGAAGGTTGCGATTTCGCCGCGGTGGAAGATCCACAGCGGAAGCTGTACGGATTGCAATTTCATCCCGAAGTCGCACACACGCCGCGTGGCCGGGAGATTCTTCAGAATTTTCTGTTTCACATCTGCCATTGCGCGATGGACTGGACAATGGGCTCCTTCATAGAAGAAGCTTGCGATCGCGTCAGGAAACAAAAGGTTGTGCTCGGTTTGAGCGGCGGCGTCGATTCTTCAGTCACCGCTGCGCTTCTGCACAAGGCAATCGGCAACCAACTCACCTGCATTTTTGTCAATAATGGGCTGCTCCGCGCGCGAGAAGAAGAAGTCGTGCAGCGCGTTTTCGGCGAGAATTTTCACGTGCGTCTAAAATATGTGGACGCCAGCGATCGCTTTCTCTCGCTGCTCAAAGGAGTGACTGATCCCGAAACGAAGCGCAAGCTGATCGGAAATGAATTCATCAAAGTATTTCAACACGCCACCGAGGAGCTGCTCGAGGATGATCAGAGCAATGGCGAACGCAAACACGGCGGCTACAAATTCCTGGCGCAAGGAACTCTTTATCCCGATGTGATTGAGAGCGTATCGATCCAGGGCAATCCCGCGCAAGTGATCAAAAGTCATCATAACGTTGGCGGATTGCCTG
>Ga0209265_1000350_pt1 | contig 12417 bp, 8 predicted proteins | sample GraSoiAngelo_103_FD_185872 | JGI IMG/M metagenome (GOLD analysis project Ga0209265, IMG submission 185872) | Grasslands soil microbial communities from the Angelo Coastal Reserve, California, USA - 14_0903_05_20cm (SPAdes) (version 2) | ecosystem: Environmental > Terrestrial > Soil > Grasslands ...
CCGCATCCTGCATGAACTTTACGTACTCCGGCGTAATGCCCTGCACTTTCATTCCGATGAGGTCGTCCACATCGGGTTTTAAGCCGGTGGCCTCGATGCCCTTGACGTAGTCCGGCGTGATCCCTTGCACCTTCATCCCGATCAGCTCCTCCGTGTCGGGCTTGAACCCGAGGGCTTGCATGCCTTTGACGTATTCCGGGGTAATCCCTTGCACTTTCATTCCGATGAGGTTCTCCGGGTCGAACTTTAAACCGAGCCCGCGCATGTCGTTTGCATATTGCGGGGTGATACCCTGCACTTTCATCCCGATCAGCTCGTCTATGCCCAGGTTGGGAGCAAGGTTGCGCATGTCGCGAAGGTATTCCGGGGTGATGCCCTGGACGCGCATTCCGATCAACTCTTCCACGGTGGGCTTCATTCCCAACTCGTGGATTTCCTTGACGTAAGCCGGAGTCACACCCTGAATCTTCATGGCGATCAGTTCGTCGGCGGTCAGGCTCTTGAATCCCGCCGCCTCCATGCCTTCCAGATAGGATTCCTTCCCGCTCGCTTGCTCTTCGTCCCGCTCCTGCTTTTTTTCTTTGAGCTTATCGTTGTCCTTGTCTTTGCCCGCCTGTTCGGTCGAAGCAAAAGACTTTGCTGCCGTTGAAGTATTTGCCGGCCGCACCACGATCACAGTGCTGCTGCTTTGCTCCTCGGGGGCCGCCAAGTTTGCCAAGTTGCTACCTGCTTGGTGCCGATTCGCGCTTGCTTTGCTCCCCAGAGCGGCGTGCGCCACACCCAGGAAGGCGTTGCCGGCGAGCATCGCTCCCGCCAGACCTACCACCGCCACGGCCATGCCCGCCACGCGGAGTCTTCCCGCCGCCTCATCCAGACCGAGCAGCCGTACCACGCGCTCACTAAGCGGGCTGCGGTTTGCCGCCATCAACAACGAAGGCGCCGTGCGCCACTCCTCCATTAGCGTGAGCGCTCGTGCGTAGTTCACCGCGTCGCCAGAAACGGCAACCGCTTCGTCGTCGCAGCAGTGTTCGCGCTCTGTGCGAATCCGCTGACTTACCCACCAAACCGCCGGGTGGTAAAACAGCAACGTCTCGACGCCGATCTGAAAGAGATTCACAAAACCGTCGAGCCTGCGAATGTGCGCTAGCTCGTGCGCGATGATCATGGCAATCTGCTCTTCGCTCAATCCTGTCAGCGCTTTTGCCGGCAGCAGTACCACCGGGCGAACCCATCCCAACACCGCGGGCGCGTCCAGCCGCAAACATTCGCAGTACCGGATCACGCGTTCGAGCCCCATTTTCCTTTGCAGCGCCAAACATTTCTCATAAAGTTCCCGCGCCACCGGCCTCATTTCGCAGCGCCGCATCTTCTCGACCAGGAACAGTCCTCCGGCCGTCCGCAAACTCAGCAGCAGCACTCCCAGGAACCATGCTTCCACACACCACAAAATCCCCGCCGGCTGAGGCGCCGGAGCTTCTGGCGCCGGGGCGCCGGGACCTGCCGCGACCGATACGCCTTCGACCGGTTTCACCGCAAGCGCGGAAGCCCCCGGTGCCCCGTACCCGACGGCCGGATCTTTTTGCCGCATCAGCCCCGCGAGGGTGATTAGCGGTGCCGCCATCATCAAGGCCAGCGCGATCACCGCCAGGGCGTAACGCGTCGTGGCTCGCCGGCAAAGCGCGTTGGTCACGGCAAAAAGCGCCGCGAGCGCCGCCCCCTGCCACACGAAATGGAGCAGCGTCCAGCCGAGCGCCTGCAGAAGTTCGGGAGAGATTCCGTGCGCCAGGATTCTCATCGGCTTCTCCTCTCGCACTCATCGAGCAGCCGGCGCAGCTCGTCCAGTTCTTCCCTGCTGGTTCGCCGGCCTTCTAGAGCGTGCATCATCAATTCGCTGGCCGAGCCTTCAAATACGCGTTGCAGCACGTCGCACACAAGCTGCCGTTTGGTTTCTGTCGCCGGCTGACATGCTTCATAGACGTGCGCGCGCTGGCCTTCGTCTCGGCGTACCGTGCCCTTGGCGGTCATAATCTGAAGGAGTTTCAAGACCGTGGTGTAACCGAGGGATTTCTTTTCGCTCAGAGCTTCGTGGACCTCGCGGACCGTGGAGGGCCCGCGCGCCCACAGCACGCGAAGAATCTCCAATTCCGAAGCAGTGGGCTTTTGCAAAGGTTCCTTAAGCATGCGCGGGAGCCTACTACGAAGAGCTTCGTATTGTCAACGAAATTCTTCGTAGTATTTTGCCGGGCCCGCATCAGGGTCGAGTTGGGGCTTCGGCGAAGATTTTCTCGAATACCCGCGGCGGAGCAGGCTCTCGAACGCCAGATCGCCCAATTGTGCTTTGCAGCCTGGACGCGGCTCGCTCCCCGCGCCGCCTTCCGGGGGCACGTTTTCCACAGCTGCAACCTTACCACAATATCTTGTGGTGTTTTTCTCTTGACGCCAAGGATGGCTCGGGGCAGAATGCGCGCCAGCAAATGCGCTGTTCCCGCGCGGTCCCTGGTCTCCGACCACAGGCACGGGCGCTGCAGGATGGACTCCGCTTTGCGGCCTTTGAGGTGAAGCGATGCAATACCTGCCCGGCCTGACGGTGCAATGCATCAACCCGCTGTGCCAAGCCCGCGGCCGCTGGCTGCGCGCCGATGTCGCTGGTCCGGTCGCCAAGGACGGCCGCTGCCCTTCCTGCGGAGACTTTCTCCGCAACGTGCCGCCGCCGCTCGGTCCGCGCTTGCGTATGCGGCCGCGCTTGCTCGCCGGGCGGCCGCCGCTGCGCCCGCGCTGAAGCCATCCCCGTTGTCCTGGCCATAGCCTTTCGGTTGAAGCTAGGCCGGGCTGCTCGACCGAGTGTTGGTCATTGATTTTCTCATCCCGCTGCTGCCAGCCGAGGAGGCAGCTCCTCGGCCGTTGCTGGCGGCCCCAAACCGTTTGCAGATCCCCGATTCAAAAACATTGCCGAAGGAACGCCTTTATTAGATCTTTTCGATGCAGTCAGGGAAGAAAAACGAGACTTGGCAGCAACCGGACCGTCAGGTCTCGACGAGGCCTTTTTCGAGGATCTCTTCATCGGTGAGCCACGGATCGGGGATGTTGGCGGAGCCGAGGCGAAGGATGTCTTCGAGCGCGCCGCGGACTTCGCAAAGATGAAAATCGACGCCGATGCGTTCGAGCAATTCAAGCAGCGCCTCGGCACCGACCGCTTCGATCGGCTTCGCACGGATGCCGCCGTGGTTCACCCGCTGGTAGGTCACGACGTAAATGGCCAGGGGACCGGCTCCATGGCGATCAATATGAAGAAAGCCCCGGGTTTGGGGGTGGGCCGGGGCGCGCCGCGCTGCTACACCTGAAGCGGGAGGGTGTGCGCTCATCGTGTTGGTGTTTTCACCGCTTGAGAGAGGTTTCCTTTCGTCGGATTCTCTCGAAGAGCTTCTGGAGCTAACGCCCTGAGCGACAACCTCCTAAACGAGTCAGATCCAGCAAGCGATCCCTCACCCGCTCGAGCGGGTTTCGAATAAACATTTCTTGAGGTCGTTTTCCATAAGCCTTCGCCTCGGTCCTTCGCTTTAGCTGCAGCCGCTGGTGCTGCCGCAGTTTTCGCATTTGTAGCAGGCGCCGTTCGGAACCATCAGCATGCCGCACTCGCTGCAGGTCGGCGCTCCTTCATAGGCGTTCGTCGGCTTGGTGGCGGCTGCCGGCGCGGGAGGAGAGGCCAGCGCCGAGAGAATCACGGGAGCAGGAACCGCGGGGCCGCTGTTCTCGGCGTGCGTCCCGCCGTTCAGTTTGAGATAGTCCGAGGAGATAAACCGTCCGCCGAGCCACCGCGCGATGTAATCCAGGACCGAGGAAACGAAGCGGATGTTCGGATTCGCGGTGATGCCGGAAGGCTCGAAGCGGGTATTCAGCAGCTTGTCCACAAAGACCTTCAGCGGAACGCCGTATTGCAGGCCGAGCGAAATCGTTAGCGCCAGACCATCCATCACGCCAGAGAGGGTCGAACCTTCCTTGGCCATTTTGATGAATACTTCCCCGGGACGCCCGTCGTCGTACATGCCCACGGTGATATAGCCTTCATGGCCGCTCACGCTGAATTTGTGGGTGACGGAAGCGCGTTCGTAAGGCATTTTTTCGCGCTGCGCGCGCTGAAACAGCTCGCGTTGCACCGGCTCGGCCGCCCGCGGCGCGGCTTCGGTTTTCTTGTCTTCCTTCTTGGCGTCCTTGGCGGCACTCAAGGGCTGCGAACGCTTGGAATTGTCGCGATAGATAGCCACGGCTTTCAGCCCCAGCCGCCACGACTCGATGTAGGCGTTCATGATGTCTTCGACGGTGGCTTCCTCGGGCATGTTGATGGTCTTCGAGATTGCGCCCGAGAGAAACGGCTGCGCGGCGGCCATCATCTTCACGTGGCCGGTCCAGCGGATGGAACGCCCGCCGCCCTGGGGCGCGAGCGAGCAATCAAAAACCGCCAAATGCTCTTCCTTCACGTATCGCGCCCCTTCGATTTTGCCGTTTTTGTCGATGTAGGAAACGATTTCGCTGGATTGCTCGGGCGTGTAACCCAGTTTCATGAGCGCCTGCGGCACGGTGTTGTTGACGATCTTGATCAGGCCGCCGCCAACAAGCCTCTTGTACTTCACGAGCGCCAGATCCGGCTCGATCCCGGTGGTGTCGCAATCCATCATGAAACCAATGGTGCCGGTGGGCGCCAGCACGGTGACCTGGGAATTCTTGAAGCCGAACTTTTCGCCGTGATCGAGAGCCGTGTCCCAGGATTCCTGGGCGGCCAGAAACAATTCCGGCTGGACATGCTCGGGTTGGATGCCGCGCATGGCTTCGCGGTGCATCCGGATGACCTCGAGCATCGGCTCGCGGTTCACCTCATAGCCTGGAAACGCGCCCATGCGCTCGGCAATGCGCGCAGACTGCGCGTAGGCCTCGCCGCACATCAGCGCGGTGACGGCGCCGGCCATGTCGCGGCCCTCAGGAGAGTCGTAGGGCAGCGCCATGGACATGAGCAGCGCACCGAGGTTGGCGTAACCCAGCCCGAGCGGCCGGAAATTGTGCGAATTCTCGGCGATCTTCTCCGTCGGGTAGCTCGCGTTGCCCACCAGGATTTCCTGCGCGGTAATGGTCGCGTCCACGGCATGCATGAAAGCCGGCACATCGAACTGTCCGCCGGTGGTGACGAATTTCATCAGATTCAGCGACGCCAGGTTGCACGCGGTGTCGTCCAGGAACATGTATTCCGAGCAGGGATTGCTCGCGTTGATGCGCGCCGTGGACTTCGAGGTGTGCCAGCGATTGACGGTGGTGTCATACTGCATTCCGGGATCGCCACAGTGCCAGGTGGACTCCGCAATCTTCATCATCAGGTCGCGTGCACGGAGCTTTTCGACGGGTTGCCCATCGTGGACGTTCTTGGTCCACCAATCCTTGTCCTCGACCACGGCGCGCATGAAGTCGTCGGTGACGCGCACGGAGTGGTTGGCGTTCTGGAAGAAGATGGAGCTGTAGGCCGCGCCGTCAATCGAGCTGTCGTAGCCCTGTTCGATGAGCACATGGGCTTTGCGCTCTTCCTTCCTTTTGCATTCGATGAATTCGGCGATGTCCGGATGGTCGATGTTCAGAATGACCATCTTGGCGGCGCGCCGCGTCTTGCCGCCGCTCTTGATGACGCCGGCAAAGGCGTCGAAACCCTTCATGAAGCTGACCGGACCCGAGGCGATGCCGCCCCCGGAGAGCGCTTCCTTGCTTCCGCGCAGGGTGGAGAAATTCGTGCCGGTGCCCGAGCCCCACTTGAACAACATGCCCTCGGTCTTGGCCAAATCCATGATGGAACCCATGTCGTCTCTGACCGAGTTGATAAAGCAGGCGGAGCATTGCGGCTTGGCCTGGACGCCGACGTTGAACCACACCGGGGAATTGAAGGCCATTTTCTGCTCGACCAGCAGGTGGGTCAGTTCATCGCGGAAAGCCTCGCGCGAGGCGGCATCGGCGAAGTATCCGCCCTCGTTGCCCCAGCGGACGATGGTATTAGCCACGCGGCTGATGAGTTGCCGAACCGAGGATTCGCGGTCGGGAGTGCCCATCTTGCCGTGAAAATACTTGCTCGCGACGATGTTGGTGGCCGTTTGCGACCAGGTTTTTGGAACTTCCACATCTTCCTGACGGAAGATGGTCGCGCCCTTTTCGTTGCCGATCAAGGCGACGCGTCTTTCCCATTCGACCGCGTCGAAAGGCGATTTTTTGCCGTCGGTAAAGTGGCGCGAAAAAGTCAGACCTTCCCCCGCGCCTGCGGCCGCTCTCTCTACCGCATCCGCCGCCCGCGTATTTCCGCTTAGTGCGTGCTTCACGGTTGCCATTTCGTCCCTCCCGCGCCATCGGATCCCGCCAAGCTGCGGGGGGACCCTATTATTTTACTCCCGTGTCGGGGGTCATGCTTCGCTTCCAAGTCTCGACACGCGATTCGGGGACTCCCGGGAACGCTCTCGAGCGAAAAAAAGACGACTGCCGAGCAGTCGCAGGCTAATTCGCGCGAAACGCCAATGCACCGCCGTGGCCGCCCATTCCTCGATCAGCCTCACAGCAGATGCTCCGCCACGCTTAAGGTCGCGGAGCAAATACGATGGCGCTCGATTTTTTCGCTAAACAGCCGGGTGGCTTATCGTGGACGCGTGGACCCTCGAGCCGCTCTCGACTCGGCCCGGCTGGCGCTTCCACATCCCCCGAATCTGGAGTTGCAGTATCGACGGATGCGAAAAGCCTGTCAAGAGGAAAACGCGAGATATGGTTAATATTTTGGTACCGCGTCTATTTGTAGTGGTCCATTTTCCGCGCAAGTTGTGGCGCTTCAACACTTTTTGCACCGTTTGTCCTGGCGCCACACTAAGGGCATCCAAATAGAAGGATGAAGCGAAGTTTTTTCTGTCTGCTTTTCCTGGGACTTCTTTCTTGGCAACGAATTGCGCAAGAAAAAGCTGCCTCCGAACCGCCGAATTCCGCCTCGAGCGAACCGGCTTACGGGGAGAAACTGCGCATTCCGGGAATCCACAACGCCGGAAAAATTAACGACCTGCTTTACCGCGGCGGGCAACCAAAACAAGCAGGGCTTGCCGAACTGAAAAAGTTGGGCATCACCACGATTGTGGACCTGCGGCGCGACGATCCGCAAAAGGCGGACTGGGAACGCCGCGAAACCGCGGCTTTAGCCATGCGCTTTGTGTACATTCCGGTGAGCGGGTGGGGACCTCCGAGCGACGAGCAGGTGGCGCAATTCCTCGCCTTGTTTCGCGAGGATCCCAAGCAAAAGGTTTTCCTGCACTGCCGATTCGGGGATGATCGCACCGGCACCTTGGTCGCGGCCTATCGCATCGCGGTCGACCAATGGACCCCCAAGCAAGCCATCGGCGAAATGTACTTTTTTGGCTTCAACTCCTTCTGGCATCCCTCGATGAAGAAGTTTATCGAGCAATTCCCGGAGCACCTGCGTTCGGCCCCGGCCCTCGCGCCGCCGCGCTCTTCGCCCTGAACGACACTCCCTCGCGACCCCCGGGCCTGGTTTAGATACCTGTACCTTTCCCTTATTCATCTTGGAACCGCCTTCTTATAAATGGGTTATGACCTGTACCTCCCATTTTTTCCTAGTACCAACGTACCCCGGAAAAACATTACCCTCGCTTCATTTCGCTGCCGGCCGAACTTCCTTATTCTTGCACCCTCACGTTAGAAAGCTCTTCGCAAGGGAGAGACACGAGATGCAGGTCGGACGATACGAAATTCTGGAAATGATCGGGTCGGGGGCCCACGGGCGCGTGGCCCGGGCCCACGATCCACTCATCGGCCGTTTGGTGGCCATCAAACTCTTCCCCAAGGAATTGGCGCACGGCGAAGCCAGGCAGCGCTTCATTCAAGAGGCGCGCGTGGTGGGGCAGCTCCGGGCCAATCTGGAGACCCAGCGGGCCAAGGGCATCCTGCTCCCCAAGGCCGAGATCGATCCCGTGATCGGCCTGATCCGGTCGTTCGTGCGGAAGCCCGAGGAGGTGGGGCAGCTCTCGCATCCTTCCATCATCACCCTGCACGACATGGGCATTGATGAAGCCAGCCACACACCCTATCTGGTGATGGAGTATCTCGAGGGCCAGCCCCTTGATCGCATCCTGGACAAGCGCAGCATTCCTTTTCAGAAAGCCTGCGCCTGGGCCGGGCAAGTAGCCAGCGCGTTGGGTGTGGCGCACCGCAAGGGCGTCATCCACGGCGACGTCAAGCCCGCAAATATGCTGATCACCGAAGACGGCCGCGTGAAACTGATGGACTTCGGCATGGCCCGGCTTGCCAGTCACGATACCAAAACCACCGCCCTTGCCGGAACACCGGCTTACTGGTGCCCCGAACAGATCGTGGGCAAACCGCAGGACGCGCGCTCGGATCTGTTTTCTCTGGGCATCGTGCTGTATGAAATGGTGACCGGGCAGCGGCCCTTTGACGCGGACTCGTTGCAGGGCATTTGCACACGCGTTCTTTCTTCCACGCCGCTTCCGCCGTCGCACGCGAATCATTCGCTGCCGGCCGCGTTCGATGACATTGCGGCGCGCTGCCTGGCAAAGGATCCTGCCCACCGCTACGCCAACGCCGAAGCGCTAGCGCAGGAACTGTTCCCGCTCGCGCGGCACACTCCGCTTCCGGGTCCCGCGGCTCAGGCTCACGCCAACGGCAATGGGAATGGGCTGCGCGACCGTGCCGGGCGACTCATGCGCTCCGCCTAAATGATTGCGCTGCAAAAAGGCCGCTACGAAGCCCTGGAATCCATCGGGTCCGGAACCACGAGCCGCGTGGAACGGGCGCGGGACAATGTCATCGGCCGCACCGTGGCCCTCAAAACCTTCATCCACAGTTTCGGCGAAGACCTGGAAGAGCAGTTCCTGCGCGAGGCGCAACTGGTTGGTCAGCTTTCTCATCCCGCCATCGTGCAACTCTACGACGTAGGCGTCCATGAGCACGGCACGCCTTTTCTGGTGATGGAATACATTGCCGGGAAAACCTTGGAAGAATATCTCGAATCGTCTTCGTTAACGGTTCAGCGCGCATGCGCCTGGGCCGCCGACTTGGCCCGTGCGCTTGCGCTGGCTCACCGCACGGGGATCATTCACGGCGACATCAAACCCGGGAACATCTTTGTGACGCCGGAGGAAAAGGTGAAGCTTGGCGACTTCGGCATCGCGCGCCTGGCCACACAAGTTTCCGGCTCAGACCGCTTGAAGGGTACCCCCGCTTATCTGGCCCCGGAACAGATTCTGGGCGCGCCGCAGGAGCAGCGCTCGGGCCCGTTTTCCTTTGGGATTGTATTTTATCAATTGCTGACGGGAGCGCGGCCGTTCGACGGGAGTTCCCTGGGCGCGGTGTGTTCGGAGATTCTCTATGCCGAGCCGGTGCCGCCTTCGAAGCGCAATCCCGCGGTACCGCGCGAGGTGGATCGCGTGGTCGCCCGCTGCCTGGCGAAGAATCCACTCGAACGCTTCGATTCCTTCGACCAGTTGGTCCGGTCCTTGTATCCCTTTACCCGCTCGCGGCCTGCCTCCCTGCCGGCGGGGAAGGGTTCCTGGTGGATGCAGCCGTCAAAGCATCGCGATATTTGGATGGTGGCGGCTGCCGGCGTGCTGCTCGCTGGTTCGCTGCAACTTCCGCGCGCACTCTACGAAAGGTTTCGCATCCCCCCGGCCCCGACTTACTATCGGCCCGGCGTGCCCTATGAAGCGTTTCGCTACACGGAGCAAAGGCCGGCGGCGGAACCACCGCCGGACGCTTCCGATGCTCCCGACGCAGCCCCGGGACAAACGGAACAAAAAGAAATGCCGCGACGAATGATTCATCTCGGGAAGGTTGCCCTGACTAACGCGAGTCATCCCGACAACTCGCACGGTTCTCGTTCCTCAGCATCCTCGAGCGAGTCGCACGTTTCTCGAATGGCCGCCCGGAATCACTGAAGCGCGCCAGCCTGTAGAAAAATCCTGAAGAACGAACAGGGAGTCTGGAGCGCCTCTACTCCTATGAAAATAGCTGCCTATCGCGTTGAAAACAAAGCATAGGTGCCTGGGTCCATTTTCATCCTTCGTTGTGGCTCTCCGAGAGCCATGAGTTACTCGTAGCGCAGCGCTTCGACGGGATCGAGCTTGGCCGCCTTGATGGCCGGCCACACGCCGAAAAGCAGGCCAATGCATACACTCACGGCGACGCCCGTGACGGCGGCCCAGGCGGGCACCTTGCTCGGCCAGTGCAGGCCCCAGCGGATCAGGAGAATCACAAGGTTGACCATCACCAGGGCAATGACCCCGCCAGCACCGGTTAATGTCATCGCTTCCAGAAGGAACTGCCAGGTGATGTCGCTGCGTTTCGCACCAATGGCCTTGCGCACACCGATTTCGCGAGTGCGCTCGGTCACGCTAACCAGCATGATATTCATCACCCCTACTCCGCCGATGAGCAATCCGATCGAGGCGATCACGGTCGTAACAACGTAGGTCATTTGCATGATGGAGTGGAATTCCTGAACCTGTTGCTCGGCGGTTGCGATGGAGAAATTGTCCTTGCCTCCGTAAGGGACATTGCGGCGCCGCTCGAGCACCTCGCGCGCCTGATCCACAGCCTCGGCGAGCCGTCCCGGCCTTGCCTGCATGCGCATTTGGAGCTCGTCCGCGGATGGATAGGTCTTCCGGAAGGTGCTCAAGGGAATAAGGACGCGGCGGTCTTCGTCGCCCATGCCGAAGCCGCCCTTGGGTTTCTCGACGACACCAACCACCATAAAGTCAGAGCCGTCGATCCTGACGTCTTTCCCGACAGGATGACCCTCGGGAAACAGCACCGGTGCGACGTTTTCTCCGAGCATGACTACTTTCTCCCGGTGAAGATCGTCGCCCTCGCTGATGAAGCGGCCTTCGACCGTCGAGGCATTGGCGTACACCTGGCCGAAATTGGGCTGCACCCCGCGAAAATCGATGCCCGTGACTTCTCCGGCTTTGGTGCGCACCGCGTGCGCCTGGTCCCAGCGCGTTTGCAGAAAGGCGGTCACATTCTTGACCGCCGGGCAGCCGTCTTGGATGGCTTTGGCGTCGTCGAGGGTGAGCGGCTTGCGTTGACGTTCTTCGAGCGGTGGCGGCCCGCCGTGCCGGCCCTGATCCCATTTGGCAATGAAGGCGGTGTCCGCCCCAAACTGCTTGATTTGCTCCTGAATCTTCTGGTCGAAGCCGGAGAGCAGCCCGGCAACGAGCATAATCACGCTCACGCCCAGGACCACACCGAATACCGTCAGCGCGCTGCGCATCTTGTGCGCGCGGAGCGTGTCCATGGCCTGCTTCAGATTTTCGCCGTGCGCCTGCGCCATGTGTGCCGCCTTATCCTTCAGCCCGCAACGCTTCGATTGGATCGAGCTTCGCGGCCCGCATGGCGGGGTAGATCCCGAAGAAAAGCCCCACCCCGGTAGAGACTCCCAGGGAGAGGATCACCGAGCCAATGGGGGTATTCATGGGGAAGGAAAACAACGCCTGCACGGTATTAACGACCAGGTAGGCGGACAGGATTCCAATCAATCCGCCGACCGCCGCGAGCACCGCGGACTCGGTCATGAATTGCAGGATAATGTGCTGCTTGCGCGCCCCGAGCGAGCGGCGAAGGCCGATTTCGCGCGTGCGCTCGGTCACGCTCGCGAGCATGATGTTCATGATCACGATGCCGCCGACCACCAGGAAGACGCTCACCAGGGCCATGGCCACGAACGCCAGGTTGCCCGTCAGGTCGTGCCACAGGGCCATGATGGAATCGGAGCCCAGAATCGCGAAATTGTCTTTCGCGTCGTAGGGGACTTTGCGCCAGGCGCGCATCAGCATGCGCGCTTCATCCTCGCAAGCTTGCATCATTTCCGCGCTCGGGGACTGCACGAAAATGGTCAGCCAGTCGTTCTGGCGGTGCCATTCCTTCTGGTAGGTGTTGAGCGGAATGATCATGTAATTGTCTTGCGATTGACCGAAGGCACTGCCAAAGGGTTCGGCTACGCCGATGACCTGATAACTGTGCGTTTCCGCGCGGATGGTCTTGCCGATGGGATCCACGTTGGGGAAAAACTTGCTGGCCAGGTCCGCGCCGATGAAGACCACTTCCGAGCGATGCTCATCGTCAGCCGGGGTGATGAAGCGGCCTTGCGCGACGTCAATGTTGCGCACGTCTGCAAAATTCGCGCTGGCACCCATGACGTCGGTGTTTTCCATCTTGATGTCGCCACTGCGCGTCTGGACGTTGCGGTCATCAATGGCGGCGACGGCCTTGGCCGTTTGCATGGTGTCGCGCAAGCGCAGGTAGTCTTCGAAGGTAATCAGCGGGCGCTTTTGCGCCTTTTGAAATTCGTCCATGCTGGTGATGATGCCAAAGCGGTCGATGATG
>Ga0209265_1000351_pt1 | contig 12381 bp, 9 predicted proteins | sample GraSoiAngelo_103_FD_185872 | JGI IMG/M metagenome (GOLD analysis project Ga0209265, IMG submission 185872) | Grasslands soil microbial communities from the Angelo Coastal Reserve, California, USA - 14_0903_05_20cm (SPAdes) (version 2) | ecosystem: Environmental > Terrestrial > Soil > Grasslands ...
GCAAAGAGAAGCACTGCAAAGGCTGGCCCAAGATAATGAAAAATGGCGCTGCAAATAAAAAAAGCCTCCGGCGGAATACGTTCCGCTGTGCGCGGCCGTTCCCCGGCTATTGGCTTTGTGGGAAAAATAATCTCGTCCGTCATAATTATAAATAGATCATTGAGCCATGAGAACAAGCATAAATAAGGTAGACTCTAGTTATCAGTGATAACTTTTAATGTATTAGGGGGGGAGATCCGTGAATATTAAGGAAATATTAGAAGATCACAAGAATATTGAAATTCTGAAGCTCTTGCAACGGAATCCACGAATGTCGACCGCCGAGCTGGCCAGAAAAATTCGGATGTCCAATCCAGCGGCGAAAGAGCGCGTTCGACGTTTAGAAAAAAGTGGTGTGATCGCCGGCTATCGTCTCGAACTGGATCCGAAAGCGGCAGGGCATGATATCACAGCGTTCGTCAGAATCCGGCCACTACCCGGGCACGTGCCAAAAATCTCGGCGCTTGCTCAACAAATTCCCGAGATAGTGGAATGTCATCGAGTCACCGGAGAAGATTGTTTCATTCTCAAAGTGCACCTGCCCGAAATCGCGTCTTTGGATCGCGTGCTGGATCGCTTTCTCGTTCATGGACAGACGACAACGTCCATTGTGCAGTCCTCGCCCGTGCCGCCACGGTCGCCTCAGCTTTTGTCGCCTCCTGCTCCCAAGAGCACGAAACAGTAACACGGCCGTCCCGGCGGTGGGGTAGGCATGCATCTCGCCTGCCGAGTGGGGATTTCCGCAGGCGAGACGCCCGCTGGCCCCACAGGCAAGATGCCTGTGCTACAATAGTTTAATGTCCAACACCTTTGGCCAGCTCTTTCGCGTCACCACTTTTGGCGAATCGCACGGGGGCGGCGTGGGCGTGGTCATCGACGGTTGCCCGCCGAATATTGAACTGTCTGAGGCACGGATCCAACGGGAGCTGGACCGCCGCCGTCCGGGTCAAAGTAAAATTGCAACGCAGCGGAAAGAAGAAGATCGATGCGAAATTCTGTCAGGTATCTTTGGAGGCAAAACACTCGGTACTCCGATCGCGATTCTCGTGCGCAACAAAGACGCGCGACCGGAGGACTACATGGAGATCGCAGAGAAATTTCGGCCTTCGCATGCCGATTTCACTTATGAAGCCAAGTATGGAATACGGAACTGGCAGGGCGGTGGCCGCGCTTCAGCGCGGGAAACTATCGGCCGAGTGGCAGCAGGCGCAGTTGCAAAGAAAATATTGTCAGTGCTGTATGCGGAATTCGAGATTGTCGCCTACGTCACGCAAATTCACGAAGTCGTTGCGAAAATCAATCGTTCCACCGTAAAGGGGAAGGAGATCGAGAAGAATATTGTTCGCTGCCCGGATACCGTGGCGGCGAAAAAGATGGTGTCGCTGATCGAAGAGATTCGCAACAAAGGCGATTCGGTTGGTGGCGTTATTGAATGCGTGGTGCGCGGCATTCCGCCCGGACTCGGCGAACCGGTTTTCGACAAGCTCGATGCAGATCTGGCTAAAGCGATGCTGAGCATACCGGCAACGAAAGGATTCGAGATTGGTTCTGGTTTTGCCGCGACGCGGATGCGGGCCTCGCAGCATAACGATCCATTTGAAATACGCGGCGGGAGAATTCGCGCGGCAACTAACAATTCTGGCGGCGCGCAGGGCGGCATCAGTAATGGAGAGGAGATTTATTTTCGTGTCGCGTTCAAGCCGACAGCTACGATCGCCCATGAACAGAAGACCGTGACCAGTTCACGCAAGCAAACTCAGCTCGCTGCCCGCGGACGCCATGATCCGTGCGTTCTTCCCCGAGCGGTGCCGATCGTGGAAGCGATGGCCGCGCTGGTGCTTTGCGATCATGCTTTGCGGCAGCGTGCAATCATGATTGCAGATCGCGGAATGTCGAGTGCGGAACAGTGAGATCGAAATGCCAGAACTATCCAGTATCAGCACTGTCATATTGAGCGAAGCGAAACATCCCTGGCTGTTTCCTGGCTGCCCCTTCAGAAATGATCAGAGATTCTTCGCTTCGCTCAGAATGACAATATGAGGTCGTTCGTAGGCATTCACCTATCCGCAATCCAAAATCCGCAATCCGCAATTCCGTCAGTCGCCGGGTCGCCACTTTGGCAGGTAGTCTTCATTTCTTTTGGCGTCATTTTGATTTTATTCGAAGTCGTGCGGGGTTGGCGATTGGGCTTGATGCGTCAAGTCATGCGCCTTATCGCTCTTGCCGCTGCCTACGGGGCTGCGTTTCTTGGAGGCGGCTTGTGTGTTCCTGCGGCGCGGTCCTTTTTCAAAATACCTGACCCCCTTTTGTCGATCTTATGCGGCGCAATACTTGCCCTGGCCGTCTATGCGCTCATAAGCGGCATCGGAGCGATTTTGTTTAAGCGAACTTCCCAGCAGGAATCCGGACTGGTCTATTTTCTTTACGGTTTTTCGGGTGCAATCATTGGATTGTTTTTCGGCGTTTTTTTGCTTTGGCTGACCGTTGCGAGTGTGCGAGCGATTGGCGCTCTCGCTGAAGGGCAGGCTCGCAGCCGGCCGCGCGCATCAGCGCATGATGCACAAGATGCAACCTCCCGTGCTCTCGATGTGCGCCGCCATTTTCTTTCGGAATCAGACGATCGCGCGCCGGCGCTCGCGACATCACTGGCACGCCTGAAGAATTCGCTCGAACTAGGTCTGCTTGGAAGCGTGTTCAAGGGCGCCGACCCGATTTCGCAGAGAACATATGAAACGCTGGAGAAAGCGGGGAACGTTCTTTCCAGCCCGGAACGCGCGGAGAAATTTCTAACGTTCCCGGGTGCCCGCGAATTGAGCGAGCATCCAAAGATCGTCGCGTTGCGAAGCGATCCGGAAATCGCCGATCTGATCGCGCAGAGGCGCTTCGTCGATCTCCTTCAAAATCCTCGTGTCATCGATGCGGCAAATGATCCGGTCCTCGCAGAGCGAGTCAGGAAATTCGACATTCAGCGCGCGCTCGATTATGCGCTGGAGCAGAATTCGCCACCTGCTAAACCGCTAAAGCGTTGAAGCGGTTGGAACCGTCCTCCGTCATTCTGAATGAAGCGAAGAATCTCTGATCCCTTCTGGAGTTCGAGTTGCCCCAAGCCAACAGCTAGAGATGTTTCGCTCCGCTCAACATGACAAGGCAGCAACGCTTTAACGCTTCAACGAATATACGGAATCGCATGAAGTATCTCGCCACCATCGGTCTGGAAGTGCACGTCCAGCTTAACACGCGCTCGAAGATGTTTTGTGCTTCGCCGGTTGAGTTCGGAGCGGAACCGAACACGCACACCTGCCCGGTTTGTCTTGGTTTGCCTGGCGCATTGCCAGTGATGAATCAGGAGGCGCTGCGCATGACGGTGCTGACTGGACTCATGCTCGGATGCGACATTGCACCCATCTGCAAGTTCGATCGCAAAAACTATTTCTATCCAGACATGCCGAAGAACTATCAGATCTCGCAGTACGACATGCCGCTTTGCTCCAACGGCGCCGTCCCATTGCACGATCTGGCTTACCCGAAGGACGCACAGAAAAATATCGCTACGCCCGACAAGGAAGTGCATCTCGTGCGCATTCATCTCGAGGAAGACGTGGCCAAGAGCTTCCACCTTGAGAACAGCACGGGAATCGACTTCAATCGTGCCGGCATACCGTTGATGGAGATCGTGACGCAACCGGAAATCAACTCGCCGGAGGAAGCGTTCGCGTTTCTGACGTCTCTCAGGCAAATCTTGATCTACGGAGCGGTAAGCGATGCCGATATGGAGAAGGGGCAACTCCGCTGTGACTGCAACGTGTCGGTGCGACCGGAGTCGCAGACAGAGCTTGGAGCGAAGATCGAGATCAAGAACCTGAATTCACTCAGTGGAGTGCGACGCGCCCTGGCGTACGAGATCCGACGTCAAATTAGTGCACTAGAAAATGGCGACACACTCGAGCAAGAGACACGGGGTTGGAGCGATACAGCCGGCGAAACGTTTTTGATGAGGACAAAAGAATTCGCGCATGATTACCGCTACTTCCCGGATCCTGACCTTGTGCCGGTAAAAACTGAAGTGCTTCTGGCCGAAGTTCGACAGCGGGTGCCTGAGTTGCCGAAAGCGAAACGAGACCGTTTTGTGCAGCAATACCAGGTGAGCCCGTACGATGCTGCCGTGCTGGCGAACGATCTTGATGTGGCGCGTTATTTTGAAGCGGCAGCTAAAGGCGCAAAGAAACCGAAGAATATCGCAAACTGGATTCTAAACGACCTGCAGAACGCTCTTAGCAGCGCCGGTAAAACCATCACCGATTGTCCGATTCCACCAGAGGCCTTTGATGAGTTGGTCAATCTGATCGACAGCGGAAAAATCAGCGGCAAGCAAGGTAAAGAGGTTTTCGCGGAGATGTTTGCGAGTGGAAGAACGGCGCCCACGATTGTGAAAGAAAAGGGGATCGAACAACTAAGCGATCTAAGCACTATCGAAAAATTATGCGACGAAGTAATCGCCGCGAATCCCAAGCCGGTCGCGGATTTCAAAGCCGGTAATATCTCCTCCCTAAATTTTCTTAAGGGGCAGGTGATTAAATTATCAAAAGGGAAGGCTAATCCGCAGTTGGCCGGAGAAATTTTGGAACGAAAGTTGCAATCGTAGCACAGATGTTCTCGTCTGTGGGGCGAGAGGGCTTCTAGCCTGCTCGATCCGGCAGGCGAGACGCCCGCCGGCCTGTGCCACCATGAAAGTCCTCATCGCTCCGGATAAATTCAAAGGCGCACTCAACGCGCGAGAAGTCGCCGAAAACATTGCGAAAGGTCTGCGCGACGCTTTGCCGGACGCCGAGATCGACATCGTGCCGATGGCGGACGGTGGTGAGGGAACGGCAGAAGCGATTTGCGAAGCGCGCGGAGGGTCATGGTTGAAATGCAAAGCACACGATCCAATCGGTCGTGAAATCGAGGCGCGTTACGCGTGGATTAAAGACGGGAAACTGGCGGTGCTGGAAATGAGCGAAGCCGCCGGAATGCGTCGACTATCTGAAAGCGAACGAGACCCCGTTTACGCGACCACGTTCGGTGTTGGCGAAATGATTTTGGACGCAGCTGGTCGAGGAGCGAACGAAATCATTCTCGGTCTTGGCGGCAGCGCAACGAATGATGGCGGATCTGGGATGGCAAGGGCTTTGGGGTTTCGATTCGATTATGAGCACCCGCCTTCGCCAGGTTTCGGCGCAGCAAGCGAGCAACAGAAAGAAAAAGACAGAGGATGCGTGACCGATTTGGTCAATCTCAGTCGGATCGAAAGACCGCAAGATTTGAATTTGCCGAAAATCATTGCTGCAGTTGATGTGCAGAATCCGTTGCTCGGCGAAAATGGGGCGACGCGAGTATTTGGTCCGCAAAAGGGCGCGACGAAGAATGAGCTCAATCTCTTGGAACGGGCACTCACCAGGTTAACTGATATTGTCGCTAAGGAATTTGATTTTGATTATCGCAACAGGCCCGGCGCGGGCGCGGCGGGTGGACTCGGATTTGGTCTGATGAGTTTCTGCGGAGCGACGATTCGGCCCGGCTTCGATGTCGTTGCAGAAGCCGTCGGGCTGGAATCAAAAATGAAAGGTGTCGATGTTGTCATCACGGGCGAGGGGAGCTTGGATCGGCAGACTTTGGAGGGAAAAACGCCTGCAGGGGTTGCGAGATTGGCGCGAAAACTTGGCAAGAAAGTTTTCGCAATTGCTGGGCGTTATGACGGAAACCAACAGGTGCACGAGTTGTTTGATGAAGTCGATCAACTCGCGCGCTCTGACATGAGCGAGAAGGAACAAATGAAACGTGCTGGAGAATTATTGCGCGAGAAAGCGCGCGAACTCGCGCGTGACTTGTAGCGTGTTTGACTCGTTCGCCCCCGCTCTCTCGCTCTAACGAGCTGCCCGTCTATGTCGCATGCGTCCCCGCGGCTCCATACTGTGAAACGCCATCGGCGCGCCCACCGGTCGCGCCCTACCGGTTAGGGTGATTTCTTTGCGTTCCTCGGATCATCGGCGGGATTCACGTAATTGATCTGCCACGGTCCGACGCCATGAAGTTGGATAACTGTTTCACCTTCAGACCACGCCGTGTGTTTCATTCCGGCCGGCCAGTAACCGAAGGAGCCAGCCGGAAGTTTTTTTGCGCTGCCGCGATCAAGCGCTTCTCCGGTCGCAAAATAAAGAGCACCCGAAATCACAGTGACTCGCTCGGTTTTCGGATGGGTATGCGGCGGGATATGATAGCCCTCAGGAAACTGAAAACGCACCACGAACGGGCCTTCTTTGGTTGGGTCGCCTTCGAGTACAGCCATCTTTGCGCCAGGAGGCAATGCCGCTGGCGCTGCTTTCCATTCAATAGTCGTCGGCGGATAAAGGCGCATGTCTGCGGACTGCGTCTCTTCGGCAGAGGACCGCGCCAAGGAGAAGCCCAGGGCTAAGAGCACAGCTAATGCGGAACCGAAAGTCGTTTTCATCGATGTTTGATGTTTTTTCTGGTAGCAAATTGTTTAGTAAAATTCGCGATATTGCTTTGCCGTTTCGACATAGCTCCAAGCCCACCGGGCGATATCCTTTTGTTCATCCAGAGTAAGTTGGCGGCGTATTTTCGCCGGTGATCCGAGCACGAGCGATCCCGGGGGAATTTTCGTCCCGATTGTGACAAGAGCGTTTGCTCCGATGATCGAGCGCGCCCCGACTTCCACATCGTCGAGAATGATGGCGCCCATCCCAACCAGCACTTCATTGTCGATTTTGCATGCGTGTACGACGGCGGTGTGACCAACGGTAACCAGTTCGCCCATGGTTGTTGGATAACCTGTGTCGATATGAACGACGGCGTTATCTTGAATATTCGACCGCGGGCCGACGACGATCCGATTGATATCGCCACGAAGCACAGCGCCGTACCATACGCTCGATTCTTCCTCCAAAATCACGTCGCCAATCACCGTTGCTCCCGGGACAACCCATGCGCTCGAATGGATGGTTGGGCCTTTTTTTAAGCGCCCTAGGATACCGGCGTGCCCAGTTGGAAGTGAGTCGGCTTCGATGTGCATTCAGGATCCAACGTTCAACATCGTACGCTCAGCGTCCAACGCCGAATTTTGGGTGATAGGACAAGCAATCCACGCCAGACATATTTTCCGCAGTTTCCGCCTCTCCCCTTGTCAAGAGGAGAGGATAGCGGTGAGGGGTTCGAGCGCGGAGGTCGGTTACCAAAACTAGACCCTCACCCGCCCCTCTCCCTGAAAGGGTGAGGCGACCTAGGTCCCTGCCGCGCAGTTTGCCGTTCAGTCATTGGAGGGCACGATCTCGAATAACAGAATCGGATTTTCTTATTTTTGCGCTTGAGCGATTATAGGCACCGCATGCGGGAGTTCCCCCCAGAAGAAGTCACGCCGTTCGTTTTCTCCGATCCGACGGGAAAGCGTTGGCCGCGCCTGCGTCTGATCCTCCTTATTGCGAGCGTACTATTTTTTCTCGGGACGGTCGTGTTTGTTCAGACGCTTTTCGTCACGCCGAAAATGAATGTGCCGTTTTCACTGCGACAATTGAAAGGCCAGTTGAAAGCGTTGCAAAAGCAAAATCCGGCCGACCAATTGTCTCCAAGTTCGTTGCTGTGGCAGAAATTCGCCCAAGCGCGACAAGCGGCGAGAAAGCTTGCCGGCGCGGCGCCGGCGCCTTCACCCCGCAAGCTTTCGGCGAAGAAATCGCCCAATAACGAAGTGCGCCTGGCGTTCTACGGGAACGGTGATCCGTACAGCTACGCGTCGCTCGAGGAACACGCAGGACAGATTACACATCTCTGCCCGGAATGGATGACCGTGATCGATGGCTTGGGCGATTTACAAATCGACGGAGACACCCGGCTATCGAAACTGACCGCAAACAAGGGCATCGCGCTTCTGCCGCTGCTGACAAATCTTGTCGGTGACACGTGGGAGCCGGAAGCGATTGAAAATCTCGCGCACGGACCGGCGCAAAGACAGGACCGGTTTATCCAGCGTGTGCTTTCCGTCTTGCGCAACGCGAAAGCAGCGGGCGTTGTGGTCGACTGGCAGCAAATCGACCCGGCTTACAAAAAAGACATCACTGGATTCATCGACAAGTTTGCTGACGCGTTGCACGACGATAACAAGGAGCTTTGGCTGTGCGTTCAGCCTAACCAGGAATTGGATTACATCGATTTCGAGGCGCTTTCCGATAACGTCGATCGTTTTGTAGCGATGTTGTTTGACGAAACCTCGGACACGGATCCGCCCGGGCCGCTGGCATCGCGCTCGTGGTTTGAAGGCTGGCTGCACAGCCTGCTGGAGGATGCCGACACGAAGCAATGGATCTTCGCAATCGGCAGTTACGGATACGATTGGACGATCGGCGGACGAAAAGCTGAGATGATCAGTTTTTCGGAAGCGATGAGCCGCGCTAATGACGCCGAAATCGAGAGCGCGGAAGTGCGAGGCCCGGCTTACAGCCCGTATTTTTATTTTCAGGATGAAGATAAGGAGCATGCCGTCTGGTTTCTGGATGCGGTCACGTTTGTTAACCAACTGCGCGAGGTGCGCGATAAGAAGGCTGGCGGGTTCGCCCTTTATCGGCTCGGCAGCGAAGACCCGGCGATTTGGGATGCGTTAAATGTCTCCCGCGAATTCAATTTGGATAATCAGACGCGGCAGGCGCTCGAACTGATAAAATCGACCGACACAATAACCGATGTCGGCGACGGCGAAATTGTCACTGTTGACGAGGATCGCACCGACGGGAGGCGAAAACTCGCTGTGGACGCGGAGGGCTATCTCACGGCGAAGTACGTGAGGTTTGCAGAATTCCCAACGCTTTATCACCAGGGCGCTGGCGGCGAGCATCAGGTCGCAATCACTTTTGACGACGGCCCCGACCCACGATGGACGCCAAAGATTTTAGACATTCTCAAAGCAGCAAATGTGAAAGCGGCCTTTTTTCTCGTGGGAGTGAACGCGGAACGATACCCAAATCTTGTTCGTCGCATCGTTAACGAAGGGCACGAGATCGGGAACCACACTTACTATCATCCCAATCTCGCGCTCTGCTGGCCCGAACATATCCGGGTAGAGCTGAATGCGACGCAGCTTTTGCTCGAAACGATAACAGGTCGCGCCACCACATTGTTTCGTCCGCCTTACGCCGCTGATAGCAGTCCAACGCAACTGAGTGAATTGACACCGCTGAAGATCGCGGAAGACCTCAATTATCTCATCGTTCTGGAGAGTATCGACCCGCAGGATTGGTCAAAACCGGGCGCGGACGTCATCCTGCAGCGCGTAAAGCAACAACGTCGCGATGGCAGCATCATTTTGCTGCACGATGCAGGTGGAGACCGTTCCCAAACAGTGGAAGCGCTTCCGCGCATTTTGGATTGGCTGCATAAGCGGGGCGATACCGTGGTGCCTTTGAGCACGCTGCTGGGCACGACACGCGACGCGTTGATGCCGGTCGTGCAAAATAATGGGCAATCGCTCACGCGTCTGGTAAGCAGCACCGGCTTTCGCGTTTACCACACCATCGAGGAATTTCTTTGGGCGTTCATGATCGTGGCGACGGCGCTTGTGGTCGTTCGCACGCTGATTGTTATCTGGCTTGCTTATCGTTTTCGACGCGGACCAAAGACAAATTTCACGGAGCCAGTCAGTGTAGTGATTGCTGCCTACAACGAAGGCAAAGTGATTGCCGAAACTTTGCGCACACTTCTTGCCACCGACTATAAAGGCGAAATTGAAGTCGTTGTTGTGGATGACGGCTCGCGGGACGCAACTGCCACCGAAGTGGAGCGCGCTGCGAACAGCGAGCCGCGTGTTCGCTTATTGCGACAGGAAAACCGTGGGAAGGCGCAAGCTCTCCAACGCGGCCTGGCCGCTGTGCGTCACGGCATCATTGTTTTCATTGATGCTGATACACAATGTCAGCGCGATACGCTCCCGCGCCTGCTTGAGCCATTCGCTGATGCGCGCATCGGCGCTGTGTCAGGTCACGCGAAGGTCGGCAACTTGCGCACGTTCATCGCGCGGTGTCAGGCTTTGGAATACACGTGCGGTTTTAACCTGGACCGGCGCGCTTACACCCGCTGGGATTGCATCACCGTCGTCCCCGGCGCGATCAGCGCAGTACGCAAGGATGCAATCGATGAAGCGGGCGGGCTGAGTCTGCAAACGCTCGCCGAAGACACCGATCTGACGCTCACGTTGCACAGGCATCGGCAACGCATCGTTTACGTGCCCGACGCGATTGCGTGGACAGAAGCGCCCGAAAGTGTGCGCACACTTGCACGACAACGATTTCGCTGGGCCTATGGCACGCTGCAATGTTTATGGAAACATCGCGACATGGTGTTCAACTGGAACTATCGCGCGCTCGGCTGGTTCAGTTTGCCGAGTATCTGGTTTTTCCAGATCATTCTGGTGGCCATTACGCCGATGGTAGACTTGTTCCTGCTTGCCTCGCTCCCATTCGGCACATGGAATGCGGTGCTGCCGTTCGTGATCACATTCCTGGCGATGGACGTGCTTCTCGCCACGCTCGCCTGCATTCTGGAACGCGAACCGATCCTGCGCGCCTGGCGCATTTTACCGATGCGCCTGATTTACCGTCCGATGCTGAGTTACTGCATCTGGAAAGCGATCCTGCGCGCGATCAAAGGCGCCTGGGTAAGCTGGGGCAAACTCGAGCGCACCGCCAGCGTGCCGGTGCGGGCCTGAGGGTTCGGGTAGCGCACGCGTCTCGCGTGTTGGCGATGGTGTCCTCGCCATCGCGAACTTTTAATCCAGCGGGCTCTTTACTCCAATCCCCGGCTTATTGAGCACGTGCGTGTAAATCATCGTAGTGCTCACGTCCTTTACCCCGTGAGATATTGCCGCAATCGGGCTTTGATATAACGTTTGCCCCACGCACTTTTGAGATATTTCTCACGTCGTGCTGCGTCACTTTCGTTGAGACAGCCTTCCCAATAAACAAGCTCAAACGGCGTGCGTTTCTTGGTTGAGGTAACCAGCCCGTTGTTATGTTGTTGCACTCGCACAGGCACATCTCTGGTCAATCCAACATAAAACTGATTGTCCTTTAGCGAACGCAAGACATACACATAGCAATACCTTGGCATAAGTTTTTGTTATCTCACGGGGTGAATGTCCGAGCAGCTCCTGCACCGTGCGAATGTCATATCCGTTTTCCAACAAGTGCGTCGCGAACGAATGACGTAGCGTATGACAAGTGGCTGGCTTGTGAACTCCGGAAGCGCGTACCGCGTGCTTCACTGCCACTTGCAAGACATTCTCGTCGACATGGTGCCGGCGGCGTAGGCCTGTACGGGGGTCTATCGAAATTCGCGATGATGGGAACACAAATTGCCAGGCCCAGGATCGAGCCGCACTTTCGTATTTGCATGCCAACGCGCCGGGCAAATACACTTCGCCAAATCCATCGTCGAGATCTTGCTCGTGTTGCGCTTTCACTTTCGCCAGATGTCGCTCCAAGGGCGCTGCGAGATTCACTGGCAACATCGTTAGGCGATCTTTCGCGCCTTTACCGTCGCGCACTGTGATTCGCGCATATCCGAAATCCACGTCCTTTACTCGTAAGCGAACACATTCCATTAGACGAAGGCCGCTTCCGTAAAGTAACCCAGCCATAAGTCGCGGCGTCCCGTGCATATGCGCGAAGATTTTGTGGACCTCATCCCGGGTCAGCACCATCGGGATGCGCTTGGGCTTCTTGGCTCGCTCTACCTGATCAATCCAGCCAACTTCTTGTTTGAGCACTTTCTGATAGAGGAATAACAATGCGCTCAACGCTTGGTTCTGCGTCGCCGCCGAGACATTCCCGATTCTCGCCAAATGCGTGAGAAATTGCGTGATCTCCGTCACGCCCCTTTCCCTGAACATTGGCCGCTGTCGCTGCGGCGTTGCCAGACACAATGAGCATCACCTCAATCAAGTAAAGGTGCGATTCTGATCGATCAAACCTGAGCAGCATCTACGCTGGCCCGTTGGTACTCTTTCTCGCTTCTCCTCTTGCAGTGTTGTTCCCTCTCTGCGAGTGGAGATAGCATCCAACTTGCGGTTTCAGACTTTCTACTAGAGCCGCGGGAGATGGACAACGCCAGGCGAGACCGGCAACGTCGGAGTTGATCCTCACTTCGAGCTGTCGATAATCTGCTGCGCGTTCTTGATCGCGGACTCGTCCGGCGCTTTGTCTTTCTTGAGGATATCGATCGTCTTTTGCGCCGAGGCGATGGCTTCTTTCTTGTTGCCAAGCTTCGCCTGAATCTGCGCCTTCTTGTAGTGCATGAAGTAGGCGT
>Ga0209265_1000355_pt1 | contig 12332 bp, 14 predicted proteins | sample GraSoiAngelo_103_FD_185872 | JGI IMG/M metagenome (GOLD analysis project Ga0209265, IMG submission 185872) | Grasslands soil microbial communities from the Angelo Coastal Reserve, California, USA - 14_0903_05_20cm (SPAdes) (version 2) | ecosystem: Environmental > Terrestrial > Soil > Grasslands ...
AGTATCGTCCGCTCCGACCTCAGTTGGGTCTGGGGTGCCTGCGGGCTGATGGCGCTCTCGCTCTTCTTCCGCGCCGCCTCCTGGTATTGGATCGTGCGCGCGGCGCTGCCGCTGGCGTCGGTCCGCCGCCGCGACGTCACCTCGGCGACGATGATCGGCGTGCTGATGTCGGCAACCCTGCCGGCCCGCCTCGGCGAGCCAGCCCGCGCGATGTCGCTGGCCCGCCGCATCGGCCGCATGCGCGAGACCTTTCCCGTCCTGCTCGGCACCCTGGTTTCCCAAACCGTGCTCAACCTCTTCGCCCTGGCGATGCTCGGAGTGATCATCGTCTCGACCACCGCCCTCTTCCACTCGAGCACCCAGAAGCTCTTTGCCTTCAGCTTCGTACCGCTGCTGCTGCTGCTGCTCGTCTTGCTCGGACCGCCGCTGATGCGGCGCAACGGCAATGGCCGCCTCGCCAGGCTCGGCGCGAGCATGCATGCCGCCCTGCTGCAGGTTCGCGCCGGCCTGCGCATCTTTCGCAACCCGCGCCGCGGTGCCGCCGCCGCTGCCGCGCAGCTCGGCGCCTGGGCGATCCAGCTGTCGGCCTGCTGGGCCCTGCTCGCCGCTCTCGGGCTCAGCGATCAGGCGGGGATCGGCGCTGCCGCTGCGGTGCTCTTCGCCGTCAACGTCACCGCCGTCGTGCCGGCGACGCCTTCGAACATCGGCGTCTTCCAGCTTGCCGTGATCAGCGTCCTGCACACCGGCTTCGGCGTCAGCACCGCCGACGCCCTCGCCTACGGGGTGATCCTGCAGGCGGTCGAGATCGCCACCGCGGTTGCGCTGGGGCTGCCGGCGCTGGTCCGTGAAGGACTTACCTGGAGCGACCTGCGCGTACAGGCCCTCTCCACCACTCCGGTGCGCCTGAAGCCGCAGCCGGTCCCGCGCGAGCCCGAGCCGCGCGAAGGCATTCGCGCTTAGCCTCTCTCCGGCTAGCTGAGAACGTCCTTCGAGACGCTGCCCACGCCGAGCAGGCCCGGACCGACGTGAGCGCCGATCACCGGACCGATCTCGGAGATGAAAGCAGGCTCGCAGCCGAAGATTTCGCGACAGTCGTCGGCGAGCGCGCCGGCCGTCTCGGGGTCCTGGATGTGCTGCACAACCCAGGCATCGAGCCCGGACTCGTGGCGCTGGCGGGCGTAGTCGCGCAGGCGCTCAATCGAGCGGGCACGGGTGCGAACGCGCTCGACCGGAGTGATCTCCTCTTCCAGAGTGAGGATCGGCTTGATCTTTAGCGCCGAGCCGATCCAAGCGCGGGCGCCACCAATGCGGCCGCCGCGTCGCAAGTACTCCAGCGTGTCGATCGCAAACCACATCTTCAGCTCCTCGCGCGCCTGCTTGGCGCGGGCGATCGCTCCCACCGCATCGGCCCCTGAGGCGGCCGCGGCTGCGGCGGCAACGACGGGAAGGCCCATGCCGCCGCAGGCTGAACGCGAGTCGAAGAGGTGGATTCTCTCGCCGCCCTTGCCCTCGGCGACCAAGCGCTCACGAGCCTGGTTGGCGGCCTCGAAGGTCCCCGAGATCCCCGACGAGATGTGGATGGAGACGATTTCGCGGCCTTCGTCGAGCAACGGTTCATAGACCGCGGTGAAGTCCCCAATCGAGGGCTGTGAGGTCGTCGCCCCCCCCTCTGAGGCCCGCAGACGCTCGTAGAAACCGGCGTAATCGCGGATCTCCGACTCCTGCTCCTGATGGTCGTCAACCGAGACATAGAGGCTGATCGTCTTGATCCCGCGCGAGGCAACGAGCTCGCTCGGCAGGTAAGCCGTAGTGTCGCAGACAACCGCAGTTTCGGCCGGAGAGCTCAAGCGAAGCGATTCTCGCAGACCCCGCCGGTCAGTTTGAACTGAGCGGAATGCTCACCGGCCGCCGCCATTTCGCTTCCCTAGCCCCAACGCTCGCTACACTTTGTGAAGTGACTGACGCGACCAGCAACACTCCGCAAGCAGCGGTCTCCTTGACTGACAAGGCGGCCGGCAAGATCGCCGAGCTGCTCGGCTCTCAGGAGGACTCCGAGGGCCAGGCGCTGCGGGTCGCCGTCCGCGGTGGTGGCTGCTCCGGCTTCCAGTATGCGCTCGCCTTCGATCGCGCCAAGGACGACGATCACGTTTTCGAGGTCGACGGCGTCTCGGTGATCGTCGACAAGGTCAGCATGCAGTTCGTCTTTGGCTCCGAGGTCGACTACGTCGAAGGCCTGCAGGGCGCCGGCTTCCAGGTCAACAACCCGAATGTGGTTGCAGCCTGCGGTTGCGGCTCCTCTTTCCAAGTCAAGGACGAGGCGCCGGCAGCCGCCGTCTGAGCGGAGCGGCGCATCTCCCGCGTCCTCGCCGCTACGTCCCGGCCAAGATCGTGGCCGCCCTGAGATCGCGCAGGCTGGTACCGGAATTGTCTTTCCACTCCAATGGCCCGGCCGCCGCTCGCCCCAGCAAGGTTGCCGCTGCTGCCGACGGTGAGTTGAACTTGTAGTCAGCCGTGAGCCGGAGACTCGTCCCGTCGTCCGATTGGACGAGCCGCCCGCTCTCGACCAAGCTGCGCCGCAGATCCGCGACCCATCCCGGTGTCGAGTTCACTGCTTGGGCACGCGCCAGGGCGCCTGCGAAGACAACGAAGCCCTCATCTATCTCTGCGCCCTCGGCCGATGCACTCGGCCCTTCAAGCAACAGACGGACTGGAAACGCAGCCTGCTCGAGCTCCTCGAAGAAGTTGACACCGAGTAGCTGGTAGATCACAAGCATGTCGGCGAGAAACGTCTCGGCGTCCTCCCGATCGGCCTCCGACAAGGGTGGCAATCCAGGTGAGTTTCCGTTGTCGAGTTCGGCGCGGCCCGCCTTCTCGGCCAACTGGAGGAGTCGTGCCTCGAGAGAGCGAATCGTCGCCTTGTTGAGCCCCTCGCCAACACTGGTAAAGAGGATCAGGCGAGTCCAGAAGTCCTTTTCGGCGTGATGGCTGTCGAGGCGGCCCCGTGGATCGTCCCCCTCGCCAATGTAAATCCGCGCTTCGTGTTGCGGATCATTTGCGGGCCCGACTAGGACGTAGACCCCCGGGGTTCGAAACTCCCCGCGCGCAACCCGCGCTTCGGCGTACCGAGAACGGGGAAGGGCCAACGCGACTCCAGTCCAATGCGACTTGTAGACAAGTCGCACGCCATCCGGATTGCCATCCGGAAGAAATATTCGAATCGACGCTCCCGCCATCGAGCGGACTGTAGGATTATTCGATCTGCAGAGGCGGCGACTGCTGTGGAGCTGACGGCTGCTCGACCCCGAGCGCCTCGGCCAGCTCACCGGAGTCGAACATCTCTTCGATGATGTCGGCCCCGCCGAGCAGCTCGCCGTTGACGTAGAGCTGGGGGAAGGTCTGCCAGTCGGAGATCTCGGTGGTGACTTCGCGCAGCGGCTGCAGCGCCGGCAGCACGTCGATCGCGCCGTACTCGACATCGAGTGAGTCGAGCACCTGCACGACCCGCATCGAGAAGCCGCAGCGCGGCATTTCCGGCGTGCCCTTCATAAAGAGCAGCACCGGGTTGGCGGCGATCAGTTCCTCGATCTTCTGTTTCAGTTCGGCGTCGGCCATTGGCACAGAGTAGCTATCCGGGCGGCCCGGTCTTCAGCGAGAGGGCGTGGATCGTGCCGTCATCGAAGCGCTCCTTCACCGCGGCCTTGACCAGGCGGTGCTGATCGAGGCGCGAGAGGCCCTCGAACTGGGCGGCCGAGACCGTCGCCCGCAGGTGGTCGCCGGTGCCGGTCTCATCGATCACCTCGACCGCGGCGCCGGGCAGGGCCGCCTCGATCATTCCTTGGATCTCTGCCAGGTCAGCGGCCACAGCGCGATTGTATGGAAGGCGCCGCGTAGGATCGTCGTCGTGGAACGGGAGGACGTCTATTTCCCCTCCGGGAAGGAGCGGTGCGGCGCCTGGCTGTTCCAACCTGCCGGCGCGAGCATTCCAGCTCCCTGCCTCATCATGGCCTCGGGCTTTTCCTGCGTGCGCGATCAAGGCCTCGATGCCTACGGTGAGCGCTTCGCCGCCGCGGGGTTCGCGGTGCTCGCCTTCGACTACCGCTACTTTGCCAACAGCAGCGGCGAGCCACGCCAGCTAGTCCGGGCGGGGCGACAGCGCGACGACTGGCGCGCGGCGCTCGCCTACGCCCGCTCGCTCGACCTAGTCGACGACCGCCGCATCGCCCTCTGGGGCTTTTCGGCCGGCGGCGGCCATGTCCAGTCGCTGACCCTGACGGAGGGCGGAATCGGTGCGGCGATCTGCGTCGCACCGCTGGTCGACGGGGCGCGCACGCTGCAACACATCGGCGGTCTTCCCCATGTCATCCGGCTCGGATTTGCCGGCATCCACGACAGCCTGCGCGCCCTGCGCGGGGCAGATGCCTACCGCATCCCAGCGGCCGGGCCGCCCGGCTCGAACGCCGTGATCAACACCACCGAAGGACTGCGCGAATTCGAATCGATCACGCCGCCGGGCTCGAACTGGCGCAACGAAGCCTGTGCTCGCACCTTCCTGGCGCCGCCGTACCGGCTGGCCCGCAAGGCCCGCCGCATTCCGATCCCGATTCTCTATTGCATCACTGAGGGCGACGAAGTAGCGCCGCCGGCGCTGGGAATGAAGGCCGCCGGCCGCGCGCCCCACGGCGAGCTGCGCACCTACGCGGGCGGCCACTTCGACCCATTCCGCGGCGAGACCGTGGAACGCATGGCCGCCGACCAGATTGACTTCCTCACTCGTCGCTTGACTGCTAGCTAAGAGTTGGACAGCGAGCGCCGACGCTAGCGACGGCGGCGCAGCATCATCAGGCCACCGAGGGCGAAGCCGGCGATCGCGGCCCCGGCGATCAGCTGCGAGCGGTGCTCGTAGGCCTGGCGGCGCCAGTCGGTGAGCTCGGTGACGCGGCCGCGCAGGATCTCGACCGAGCTGCCGAGGTCACGGCGCTGCAGGTCGATGTCACGGCGGATCTCCGCCGCCGAGCGGCCTGGCCTGCCGACGGTCGAGGGGCTGACGGGATCGGGTTGAGCGCTCATTCCTTGCCTGCCTTCGCTCCAGATTCCAGCGTTTCCTTGGTCAGCTTCGCCTCCGCGATCGCCTGCTCGGGCAGCGGCGGTGCGCCGGCCTGCACGGAGCGGTAAGCGATGAAGCCCGCCGCGGCTGCGATCAGGAGAAAGGCCGCCGCCTCGACGAAGAAGCCGGGCCAGGCGTTGCCGTCGAAAACCTCTTCAGCGAGCAGCCAGGCGATGCCCTCCATCACCAGGATCAACGCCAGGAAGGCAAAGGTGCCGGCGGCGATGCCGACGACCGAGCCGCGCAAGAGCTTGCCGACCTTCTCGGAGACCTCGGTCTTCGCCAGCTCGATCTCCTCGCGCACCAGCGAAGAGCTCTTCTCGGCGACGTCGAAGACGAGCTCTGAGACCGAGCGCTCGTCCTGTGTCGGCCGCTGCGGTGCATCGCTGCCGGGAGGCGGTGTTCCGGTTGCGTCAGCCACGCTACTCGGGCGGGTCCTCGTTGTAGATACGGCGGAAGACAATGGCCGCGAGGCGGGTCGCGGCGATGCTGGCGAGGGCGCCGCTGGCGGCGAGCATGCCACTCCAGACGAGACGCTTAGCGATGTCGTTATCCATGGGCCCCGACCATACCTATCGAGGCTCGAGACCGTCGCAGATCGTCGTCACCAGCAAGGTCTTTGCCTCATCGAAGTCACTGTCGGCGGCCGGGATCACCTCGAAGATCCAGCCCGAGAGCAACTGCTCAATTGCTCCGTAGAAGGCCATTGAGGCGAAGGTGGCGTCGACGTCGCGGCGGAACGTCCCGGCCGCCTGGCCGTCGGCGACGATCTTGGCGATCGAGTCGTAGGCGCGGCGGATCTCGGCCAAGTGCGTCCGACCGAAGGAGTTGGCGGCCCTGGTGACCTCGACGATGATCACCTTCATCAGCTCCGGATCGTGCCGGTAGGAGTCGACGATGAAGCCGGCGGCGGCTTCCAGCTTGGCCCGCGGCGAGTCCCCCTCGCGGTCGGCCTCATCGATCGCCGCGATCAGCAGCGACCAACGCTCACGAAAGAGCTCGTTGAGCACCTCGTCCTTGGACTTGAAGTAGTGATAGACGAGGCCGTAGGCGACCCCCGCCTCGTCGGCGATGTCAGAGACCCGGGTCGAGTGGAAGCCCTGACGGGCAAAGACCCGGACCGCCGCGTCGAGGATCTGGCGGCGCTTGTCGCCCGCCGCTGTCGGTGCCTTGGCCATCAGGCGCGCGCCTCGCTCAGCTGCGGCCAGGTGTAGGCGCTGGGACGACGGTTGGCAAGCGAGGGCAGCGTCTCACGAACGCTTTCCTGCGCGGCGAAGTCGAGCTCGGCGGCGACGAAGCACTCCTCGTCGGGCGCGGTCGCCAACACCACGCCCCAGGGGTCGACGATCGCCGAGCGGCCGTTGGAGCTGAAGTGCGGCGGCGCCGTGCCGACCTGGTTGGGAGCGAGTAGGAAGGCCTGGTTCTCGATCGCCCGGGCGCGCAGCAGCACCTCCCAGTGATCGCGGCCGGTCGCCAGAGTGAACGCCGAGGGCACGGTGAGGACCCGGGCGCCGCGCACGGCGAGGATGCGGAAAAGCTCGGGGAAGCGCAGGTCGTAACAGACACTGAGGCCGACGGTGATCTCGCCCAGCGCCGCGGTGACGATCTCCTCGCCGGGCTCCTCGTGGGCCGACTCGCGGTAGGTCACCCCGCCGGCCTTGACGTCGAACATGTGGATCTTGCGGTAGACGGCAAGGTCCTCGCCATCGGCGCCGATCAAGACCGAGGTGTTGAAGGCCTTCTCGGCCGGGCCCTGCTCGGAGATGCTGCCGGCGAGCAGGTTTATGCCGAGCTCACGGACCCAGGAGCGGGCGGCGCTCAGGCTTGGGCCGTCAAGCGTCTCGGCCCCGGCAAGCAGCTCCTCGCCGCCGGCAAGCAGGTTCCACTTCTCCGGCAGCGCGACCAGCTCGGCGCCGTCGGCGGCGGCAGCGCGCACCAACCGCTCGGCGGCTTCGAGGTTCCGTGCCTTCTCACCGGTGGAATTGAGCTGTACGACGGCTGCGCGCAAAGTTCCCTTTTTTGGTTCCCTGGTTGACTGACCAGTCAATCGGTTTGCCCCAGTATAGGTGCAGGCGTAAGGTGAAGTTTCATGAGTGAGATCGCCCAAGCAGGCGGCGAGCGCAAGCAGGTCACCGTCCTCTTTGCCGATGTCCAGGGCTCGATGGACATGGCCGAGGGCCAGGACCCGGAGCAGTGGCACGCGATCATGCAGCGCTTCTTCTCCACCCTCGCCGACGCCGTGCATCGCTTCGAGGGCACGGTCGACAAGTTCACCGGCGACGGGATCATGGCCGTCTTCGGGGCGCCGGTCGCCCACGAGGACCATGGGCGGCGCGCCTGTTACGCGGCCCTGAAGATGCTCGACGACGTCGGCGAGTACGCGGCTGAGCTGCGGCGCAAGCACGGGCTCAACTTCTCGACCCGGATCGGGATCAACTCCGGCGAGGTAGTCGCCGCCGAGGTCGGCGAGGGCGGCTACACCGCTGTGGGTCACACCGTCGGCCTGGCCCAGCGAATGGAGGCCCTGGCCGAGCCCGGCAAGGCGTACCTGACCGAGAGCACGGCCGAGCTGGCCCACGGTTATATGGAGCTGGAGGACCTCGGGCGCTTCGAGATCAAGGGCTCGAGCCGCCCTGTCGGGGTCTTCGAGCTGGCTGGGGTCGGCGCCGCCCGCTCGCGGCTCGACCTCTCGCGCGAGCGCGGCTTCTCCCGCTTCGTCGGCCGCGCCGAGGAGATAGCGGTGCTTGACGAGGCATTGGCGCGGGCCGAGAACAGCGAGGGCGCGGCGGTTGGCATCGTCGCCGAACCCGGCGTCGGCAAGAGCCGCCTCTGCCACGAGTTCGCCGAACGCTGCCGCGAGCGTGGGATCGAGGTCTTCGAGTGCCAGGCCCAAGCGCACGGGCAATCGATCCCCTTCATGCCCGTGTTGCAGATGCTGCGCTCCTACTTCGGCATCGCCGATGGCGACCCGGAGCGGATCGTGCGCGAGAAGATCGCCGGCCGCACCCTCCTCCTCGATCCCGATTTCGCCGAGGAGCTGCCCCTGCTCTTCGACTTCCTCGGGGTTCCCGATCCGCACCGACCGCTGCCGCAACTGAGCGCCGAGGCCCGTCACCGGGCGTTGCGCGGGGCGGTCTGCCGACTGGTGCGGGCGCCCAACCGGCGCAACTCGATCATCACCCTGGTCGAGGACCTGCACTGGATGGATGAGGGCAGCGCCACCCTGCTCGGTGAGCTGATCTCCTCGGTCGAGGGGACCAAGACCCTGGCGATCGTCAACTTTCGCCCCGAATACGACGCCGCACGATGGGCCGGAGCGAGCACCTACAGGAGCATTTCACTAGAGCCGTTGGGTCTCGACGGAACTCGCGAGCTACTGCGCGATCTGGCCGGTGAGGACCCATCGCTCGACGGGCTCGCCGATCTAATCCACGAGCGCACCGCAGGTAACCCCTTCTTCACCGAGGAGATCGTCCGCGGCCTGGCCGAAGCGGGCAACCTCGCCGGGGAGCGCGGTGCCTACCGGCTGGCGCGACCCGTAGAGGATGCTGGGGTGCCGGCAAGCGTGCAGACGATCCTTGCCGCGCGCATCGATCGGCTTGACCCGACCGCAAAGCAATTGCTCCAAGCCGCCTCGGTGACCAACAAGGAGATCAGCGAGCGAGCGCTGGGAATGGTCTCCGGGCTAAGCGAGAGCGAGGACTACCGGGCGGCGCTCTGCGAACTGACCGAGGGTGGCTTTCTCTTCGAGGCCGAGGTCTACCCGGAAAGGGTCTTCTCCTTCCGCCACCCGCTGACCCGCGAGGTGGCCTACAGCACGCAACTCGCCACTCAACGGGCCGCGACCCACGCCGCCACCGCCCGCGTCCTGATCGAGCTCAACCCCGACCGCCACGACGAGCTGGCGGCACTGATCGCCAGCCACATGGAGGCGGGTGGGGACGCGCTCGAAGCCGCTCGCTGGACGGGACGAGCCGCCTACTGGGCTGGCAGCAGCCGACCCCAGGACGCGCTGCGACTCTGGCGCAAGGTGATGGAGCTGACCGAAGAGCTCGAAAAGAGCGATGAGACAACCGCGATGGCGGTGATGTCACGTCTCCTGCAGCTCGACTACGCCTGGCGCCTCGGCATGGACAAGGAGGAGGAAGCCCGCTTGGTCGCCGAGGCCGAGGAGATCGCGACCGAGACCGGTGATCTGCGCTCGCTCGCCCTGCTGCGCACCGCGACCTCGACCAGGCCTGGCATGCCCCACCACGCCAACGCCTGGCTCGCCGCGGTCGCCGAGACCAACCGCCTCGCCGACGAATCGGGCGACCTGCACCTGCGCATCGCGATCCGCGCTGCCGGCTCCTACGCCCACCTCTGCGCCGGCGACCTCGACGGCTTCGACCGAGCACTTGACGAGGTGCTGGAGTTGGCGGGCGAGGACCGGCGTGCCGGCGCCGGGATCGTGATCGGCAGCCCGGTCGCCTGGGCGACGATGGCCAAAGGGCTGGTGCTGCGCGAGCGCGGCCGGCTCGATGAGGCGGAAGCGCAGTTCAACGCGGCGCTTCAAATCGCCACCGAGGAGGGCGACCCGGAGATCGCCAGCTGGACCCGCAGCAACCAGTCGCTGATGCTGGCGATGCGGGGGGACCTCGATGCCGCGACCGCCCTGGCACGGCGCAACTGCGAGCTGACCGAACGGCTTGGCGACGTCTTCTCACGCAGCCTCGCCCTCTCGAACCTGGGTGGCGCCCAGATCGCTGCCGGCGAGTACGCCGGCGCCCTCGACACGCTCGAAGAGGCGGAGCGCGTCCACCGCGCCGCGGTCAGCGACGGCGACGAGATGGAGACCTGGCGCGCCGGCCAGCGCGCCCAAGCGCTGACCGGCGTCGGCCGGGCAGAGGAGGGGCTGGAGCTGGCGCAATGGGCGGCCGAGACCGCCCGCGAGCGCGGCATGCTCTGGTCGCTGCCGCTCGCCCTGCAGGCGGTGGCGATCTCCCTCACCGCGCTCGACCGCGACGGCGCCGAGGCGGCGCTGGAGGAGGCGGCGGAGGTAGCCAGGGAGACCGGCGCGATGATCAGCTTGGAGGCGGTCGAAACGACGCGCACGACGCTCGGCGTCCTCGGCTGAGAGCTCTTAAAGGCCCATCGACCGGGCAATTATCCGGTCCATCAGGCGGGATGGCAGGACGCGACCCAGCAGCGCCTGACCGCGGGCATCTGCACCGACCAGGTAGCGGGTGCGCGGGCGGCGGGCGGTTAGTGCGTGGCGGATGGCGTCGGCGACCTTGCTGGGCGGGATACCGCGCTCCGCGGTGCGGCGCACAGCGCCGCGGAAGCTCTCGATCTGCTCACCGTAGAGTGTCTCCTGGGCTGGCGGAGCCTTCTCGGCGGCAGTGTCCGCTCGCTTCTCGCCGCGCTCCCAGATCGGCGTGTCGATCGAGCCCGGCTCGATCGCGATCACCTCGATTCCCCAAGGGCGCAGCTCCTGTCGCAGGCAGTCGGTCACGGCCTCGATCCCGTACTTTGAGGCGTGGTAGGGCGCGCCGAAGGGCAGCGCCATGCGCCCGCCAATCGAGCTGAGGAAAACGACTCGGCCGCGGGCGCTGCGGATCAGCGGCAGCATCGCCTGCGTCACCGCCACCTGAGAGATCAGGTTGACCTCGAGCTGGTGGCGCAGGTCCTCGATTGGGATCGTCTCCAGCGGCGCCATCACGGCGATGCCGGCGTTGTTGACGAGACCGGCGAGGCCACCGGCGCCGACCTCGGCGCTAACTCGCTCGGCGGTGGCGGTGATCTGGTCGGGATCGGTGACGTCGAGCAACAGCGGCTGGAGACGCTCGGAGCCAACCTGGCGCAGCTCCTTGAGGTCATCCTCGCGGCGCACGGTGGCGAAGATCCGCCAACCTTCGGCGTCCATCCGCAAGGCGGTCGCCCGGCCGATCCCAGTTGAGGCGCCGGTGATTAGAACGGACTTCACGTAGCGCCAGGCTAACATCGCGCCAGATGACCGAAACATGCTTCGTCACCGGCGGCTCCGGGTTCATCGGCGGAAAGCTGGCGCGGCGACTGGTAGACGAAGGCCACACCGTCCGCGCTCTCGCCCGCTCTGACGCCGCGGCGAAGAAGGTCTCCGCACTGGGTGCCGAACCGGTCCGCGGCGGCCTGGCCGACCCGGTCGCGCTCGCCGCGGCTGCGGATGGCGCGTCGGTCGCCTTCCACCTTGCCGCCCACCTCGGCGAGTGGGGTCGCTGGGAGGACTTTGAGCGCGGCAACGTTGTCGGCACCCGCAACGTACTGGCGGCCTGCGAAGAGGCCGGCGTGAAGCGCTTCGTCCACTGCGGCACCGAGGCTGCGCTGATGGCCGGTAAGCCACTGGTCAACGTCGATGAGACGGCGCCGCTGCGGCCCGACTCGCGGGCGCCCTACCCGGCAACCAAGGCCAAAGCCGAGCAGGCCGTGCGCGCCGCGGCGCGCGAGGGCTTCGAGACCGTCGCCCTGCGCCCACGCTTCGTCTGGGGCAAGGGCGACACGACGCTGCTGCCGGAGATGGTGGCGACGGTCAAGGCCGGTCGCTTCGCCTGGGTCGGCGGCGGCCGCAACGTCACTGACACTACCCACGTCGACAACGTCGTCGAGGGCCTGATCTTGGCGGCCGCGAAGGGACGCTCGGGCGAGGCCTACTTCGTCACCGACGGCGACCCGGTCGTCTTCCGCGAGTTCGTCAGCGAACTGCTGCGCACGCAGGGAGTCGAGCCGCCCGACCGCAGCCTGCCGGCTTGGAGCGCCGCGCCAATGGCGCGGGTCTGCGAAGCGGCCTGGAAGCTCCTCCCACTAACCGGCGAGCCACCGATGACCGCCTTCCGCTCGTGGCTGCTGACCCAGGAGTGCACAATCGACATCTCAAAGGCGCGAGCGGAGCTCGACTACGCCCCGATCATCAGCCACGAGAAAGGCCTTGCGGAGCTCGCTTCTGCCGGCGGCCCCGCGTAACGGGCCACGGCAGACTCGTTATCCGCGACTAGCGCGGTGGCGCTCGAGCTCGGCGACCATCAGCTTGGTGTGCAGCGCCGCGATTAGGTCCTGCAACGGCTGGGCGCCGACTTCGAGCATCTCGACCACGCGCTCGGGCGAGACCTCGCCGGCAAGACGCTCCATCACCATGCCGACCTCCTCGCGGACGAGGTCTTCGATCGCGCTCTTGTAACGCAGCGTGTCGTAGACGGTGAAGCCGATCTGCTCG
>Ga0209265_1000360_pt1 | contig 12256 bp, 11 predicted proteins | sample GraSoiAngelo_103_FD_185872 | JGI IMG/M metagenome (GOLD analysis project Ga0209265, IMG submission 185872) | Grasslands soil microbial communities from the Angelo Coastal Reserve, California, USA - 14_0903_05_20cm (SPAdes) (version 2) | ecosystem: Environmental > Terrestrial > Soil > Grasslands ...
CCGATCCGCCCTCGTCGAGCGGCCCCTCGGTGCCGTCGCCCAACTCCCTGCCGCTCCCCAAGCTCGCCGAGCGCTACGCCCGGGTGGTGATCGACCCCACGGCGCCCGACCGCTTCTGGGCGGCGTCCGAGACCGGCCTCTGGCGGCGCGAGGGGGACCGCTTCGTCGACGACGTCGAAGGCGACGACAAGGACGTGACCGACGTCGCCCTCGCCGCCGCCGGCGGGGTCGGAGCCGGCGCCGCGGCCGGCCTCCGCCTCTACGTGGCGATCCGCAACCAGGGGGTCTTCTCCTTCACCTTCGCGGGCGGGGCGGCGAGCGGCTGGAAGAAGCTCAAGAGCCTCGAGCGCCGCATCCGCCTGGCGGTCTGCCGGGAGCAGCCCCAGCACGTCTTCGCCGTCGCCGTCGACGACGACGGCTTCGCCACCGCCGTCCACCACTCGGCGGACCGCGGCGACAGCTGGGACGAGGGGGAGACGCTGCCCAAAGAGCACGGTGCCGAGGAGCGGGGACAGGCGAACTACTCGCTGGCCCTCGCCGTCCACCCCACGGCGCCCAATGTTGTGTTCGCCGGCGAGGTCGACCTCTTCCGCAGCCTCGACTTCGGGCGCAACTGGACGCGGGTGATCGACTGGCGGGAGGAGGACGAGAGCCCGGGCAAGCACGCCGATCAGCACGCCGTCGTCTTCGACCACGCCCGGCCGCACGCCCTGTGGCTCGCCAACGACGGCGGGGTCAGCGAGAGCGCCGACCTCGGCCGCACCTGGCGCAAGCGCAGCTACGGCCTGATCGCCGCGCAGTTCAACGACGTGACCACCCACCCCCGCTTCCCCTTCCTCGTCGGCGGCGGCCTCCAGGACGCCGGCACCTTCGTGGGCTACGGCGGCGCGAGCTGGTACCCGGTCGACGGCGGCGACGGCGGCATGCTCGCCTTCGACCCCTTGAACGTGCGGCAGCTCTACACGACCAGCCAGAAGCGCCTCGAATCGGTGCTCGCGGGCGAGGGGACGGAGCGCCTCCCCCTCCCCGACCTCGGCCCCCGGGCGCACCTGCTGACGCGCAAGAAGAAGCTCGACAAGGGGATCGACAAGCAGTTCGAAGCGCCGTTCGTCGGCATCGTCGAGCATCACCCGGCGCAGTCGGGGCACCTCCTCGTCGGGGGCGACATGACGTTCACCCGCCTGCAGGTCGACCTCCACCCCGCCACGGCGCAGGTGAGCACCGTCGCCTACGCCCCCGACGACCCCGACCACCGCTGGTGGCTGGGGACCGCGAAGGGGGAGGTGTTCCGCACCCAGGACGGCAACGCCACCCCCTGGACGGCGATGCACCTGGGCGCCGCGGGCACCCCCTGGGTGAGCCAGGTCGTCGTCCACCCGACGGACCACCAGCGGGTGGCGGTGGCGCTCTCGGCCACGCCGCAAGGCGATGACGTGCCCTCCCCCGGCCGGGTCTACCTGACGACCGACGAGGGGGCGCACTGGCTCGACGTCAGCGGCCGGCCGCCGGGCACCCCCTCCCCCGACGCCGACACCCTGCCCCCCTCGCCCGTCACCTGCCTCGCCTTCGATCCCGGGCCGGGGGTCGAGCGGCTGTACGCCGGCACCCTGGTCGGGGTCTACGCCCTGGACATCGCCGGCATCACCGCCGCCACGGTGCCGGCCTGGCGGACCCTCGTGGGCGGCCTGCCGCAGGTGCTGGTCACCGATCTCGCCTTCGCCGCCGGCACCCGCCGCCTGCGCTGCGCGACCTACGGCCGCGGCATGTTCGAGGTCGACCTGGGCGGGGCGCCGCCGCCGCCGACCCGCCTGTTCATCCGCCAGCACGCGGTCGAGGAGGGGCTCGCCTACCCGCGCGACCCGGCGCTCCACGCGCAGACGCAAGGCGATCCGCGGACCGCGACGGGCACCAACGCGCTCGACCTGGACGTCACGAACGAGGACGCCTACCAGGCCTTCGACCTGCGGGTGCAGGCGCCGCCCTTCGCCTCGGTCTCCCCCGGCATCCCGGTGCGCGTGGCGAGCGGGCGCATCGACCCCGCGGAGCTCGACCTCGCGGTGGCGAGCGAGGCGGCGCGGCCGGGGGCCCCGGGGGGACCCGCGGCGGCGGTCGAGGTCCACCTCTACCGGGCGCCGCGCGCCCAGGCGGCGCCCTTCCACCCGCCGCTGCCCGCCGGCTTCTTCCCCGGCGCGCCGGGGGGAGCGGCATGGGCCGAGATCGCCCCCGCGCAGACGCTCACCCTGCGCCCCGGCGAGCATGGGGTGGTGCGCTTCCCCTGGACCCCCGCGGTCACCGACCTCGGGCAGGTGGTGCTCTTAGCCCTCGCCACCTCCACCGCCGATCCGCTGACCGTCGGCGCCACCGACCTGCGCGCCCTGCTGCTCGCCGAGCGGCGCGCCGCGGCGCGGGTGCTCACCGTCTCGCCCGAGCTGCTGATCAGGAACGGCGTCGACGACGACGGCCGCCGCGGCGCGCTCGCCTGGGGCGGGCGGAGCCCGGACATCGTCGTCACCCAGAACCCGGCCGACCCGGCGACCGCCTTCATCGACCTGGACGACCGCGAGCCGGGCGAGCCGCTGCGCGCCGGCGCCAACCGGGTCTACGTGCGCGTCCACAACCGCAGCGCCGTGCCGCTCGACGCCGAGGTCGACCTCTTCTTCGCCCCCGTCGACGCCCCCGGGACCTGGCCCAGCCATGCCATCGCGCACGGCGTGGCGGTCGCCGGCATCCCGCCGCGGGGCTCCCGCTTCACCGCCGAGATCGCCTGGACGCCGCCGGCCGCCGCGCCCCACCTGCTGGTCGCGGTCGTCCGCCACGCCCAGCTCGACGACCCCTCGCTCCCCACGCTCCCCGCGGCGGGCGACCCGGATTTCAAGGGTTTCTGGGCGCTCTTCGCCGACCCTGGCCGCACCCTGGGGCGGATCGCCGTGCGGGCGATGCGTTTCGCGAGCTGAAGCTGAAACATTTTTCCCCGGCCATCGCCTGTACGACCAGACGAGCGAAAGGAGACGCGAGACCCCATGTTGGTCCACCCGATGATCGCCGCCTGGGAGCCCCCGAGCATCGAGCGCATCACGGCGCGGGAGAGCCGGCGCCTGGCGGTGCTGCCGGTCGCCGGTCTGTCGGGCGACCTGCACCAGGACCTCGGGCGGGGCGCCCTGGTGGTCGAGATCGCGGGGTCGCTCGCCGGCGACGAGGCGCGCGACGCCTTCCTCAAGGAGGTACGGGAGAAGTTCCTCGCCGGCGAGCCGGTCGACTTCGTGGCCGACATCGTCAAGGAGTCGGAGCTCGAGCGGGTGTTGATCGACGAGCTGGCGGTCGAGGAGGTGGCGGGCGAGGCGGACGCCTTCCGCTATCGCATCGTGCTGCGCGAATACACCGAGCCGCCCGACCCCGCCCCCGCCGGCGCCGACCTGGCGGGCGACCTCTCGGGGCTCGACGCCGATCTCGACGACCTCGCCGCCGCCGGCCTCGATCTCCTCGACCTGCCGGCGATCGCCGGCGGCGTGCCGAACGTGCCGGACATCCTGTCGCCGCTCAAGCCCGCGGCGGCAACCTTGAAGAGCGCGCTCGGCGGCGCCGGCAAGCTCCTCGATCCGGTCAAGCAGCTCCTCGGAGGCTAGGGCGATGGCACCGACCCCGCAAATCGCCGAGAACGACCTGCTCGCCGCCGTGGCCGCCTGGCTGGCCGCCGCCGGCCTCGCCCCCGCCCCGGCGCTCCTCGGCGTCGCCGAGCCGGCGGCCGGCAGCGAGCTGCCGGCGATCGTCCTCGCCCTCGAATCCCTCACCCGCTCCGGCAACGGCGTCGGCGAGCGCGGCGCCCTGGTCAGCGGCGCGCTCCCCTGGCAGGCGACGATCGACCTGGCGAATCCCCTGCTTCAGACGTCCCCGGAGGAGCCGGGCCTGCGCCTCTTGGACGCCGCGCGGCTCGTCCTCACCCTCCCCCACGGCGGCCTGGTCAAGCGCGACGGCAGCGCGGGGCCGCTCGACGGCGACGATCTCACGGTCAAGGCCGGCGGCGTCGACCGGCCGGTGGTCGCCGCGCCGCCCGCGGGGCTCGGGGTGAGCGCCGACCGGGAAGTCGGCCGGCTGACCTTCGCGACACCGCTCCCCGCCGCCGGCAGCGTCGAGGCGACCTACTTCCTCGGCCAGTGGGAGCAGCGCCTGACGCGCCTCGCCGGCACCCTGCGGGTCGACGTCTGCGCCGCCCAGGCGGGCGACGCCGCGGCGCTCTCGACGGCGGTCGTCACCGCGCTCCTCGACCCGGGCGCGCGCGGCGCGATCCGCCGCCTCCTCGCCCTGAGCGTCACGGCGCTCGGCAGCGTCGGCGCGCCCGAGGCGTCCTTCAACCTGCGCCGGCGCACGGCGCGCTTTGCTTTCGCGTATGAGCAGGAGATCAACCGGCCCGAGTCGTCGGGCGGGGTCATCGCCGCGATCCCGGTCACCACCGGGCTGCTGGCGGTCTGACGCCGCGCAGACAGGAAGAACCAAAGGAGACGGTGATGAGCGAAACGATTGGCGAGATGATTCTACCCGGCACCTACATCGAGGTGCGGGCCGAGGGGCTGATCGGGGTGGGCGGCATCGCCACCGGCAACGTCGGCGTCGTCGGCACGGCGAGCCGCGGCCCCTTGAACACGGTGCAGGTGCTCGGCAGCTACTCCGAGGCGCTCGACACCTTCGGCGCCTACGACCGCTGGCCGGACAAGGCGAGCGACCAGCCGAACGCCCTCACCCTGACCCGCACGCTCGAGCAGGTCTTCAAGGGGGGCGCGTCGACGGTCTACGCGGTGCGGGTGGCGAAGCTCGGCGCGACGCCGATGGCGGCGATGAGCTGGGCGGTGACCTCCGCCGCCGCCGGCAACCCCACCCTCTTCACCCTGACCGCCAAGACCCCCGGCACGTGGGCGAACGCCATCGCGGCCGCCCTCGACACCGCCGACGGCAAGGCGGTGTCGGCGACCAACCCGGCGATCCTCACCCTGACCCTCGGCCGCGCCAAGGAGAGCTTCTCCGGCGCGACCGCGGGCGAGCTGGCGCAGGCGGTCGCCGACGGCAGCCGCTGGGTGGACGTGAGCGGGCCCGCCGCCGCCGACGCCGCGACGGCGCCCAAGGCGATCGCCCCCGCGGCGACGCCGGGCGGCCCGGACGGCACCGGGGCGACGGCGATCGAGCTGGCGACCGGCCTCGGCCTCCTCGCCGCGCAGCCGGTCAACCTCGTCGTCGCCGGCGGCCTCGCCGCCAAGGAGGCGGCGGGCACCGTGCTCGCCCACCTCGAGCAGACGGAGAACGACGGCCGCGAGCGGATCGCCGTCCTCGGCGCCTCGACGGACGTGCCGGCCACCCTGCTCGCCGACGACGGCAGCAAGCTGGCGAGCCCGCGCGCCATCCTGGTGGCGCCCGGCATCGTGGCCAACGACGCGGCGCGGAGCAGCGAGAAGAACCCGGCGGTGAAGCTGCCGGCGTCCTACGCCGCCGCCTTGGTCGCCGGCCGCCTCGCCACCCTCGCCCCGCACGTCAGCCTGACCAACAAGGACGTGGCGGCCGACGACCTGACGACCGACTACAGCCGCGCCCAGCAGAAGCAGCTCCTGGGCGGCCAGGTGCTGGTGCTGCAGAAAAACCTCGGCATCCGCGTCCTCAAGGGGATCACCACCGACACCGGCGCGTTCCGCCAGGCCTCGGTGCGGCGGATCGTCGACTACGCCAAGACCGGCGTGCGCATCGGCTCCAACCCCTACATCGGCCGGCTCAACAACCTGCGGGTGCGGGCGGCGCTCAAGGCGACGCTCGACGGCTTCCTCTCCGGCATGGTGCTCGACGAGATGCTGACCGGCTACAAGCTCGACGTGACCGCGACCCGGGCGCAGGAGATCAACGGCCAGGCGCTGGTGACGATGCTCCTCCAACCCACCTTCTCGATCGATTTCGTGAAGGTCATCATGAACCTCGAGTAGCGCGAGAAGGGAGACGAACGACATGGCGACGACGACGGTTTTCCACGGCGCCGACGGCACCATCTCGGTGGCGGTCGAGCAGGGGCCGGCGGGCGACAAGGCGAAGACGGTGGTGGACAAGTACTCGCTGACCCCGATCGGCCGGGCGACCGGCGTGACGGTCAAGGTGACCAACGACGTGAAGCCCTTCCACGAGCTCGGCCAGCGCTTCCCCACCGAGCTGCGGCCGGGCAACATCAACGTCTACGGCACCATCGAGCGCGCCTACATCAACGGCGCCCTGCTGCGCCTGATGCTCGGCGACGCCGCCGACAGCCGGCCGCAGGGGACCTTCGTGGGCCCCTCCTTCAACCTCAGCCTGCAGCTCAAGAACCCGAACCTCCCCGACACCACGGCGACGGTGACGGTGATGGGCGTGCAGATCTCGGAGTGGAACTACAGCCTGCCCGAGGACGACTTCGTGCTCGAGCAGGTGGGCTTCCGCGCCCTGTGGATCAAGACCGAGGAGGCCGGCGGCTGAGCCGGGAAGCCCTATGACACACTCACTGTCGGCCGAAGACCTGCTGGCGAGCGGTGCCGCGACGCACACCGTGGCGCTCCCCGCGGCCCTCCTCGGGGCGGGCGCCGGCGCCGCGGAGGGGGAGGTGGTGCTGCGGCCGCTCCTGGTGCGCGACGTCGACCGGGTGGCGCGGGCGGCCCGCGAGCAGCGCGTGCTGACCAGCGTGCTGCTCGTCCAGCAGGCGCTCGTCGCGCCCAAGATGACGGTCGAGCAGGTGGGGAGCCTGCCGGCCGGCCTCGTCCAGTTCCTCGCCGAGCGGGTCAACGCCCTCTCCGGCCTGAGTCTCGGCGAGGATGACCTCGAGCGGGCGGTCAAGGCGCCGCTCGCCCGCGCCTGCTTCGTCCTGGCGCGCGAGTTCGGCTGGACGAGTGCTCGGAGCTGACCCTCGGCCAGATCCTCCTCTACCTCGAGATGCTGGCGCGCGACGAGCGCGGCGGGGCCGAGGCGTGAGCCGCGCCCCGCACCCGGCGCTGCGGCGCCTGCACGCCCTGGGCGGCGCGCCGGCCCGCGCCATGGAGCGCCTGGCGGCCCCACTCGCCGCGCTCGACCGGCTGGCGGGCGACCTGGAGGGACTCGACCTCCTCTCCGACCGCGCGATCGCCCCCTTGGTGCGGGAGATCGACCTCGCGGGGCCGCTCGACCGGGTGCTCGGCCCGGCGGCGGGCAACGAGCCGGCGGAAGCGCCGGGCGCGGCCGCCGCGCCGCCGACGCCCGCCGCGGTCCATAAACCGGCCCCTAAACGGCTGGCACCTACGCCCCCTGATAAACGGCTGGCACCTATGCCCGCACCTGAAGGTAGGGTGCGCTCTGCGCACCATCCCCTCGGCTCCGACCGCCCGAATGGTGCGCACAGCGCACCCTACGAGGCGCCCGCGGGCGCTCGCGGGGGGCCGGTCGGTCGCGGCCGCGGTCCCTCACCCCCGGCCCCTCTCCCATCTCCCTTCCACCCCCCGCCGGGAGAGGGGAGAAAAGAAGCCCCCGCACAGTCTTCTTGCTTTTCTCCCCTCTCCCCTGGGAGAGGGGCCGGGGGTGAGGGCGCTTCTCGCCGCACTTCCGGGACACCCTCTACGGCCGCCACCGAGAAACGGCTGGCACCTATAGCCCCCGCCCCCGACCTGCGCGCCCGCGCCGAGCGCGCCGGCTCCACCACCGCCGCCGACCGGCCGGTGGGCGCCTCGCCGGACCCCGCGGTGGCGGCGGTCCTCGCCCGCGCCACGGCCGCCCGCCCGGCCGCGGCGAGCGAAACCGCGGGCGCCGGCCTCCTCCTCGCCCGCGCCCTCGACCGCCTCGCGGACCGGCGCGCCGGCCGCGACCCCCGCCGCCCGCCGGCCGCGGACGACGGCTCCCCCGCTCCGCTCGCCCCTCCGCGCCCGCCGGCTCCCGCCCTGCGGCCCCTTCGCCCCGCCGCCGCCGCGGCCGGCAGGGTGGAGGGAACCTCCCGCCTCGCGCCGCCGGAGGCCACCGGCCTGCGCCGGCTCGCCGCCCTGGCCACCGCTCCCGTGGAGCCTGAGGCCGCCACATCTCCGGACCGCGGTGCTCCGGCGGCTCTCCCCGCCGCCGTGCGCGAGCGGCTGGAGGAGGCCGCCCTCGGCGCCCGGCTCGAACGGCTCCTGCGCCGCGAGGCCGCGCGGCAGGGCCTCGACCTCGCGGAGGCGGCGCCGTGAGCCTGTCGCGGCCCGGGGTCCGCCTGACCGTCGACGGACGGACGCTCACCGCCGCCGAGGCGGCGCTCGTCGCGGTCACCGTCTCGCTCGGCCCCTCCGGCGCCCACGACCCGGCCGAGGTGATGGTCTGGCCGTCGTCCAGGCTCGCCGGCACCGCGCCGGGCGCGCGGCTGTCGATCGCGCTCGGCCCGCAGGGGGACGAGGAGGACGTGTGGAGCGGCGAGGTGACCGGGGTCGCCGCCGGCGCCGACGGGGTGGTCTTGGACGGCCTCGCCGCGACCGTCGCCCTGTCGCGCCAGCGGGTCTCCCAGACCTTCCTCGACCGCTCGCTCGCCGACGTGGTGCGCGACCTCGCCGCCGCGGCGGGGGCCGAGATCGACGAGGTCCAGGGGGACACCCGCCTGCCGGCCTACGCGATCGACGACCGCCGGCCGGTGTGGGAGCACCTGGCCGACCTCGCCCGCCTGTTCGGCGCCGACCTCGGGGCGAGCCCGGCCGGCGCGCTCCGCTTCGTGCCGGCCAGGAGCGGCATCGCCGACTGGACGCTGCGCTTCGGCGCCGACCTCCTCGCCTGGAGCGGCGGCGCCGGCAAGGCCCCGGAGGCGCCCGCCGTCGCCGCCCACGGCGCCGCCTCGGAGGCCGGGGCCGAGCAGTGGCACTGGCTGCTGCGCTCGCCCGCCGCCGCCGGCGCGGGGTCGTCGGCACCGCTGCGCATCCCCGGGGTCGTGCGCACCCAGGACGCCGCGGCCGCCGCGGGCCGCGCCCTCGCCCAACGCGCTGCGCGTGCTGCCTGGGCCGGCCGCTTCGAGACCACCGGGCGGCCCGCCGTGCGGCCGGGGGACCTGGTCGCGGTCGCCGGCCTGCCGGCGGGCGACCCGGGGACCCTGCGGGTCAGGTCGGTCGCCCACCGCCTGGACGGCCGCCACGGCTTCCGCACCACGCTCAACGTCGAGGCGGCCGCGGCGGCCGGGGAGGCCCTGCCGTGAGCGACCTGCTCACCACCCTGCGCGCCATCGTGCGCGAGGAGCTCGCGCGGCGCGCCCAGCCGGAGCTCGCGACCGTCACCCGCGTCTGGGCGCGCGAGGGGGACGACAGCCGGAGCAACCACCAGGTGAGCCTGCGCCTGCGCGGCAGCGGCGCCGAGCTCGAACGGGTGCCGGTCGCCGTGCCGCGCCTCGGCCTCTCGGCGCTCCCCAACGAGGGGGACCTGATGCTCGTCGCCTTCGTCGGCGGCGACTTGAACGCGCCGGTCGCCCTCGGCTGCCTCTACGACGAGCAGGCGCACCCCCCGGTCGCGCAGCTCCACGAGGTGGTCTACCAGCCGCCGGACGACGCCGATTCGGCCGTGCGCCGCTTCCACTGCGAGCTGTCGAACGGCGCCGCCCTCACCTTGAGCGACGACAAGCTCGAGATCGTCCTCGGCGACACCTCGATCGTCGTCGACCGGGACGGCGACCTGACCCTCGCCGCCAAGGGCAACCTCAAGCTCACCGCCCAAGGGGACATCGAGCTCACCGCCCAGGGGGACGTGAAGGTCACCGCCCAGGGGCAGCTCCAGGCCAAGGGGATGGCGGCGACGGTCGAGGGGCAGAGCCAGGCGAGCTTCAAGGCGCCGCAGCTCGGCATCGCCGGCATGCTCCAGTTCAGCCCGTCTTGAGGAGGAGGACGACGACCATGCCCGGACCCCCCGTCTCGCTCGGTTGCGCGGTGCTGTTGAGCCCCGGGGCCGCCGGCCCGCCCGACTCCGGGGTGATCACCGTCATCCCGCAGACCTTCGTCACCGCCGGCGGGCAGCCGCTCGCCGTCGCCGGCAGCCTCTGCCAGATGGTCAACTCGGTCACCGGCGCCCCCTACCCCCTGCCGGTGGGGACGGGCGGCTCGGCCTCGGTCACCGTCGCGGGCCAGGGGCTGCTCCGCCTCGGCGACCAGATCCCCTCCGGCCCCGGCGTGCTCACCATCCTCGGGCCGCCGGCCGCCCCTTACCTGTCGGACACGGGGGCGCCATGAAACCGACCCGTCTCGAGACGATCGCCCCGCTCCTCGGCCGCGACCTCGCCCTGCAATATCTACAGGGCGGCGGCTTCTTCGAGGATGCCGACGTCGCCGTCGTTCCGCACGACGCGCGGGGAAAGGCCGATCTCGGCGTCGCCGACGGCCTCGACAATTTCACCCAGGCGATCGCCAACCGCCTGAAGACCCGCCGCGGCGAGCTCGCCCCCCTCGGCCACCCGACCTACGGCTCGCGCCACCACGAGCTGATCGGCGAGCCCAACGTGCCGCGCACCTGGAACCTGATCAAGCTCTACGTCCTCCAGGCGCTGCGCGACGAGCCGCGGATCGAGAAGGTGCTCGCCGCCACGGTCGGCCCCGAGCACCAGCCGCCGCGCGACTCGGTGCGGATCGACCTCACGGTCCAGCTCACCGGCCGGCCCGAGCGGGTCGACCTCGTCGTCCCCTTCTCGTTAGAGGCCGCCCTGTGACCTACGCCGCCGAGCCCTACGCGCAGTTCGTCGACGACCTGCTGACCGGCCTGACCGGCGGCGTGGTGCGGGAGTCGTTCGTCTTCGTCCCCGAGGACGCGCCGTTCCTCCTCGCGCCGCGCGGGCCGGTGCTGCGCTCGACCCTCCAGGTCTTCGGCCAGGCCGACGGCACCTATCAGAGCTTCCGGCTCGACCGCGATTTCACCTTGACCGCGGAGAACGCCATCCAGTGGAAGGCGCGCGCCGACGGCACGCCGGCGGCCGACGCCGTCTGGCCCGACGTGGGGACCCCCTTCTTCGTCAACTACGACACGGCCGGCACCTCGCCCCTCCTCTCCGACCGCAACCCGGGGAGCGTCACCCGCCTCTTGGCCGAGAGCCTGGCCCGCGAGTACGCCGTCCTCTCGCGCCAGCTCGCAGGGGTCTACCGCGCGGGCTTCCTCGCCACCGCCGGCGGGCGCGACCTGGACCAGCTGGTGGCGCTCCTCGGGCTCACGCGGCGCAGCCGCACCTTCGCGACAGGCACCGTGGTCTTCGCCCGCGCCACCCCGGCGGCGGCGGACGTCTTCATCCCCGCCGGCACGCTCTTGTCGACCGCCGAGCCGCCGGCCGCGGTCTTCGCGACCGTCGAGGACCGCACGCTCCACCGCGGCTCGCTGTCGGTCGAGGCGCCGGTGCGCGCCACCGTCGCCGCCGCGGCCGGGGTGGTGCCGGCGCGCGCGATCACCGTCATCCACCGTCCGATCTTCGGCATCGAGAGCGCCGCGAACCCCGAGCCCACGACCCTCGGCAGCGGCGACGAGAGCGACGCCGAGCTGCGCGGCCGCGCCACCCGCGCCCTGGAGGCGGGGGGGCGGGCGACGGTCGGCGCCCTGGTCGCGGCGCTCACCACCCTCCCCGGGGTGCGCGAGAAGGACATCCGCCTGGCCGAGGACCCGCTCAAGCGCCCCGGCGTCGTCACCCTCTCGCTCGCCGCGCCGGCGTGCGGGTGATCCACAACCTCGACGCCCCCTTCCCGCCCGGCGCGCTCACCCCGGGGGACAACGCAGTCGACGACCTGGAGCCGCCCGCCGAGGCCACCGCCGTCACCGGCGCCCTCTACTTCCCGGTGGCGGTCGCCGCCGTCCTCCTGCCGGCCGCGGGGAACCTCTCGCCGCAGGCGCGCAACTCGCTCAAACGCAAGGGAGAGACGGCGGTGCGCGACTTCGTCGCCGCGGCCGGGGTGGGCGAGACCCTGGTCTACAACCGCCTGGTCGCCGACCTGATGGCGCTCGACGGCGTGCTCGACGTCACCTTAGAGCTCTATCCGCAGCCGCCGCAGACGACACCCCCGACGCCGCCGACCCCGCCGACCACCTCGCGCCACCGCAACCTGCAGCCGAGCGCCACCCTGCGGCCGACCGTCGATCCGGCCCAGGGGGGGGCGCTCGCCGTCGAGGTCGGCGGCCAGCTCGTCGCCCTGGACGTCGCCGTCACCGTCCAGCTCCTCGGCGCCGGGGCGCTGGGCGACCTCACCGTCGACCTCGAGGAGGTGCGCCAGGAGATCGCCGCCCGCCTCGGCGACAGCGTGCCGGCGCTCCCGGCGCTCTCGGCCGA
>Ga0209265_1000364_pt1 | contig 12206 bp, 13 predicted proteins | sample GraSoiAngelo_103_FD_185872 | JGI IMG/M metagenome (GOLD analysis project Ga0209265, IMG submission 185872) | Grasslands soil microbial communities from the Angelo Coastal Reserve, California, USA - 14_0903_05_20cm (SPAdes) (version 2) | ecosystem: Environmental > Terrestrial > Soil > Grasslands ...
CTTCTTTATTTTTTAATTGAGTTTGGAGTTGGCTTAACTGGGGATTATCAGGAGGAGAAGTTATTTTACTCTTAATTTCAGCAATCACCGCTTCTAAAATGCTCTCTCTCTCTCTCTCTCTCTCAGTGCTTAGTTCTAAATCAGTAATAATCTTATTGATAATCTCTTTTTCTTTTTGAGCTACTTTGCTATCACAATCGCACTTATGCTCTTTTAGTTGGTCGTTTTCAGTTTTTAAGGTGTCTCTTTCTGATTTAAGGGTGTCGTAATCAGAGTGGGGGCAAGTAGGGATAGCATCTAAGAGAGTTTGGAGTTCAGGGTCAGAGATTTTGCCGGAGAGTTTAGTATTAATTCGCTGATACTCTTGACTTTCAGCGTGCTTTTGGTTATAATCACTGTGAGAAGAAGTATGACAAGGAACCGAGCAAGAACAGACATGATTATCTTTTCAGTTTTGTAAGGCATCTAAATCGGCTTGTTTGGCTAATTTCTGAACTCAATCACGGGGTAAAGTAGTGGTGCCGAGGACTTGATTAATTAATTGGTTTTGTCGTTTTTCTTTATGGAGTATTTGACCGATGGTTTGACCTTTTAAGACCTCTTTTTTTAGTCTTCGAAAAAGAAGCGGAGATAAGTTTTTATATTTTTTTTGGGCATTAAAACCAGGAGGTAAATCACCTTTTTCACTTAATTTATATCCAATAACTTTAAGAAGTTTTTCAATAATTATGCCTAAGTTACCATTTACCTTTTCATTATTTTTCTCTTTTTTTAATACTCATTCAAAGTTCTTAATTATGTCCTCTTTAACCACTGTTTCATATTTTGTTCTGACCTCGAATGGCACGATAACTCCATGTTCATTCGGAAGTTCATCGAGCATTTTATCATAGGTCAAAGGGAATTCACTAATATTTTCAACAGCATTCGCATAAATCTCCCTACAAATATCCTGGGCCAATTCATTGATTTTATCAAAACCTAAATCAATTGTTTTGTTTAATCTTTCTTCTCAGGTTTTACCATCTAGCAAGTCGATATCAAAAATTCCCTTGAAAACCATTAAATCATTGATTGCTGTTTTTCAGAACTCAAATAAATTCCGATTTGGTTGGTAAAAAATTGTCATAATAGAATATTTTAGACTGTTTTTTTTTTTTTTTTTGCTAAAAAGCCTTAGAGAATGGGAAAAAGTTTTATTAAGAGTTCTTGAATGTTCAACCCGAATACTTAATACTTTTTTCTTAATCCTCTTAAATGTAGAACATTTAACAACTACTAAAAACCCCATTCTCTAATAAAGGTTTCTATGAGTATTCAAAGGTAAAAAAAGAAGTAAAAGTAGATATCCAAGACTTCCCCTAAACCTCCAATCTTTTTCCTCTGAATTCTTTGGCAATCTTTAAATGGAAACTTATCTGTAATTTCTCCAAATAACTAGCCAAATCATCTAATCTTAGTAAGTTTATTCGACAATATAAAACATTATCTAATCTACTTGGGGAAATTCCTAAATCATAAGCCAAATCTTTCAAAGACAATTCATTTATTCTTTTATACCTTGCTATATTTTGACAAATATCATACTTGCTTTTCTCTAACTCACTAGCATTCTCCGGCAAAGCATAATTCCCCCCTTCATAATTAGGGTCAGATAACCTTTTAATAATTTCCTCTTGGGTTTCTTTTCTTTTATTTACCATTTTTTTCTAATTCTATAACAATTAACTACTATAAAAGTTTTTTGGTTCTCAATCTGCCAAACTAACTTATATTTTTTGTCTTGGTGAAGTATCTTTTCTAAGACAAAATAATCAGTAGTTAGTTTATCAGGTTGAAAATCCTTTTTATCAACAAATAATTTCAATAGTTCTAAAATCAACTCATCGGTAATGTCAGAATGCTTTTCTTTGTAATACTGACTAATCTCTACTTTCTGAAAAGAATAACCATTAGTCTCCAAAGATAGAGAATAAGTTTTCTTTTCTTTTTCTGACATTATTAAGTTATTTTTTCTTTTAGTGTTATAATCATTTTCTGTTCCCCTTAAAAAACCCTAAACTCCCTCTCTCCTCCTACCAATAGCCTACTTCCTAAAATTATATTAAGAATAGTTGGAAGGAGGAGACCTCCTACACAATGAGCCTAGGGCGTGTTTTTCATTCGCCCCACCATTAGTTTTTTTGCCAATGGTGCTTCGGGTCGTAGGTTATTAACCTAGACTTCTCCGATTTCTAGCTTTCTTTCTTGTGGTGATTTGGGTAAAGTAGTCAAATACTTTCCCAAAATAGACAATAATTAAAAAAAGGCGTAAATGCCCCTAATTACTGCCTATTTTGAGAGGGTATTCCCTAGTGTTATAATCATTTTCTGTCAGGGTGGTTCCCTAACAGTAGTAAAGGTTTCTTGAATGGTGTTATAATCAATTTCAGTATGGTTTTTTTGATAAGTTTTTAAGTAGAATAAATGCTCTCTAATACTCTTATACTCAATTCCGCTAATCTCAGTTAGTTTAGTAAAGAATTCTTCCGCATTCCTTCATATTTTATTCTGATAAGGAAAAAAAGTCCCTCAGGCTTTATATTCATAATAGCCTAATTTCTTACCCTCTTTATCATAATAGGCATTACCGGGAAGCATTACTTCCCCACTTAGTTTAGCATCACCTATTTTTTTCCCTGAGTAGTAAAGAGTGCCAGTTTTTAATCCTCCTAAACTTCTAACTGGAACTGGTATTCTAATATGACCTTTGGGACTAGTGATATAACCGCAACGGAATAACTTGGCTAATTTAGTTCATTTCTTACAATCAATATCTAATCAGATAATCGCACAGTTATTTCAGTTATCTTTATAGATACGAACACAACCTCTTGGTAAGTTATTGAGGTCTATTTTGGGCTTATATCAGTAGTTATCAGCATTTCAGTTCTTAATAATAGGGTGTTTAAGTTTAGTTGGAACTGGAACAAAAGAACGGTGATTGACTAATAACTTTAAGAGTTGTTTTTGCTTGGTTTGTTGGAAGTTGGAAAGAGGTTTAGTAGGTTTATTGACTTTTAGTTTAGCCCGATATTTCTTTTGGGCTAGTAGATATTTTTGCTTATTTTTGGTGTAGTAAGAGACAAAATAACCCCCTCTATGCTTGCTTTTTTTATTGAAATTTAGTAAATGAGTAGTAGTTAATTCTACTGCTCGAACATTCGCAAGGTTCGACATAGTAATTATTAGTTTAGCCCTAGCCAGTTCCGCCGAACCTTGCGAGAACAAAGAAACTAAACTAGAACCCTTAGCCTAATTATGAACCTAGGGCTAAACCAACAATCTTATATATAATAGTTTTACTTCCAAAACTTCTTTAACTCCTGATATTCAGAAAAACCAACTAATAACTTCCTTAACTTTCCAGTATACTCATCATGCTTTTTCCCATGTCCACCCTTAATCTCTTGACTTTTGGGGTCAATATCGGTTAATACTGCATGAGCTAATTCATGACAAACAACTTCAACTAAACTCTCTGTATTAAATCATTTTACAAATTCCTCTTTGCTTTCAAAGAATACTTGCAAGCCCATTTGCTTATGAAGGAATAATTTATTGAGGTAAATGGTTCTAGTGTAAACTGGAATATCACCCATTTTTAGTAAAGGTTCTCGGATATGTCAACCTCTCCTAACTTCTACTCTTTTCTTTTCCTCATTTCAATAAGGTTCTTCTAAATCAAAACCACCAAAACGGATAACTGGTTCTACTTCGAGACTACCAAAAGGTAAGTTATTTTCTTTTCGGAATTCCCAATAAAGTTTATTGATTAAGTATTCAAAAAAGCGATCTATCATTTTCAATCTTTAATTTCCTCACATTTCCATTCTTTTTTAATTACTTTTCTCTTGTTATCCAAGGTAAATATTTCACTACAACCAAAGGCTTTTCCTTCTAGGTTAGAATTAGCATTTTTTATTGTTGGTTTTATTGGTTTACTCATATTAACTAATTTTAAACATACCCCCTCCTCAAATACTCCCTAAACTTCTTCCTCTGCCAGTCAACTAATCTATTATAATATTTCTTTCCTAAACAACTAAGGCAAAGTATTTTATAACTACTACTTACCCCTCAAAAGTTAGGGTTATTCCTATTCTTAATCTTTCCCGTTTTCCCTGCTCCCTTTAACTCCTTACTACATAAATAACAACTAGCCCAGTCATAAGGACGATTAGGCTTAATTGGTTCCTCAATTCTTTTCTTTCTCTTTCTAACTAAATCACAACCGATAATATTCTTGCTTGCTGGCAAGCATAGTTCCGGACATAAAACATGCTCTTTCTCATGCTTATTACAATATCATTTCCCTCATGGTTCTCAACCTAAATTAAGGATATTGATATGTCTATAATCACAGATTTCAAGGTCTAGTTGCTTAATGTCTTTTATCTTTTGGTATTCCTCCCAACTGATTTTTGTCATGTTTTAATGGTTGCTTTCCTCTTACTTTAAAAAAGTAGCAAAAAATTCCTAAATTAGGGATAGTAAAAGTCAAGATTTCTTAACCCTCTTTTTACCTCTTTTTGCTTATACTTTAACAATAAATTTTTAATCTAAACTTGCTTTTATTAGATTTTATCACATATACCTATTTTAGAACAAAATTATAATGTTTTTCCCTCTATTGTGGTTAGTTTAAAAAAGACCAAGGCAAGAGCCTTGATTTTAGAGGGGAATTTGGGGGGTGTTTGGAAGATTTTAGAGGTTGAGAAAAGTTTTTCTTTGGTTCTTTCTTTTAGAAAGAGTTTTAATTGCCTTTTATAAAATATGTATTTTTTGGCATAGTTTTAAATCTTTATTTAGGAGGAATTTCCTGTCATTGTTGAGTTTCAGTTAAATACTCTTGATGGTTATAGTATTTAGGTCTTTTATCAATTCTAATATGTAAGTAATGGACTGCTAAACCACTAGTAGATAATCAGCGAGTAGCACCATTAGCATTAATTAGGTTTTCCTCCATTTTCTCACCGACTTTTTGTCAAAAGGCTTCCCATTGTCCTATTGAAGTGTTATCAGTAAACTTGTTAATATTTTTGTAATCAGAGCCTTTTGGAATAGGGACAATTAGAGTGTCGCCACTGAAACTGGCAAAACTTACTACATCATTATTTCTACCAAACTTCTCTTGAAAACTGGAATAGTCTTGCCTAATATTATTTAAGGCTCCTGAATTAACTAATACGAATTCAAAAGGTTTGTTAATTGTATTGCTAGATACCGGAATGCATTCTCAAAAATAACCAGGGAATTCTGCTGATGCTCTGTTTAATTCATCCTTGAATGTTCTTAAAAAGTTGTTATCTTTTGCTTTTAAAAGGTTAATAAAATCTCGGTAAGTTAGTTTACCACTTTCCGAATTAACGGTATATTTTATTGTATTATTGCTTATTATACTTTTGTTAAATATGTATGTCATAAGATTTTAATTATTTTCTTTTATTTTGCTTGCTTTTTTTGTAAATTAGAACACCAACTAAACCTATTACTGATAAAACGGCTCCGCCAATTAGTCAAGGAGTTAGAGAACTGTTATTAGTTGGCTGTTGAGTATTAGAATTATCAACCCCCACAATGCTTTCTAATTTTTCTAACTTTCTCTGATTTCATTGTAATCTGTTTTGTCGTTCTGAACTAGTTAGAGTTTGATTATCCCTTAACTGCTCGTTTTCAGTTTTTAAGCGGTTGATTTCAGAAATTAATTGTTCGCGAGTTCAATTGTTATAATTATCTTGAAAATTACCTGGAATTTGAGGGCGTTCAGGTCTATACTGAATATCACCCTCTCTTAAATATTCTTGATGTTCGTAATATTTCGGTTTATCGCAAATTCGCACATGGAAATATTTAACCGCTAAACCATGAGTAGACATTCACCTTGTAGCACCACCGCTATTACTCAAACTTTCAGTCATTTTATTACCGACCTCTTGCCAAAAACTATTTCACTGACAAACCAAGGCACTATCGGCAAAGTTGCTAATATCTTTATAATCCATTATCCTATCATCATAACTACATGGGGCATCGCTTTCCCTTGATGGAATAGGAGTAACCAAAGTTGCATCTCTACTTAAATTGGGGAAACTGACAACATAACCATCTCTACTTTTTCCAAAATGTTCTTGGAAACTAGAATAATCTTGTCTCATGTTTTTTAACTCTGGTGAATTAACCGCCACAAATTCAAACTCTTTATTAAGAGTGCTATTTGATACTGGAATACACTCTCAAAAAAAATGAGCTATCTCGCGAGCATCTAAATCTGTTGAAACCCTATTTATCACTTGTCGTCAATTCTTTAAAAATTCATTATCTCTATTTCTTAAAAGGTTAATAAATTCCGCATAAGTCAACTTGCTACCATCTTGCTTTGCAAACTGATATTTTACTTTATTATTATTTATTTTATTTTTAATTACTGTTGTATATGTCATATTAATTGTGTGTATTGTATTACTAATTTTTTAATTTATCATTAATTTTTTCCGATACACGAAATGCTTCGGTAAAAGAACAACTACTACTTTTACTTTTATACTCCTCCCAACAATGCCTCACTAATGCTTCCTCTCATTCACTTGCCCTTCTATATCCATTAGTTTCACCACCTAAGGGAATTTGGTTTTCCGCATTTAACGGCTTACTATTAAAACTTAGTGCTTCCGACCTAGTGGAGTCATTTGGGAGATAAGCAAATCCGGTGCAACAAACAGTTCCTTTATGATTACTATCTCTTATATTAATCCCCAATGCTTTATCAATAAGTCGAGCATGAACCACGCCAGTTTCAGGAGCATCAGTAGGTCAACCCTCAGTGCATTTTACAACTACATAAAAACTCTGACCTCTGCGTCCACATGCCTCACCAAATTCATTAATTCACTTAAATTTTCCATTAATAGCATAGATAATCGCACCAGTATAATTTTTTCAAGAATAAAAATAATCACTATCGCAAGAAATTTTACAAGTGGGTCTTTCATAAGTTCCAAAACCTAATTCACGTTTCGCTTTCCTATAAAGGTATGGAAAATCGCTTTTACCCGGTCCATACTGGGAACCTTGAACCACTTGGGAATTAAACTCATCCTCATAACTGTTAATTATTTTGTCATCACTCTCATAAGTTTTCATAAATTCCTCAAAAGAGGGAACTTTATATTCATCTTTCAATTCATAAACCGTTTCAAAAGGCTTTTTTGCCACTAATGGCATTATGTCTTTTCGCATAATTTTATTAATTTACTTTCATTTATTATTGACTAGTTTTTACAGAACTATAACTGCTTTATTTGTAAGGCAAATTAGTAAGCGGTTGAACTTACTTTATTGTCGTTCTGTTTTTTAGTTTTCTAAATCTTTAATTCGCGACTTACTGTCGCAAGACTGGGTGTTCTCAGATATAAAGAATTAATTTGTTTTTGTTGTTTGCCATGATACCTCATATATTTTCTGTTCCTTAATTTAGTTTTTAATAAGTTAGTGTTATAATCATTTTCTGTATCTAAACTCTCTTCTCCCTCTCTCCTCCTACCAATAGCCTACTTCCTAAAATTATATTAAGAATAGTTGGAAAGAGGAGACCTCCTACACAATGAGCCTAGGGCGTGTTTTTCATTCGCCCCACCATTAGTTTTTTTGCCAATGGTGCTTCGGGTCGTAGGTTATTAACCTAGACTTCTCCGATTTCTAGCTTTCTTTCTTGTGGTGATTTGGGTAAAGTAGTCAAATACTTTCCCAAAATAGACAATAATTAAAAAAAGGCGTAAATGCCCCTAATTACTGCCTATTTTGAGAGGGTATTCCCTAGTGTTATAATCATTTTCTGTCAGGGTGGTTCCCTAACAGTAGTAAAGGTTTCTTGAATGGTGTTATAATCAATTTCAGTATGGTTTTTTTGATAAGTTTTTAAGTAGAATAAATGCTCTCTAATACTCTTATACTCAATTCCGCTAATCTCAGTTAGTTTAGTAAAGAATTCTTCCGCATTCCTTCATATTTTATTCTGATAAGGAAAAAAAGTCCCTCAGGCTTTATATTCATAATAGCCTAATTTCTTACCCTCTTTATCATAATAGGCATTACCGGGAAGCATTACTTCCCCACTTAGTTTAGCATCACCTATTTTTTTCCCTGAGTAGTAAAGAGTGCCAGTTTTTAATCCTCCTAAACTTCTAACTGGAACTGGTATTCTAATATGACCTTTGGGACTAGTGATATAACCGCAACGGAATAACTTGGCTAATTTAGTTCATTTCTTACAATCAATATCTAATCAGATAATCGCACAGTTATTTCAGTTATCTTTATAGATACGAACACAACCTCTTGGTAAGTTATTGAGGTCTATTTTGGGCTTATATCAGTAGTTATCAGCATTTCAGTTCTTAATAATAGGGTGTTTAAGTTTAGTTGGAACTGGAACAAAAGAACGGTGATTGACTAATAACTTTAAGAGTTGTTTTTGCTTGGTTTGTTGGAAGTTGGAAAGAGGTTTAGTAGGTTTATTGACTTTTAGTTTAGCCCGATATTTCTTTTGGGCTAGTAGATATTTTTGCTTATTTTTGGTGTAGTAAGAGACAAAATAACCCCCTCTATGCTTGCTTTTTTTATTGAAATTTAGTAAATGAGAAGTAGTTAATTCTGCTTCTCGAACATTTACGAGGTTCGGCATGTGATTATTAATTTAGCCCTAGCTAGTTCCGCCGAACCTCGTAAGAACGAGGAACTAAACTAAAACCCTCAGTCTAATATGAACCTAGGGCTAAACCAACAATCTATATTATAATTTTACTTCCAAAACTTTTTTAATTCCTGATATTCCTCAGAACTTTCAATAATTTTTACCATTTCTGCCACTAATTTCTTATGTAAGTCTCCATGCTCTTCTTCTTCGGGATAGAAATCAGTTAAAATTGCATGAACTATTTCATGAGCCAATACATAAATAAAAGCCGAAAAACCAAAATGCTTCTTAAATTCTTCTTTTTCTTCGTAATAGTGTCTTAACCCTAGAGAAATAATTCATTAAGGTAAATGGTTCTAGTAGGAATGGTAAAGTTATCACCTAAAACTAATAAAGGTTCTTTTTCATGAAACCCCTGCCGAACTTCTACTTTGCCAGTCTCTTCATTAAGATAAGGTTTTTCTAAAACTAGACCACCAAATCTAATAATTGGTTCAGGCTGTAATTTTCCATGAGTAAAGCCTAACTTTTCCCGAAAACGGTAATAATAGGCAGTAATGAGATAAGCAAATAATCTTTCGCCTATTCTTTCTATTTTCGGCGTCGGCATACTAACTCTACTTCTTTACTGCCTGGCTTGCTGATTTGGTAAAAGTCAGTAATAACTACTTGGTAGTCTTTGCTGATATCTTTTACTGGCATGTTTTTATTTTTTTCTCTTAATTGAGTTAACCAGTCTTGGTTTTCATTCATATTAATTATTTTTATCGATTAGTTAGAAAAAGAGGTTTAATTTCTTCTACTCATACCCCCTCCTCAAATACTTCCTCCAACTCTTCCTCTTCCCACTACTCATCCTCCGATAAAACTTCTCTCCAATACACTCCAAACAAAGTATCTTATAAGCTGAACCTACTCCTCAGAAACTAGGGTTATTTCGGTTTTTAATAACTCCATGCTTCCCTGCTCCTTTGAGTTCCTTAAAGCATAGGTAGCAGTTGGCTAAATCATAAGCCCTATTCGGCTTAACTAGTTCCTCTCTCCTCTTTGTCCTTTTCCTCACCAACTCACACCCAATAATATTCCTACTGACCGGCAAACACAACTTCGGACATAATACATGCTCCCTCTCATGCTCTTTACAATACCATTTCCCTCAGGCTTTTCAACCTAAATTAAGAATATTTACATGCCGATAATCACAGATTTCAAGGTCTAATATCTTTATATCCTTTATCCTCTGATACTCTTTCCAAGTCAATTTAGTAGTCATAATGGTCTAATTCCTTATGCTTTTGCTTTACTTTCTCCTTAGTTTTTTAGGTCTCTCATATTTCAACTAGTCAAACAATAAACCCAAGCAAAATAATGGGTCTTTCCCCATCTCAAAAAAAGTAGCAAAAAAATATTTTTCGCATTAGTCTCATTCCCTCACTTTTTTAAAGGTCTTTTTTACCCCTTTTTTACTATAGGTTTAATTACTTTTTCCATTCAATATTTACCTTTTACTTATAATTTATCACATATACCTATATTTTAACACTTTTATAAAGATTTTCCCCCTATTGTCTCCTTTTTAAAAAAAGACAAGGTAGGAAGCCTTGATTTGTAGGGGTTTTGGGAGATTTTTTTTTTGGTTCTTTTTTTTAAGAATCTTTCCAACCAAATACCTCCTTAACTTTCTTTTCTATTTCCGGGTAATATTTTGGATCCAATATTCCTAACTTTTTGATAATTCGATTATGACTATAAGTTTTGATTTGGTCGGGCAGAGCCTTACCTTTCTTACCCTGAAAACTGATTAAGATTTCAAAAGGATATAATCGGTCAAATTTCTTACTAGTGATTGGTAAGAAAATATACCTTTTCCCTCACTGATTTAACTCATTAGTAGATACAATTATTTCATTATCTCAGTTCCTTCGGTTTCTTTGAGACTAGTTCTAAACTTATAGACTTCTCATTGTTGAGCAGGCGAAAACTTTTCTTTTACCATTCCTCATTAACTATATCTTCCTGTTCGGCGTTTTCTAGTTCATTAGCTTCTTGTTCTCTTTGTTTATCTTTTGTTGCTTCCCCATAATTAGCAAAAATGCCTTCTTTTTGAGTTGGTTCTTGATAAACTTTATAGTCTATGTGAGATTTTTCCAAGAGTTTTTTTACTTGTTGCGGTCGGTTAGTCTCAATAACAATTAGTTCTTTCATATTCCTAATTTTACTAACTATCCTACCTAAAAACTTATGCTTAATTGAACTAAGCACTCTTCTCTTTCAAACTTTCCCCCATTTCTTTCTTAAACCCTTTAATCAGTAAATAAGCCAACACTAGCAAACTACCAATAGATAATACTCCTAAACCGATATTTAGGTAAGTGGAACTTTTGTAATTGCTTGCTAAATCATTTATTTTCTGTCCAGTATATTTACCTTGTAATTCTTCAATATTGGTGAGAGAAGACAAAGCAGTAATTTCCTTTTTGAAGACTTTGGAGTCTATTCCTTGGCTAGTTAGTGAAGTTTCAATTGTCTTAATAATTTCTTCCTTGATGGTTTTTTCTTTCACTTCACTTGATTTATTAAGAACTTGGGCTAAAAGTCCTTTTTGTTTATCATTCAATTGACTTTCTAAACTATTCTTGGCGGTTGTTAGTTCCTGATTTTCGGCTTGTTTTTGGGCGATTAGTTTTTCTAAGTCTAATTGAGACTGATTGCCTTTTTTCAATTCGGAGATTTCGGCTTCTTTGTTTTTCAGTTGTTCTTTTAATTGAATATCATCCTGGGGAGGGGATATTTTAGTTTTGATTTCAGTGATAACGGCTTCTAAGGCGTTCTCTCTCTCTCTCGGTAGATAAGGATAAGTCAGTAATGATTTTAGTAATAATTTCGGCTTCCTTATCGACTACTGCTTGGGCTTTTTCTGTCTGATAGTTGGCTTGCTGTTGAGTTAATTGTTCCTGCCTATCTTGGGCTAATCTTTCCGCCACGACTAACTTATTGGCTAAATCATTATCGGTTGGTGGGCAAGTATGATTATCTTTGAAGTCTTTTAATTGGCTATAATCAGCATGAGCCGAGTAGGGGGCGGAAGAACAAACATGATTATCCTTTCAGTTCTGTAAGGCATTTAAATCGACTTTTTTGGCTAATTTCTTAACTCAATCACGGGGTAAAGTAGTGGTGCCGAGGACTTGATTAATTAATTCGTTTTGTCGTTTTTCTTTATGGAGTATTTGACCGATGGTTTTACCTTTCAAGACCTCTTTTTTTAGTCTTCGAAAAAGAAGCGGAGATAAGTTTTTATATTTTTTTTGGACATCAAAATCAGGAGGTAAATCACCTTTTTCACTTAATTTATATCCAATAACTTTAAGAAGTTTTTCAATAATTATGCCTAAGTTACCAGTTACCCTTTCATTATTTTTCTCTTTTTCTAATGCTCATTCAAAGTTCTTAATTATTTCCTCTTTAACCG
>Ga0209265_1000365_pt1 | contig 12186 bp, 10 predicted proteins | sample GraSoiAngelo_103_FD_185872 | JGI IMG/M metagenome (GOLD analysis project Ga0209265, IMG submission 185872) | Grasslands soil microbial communities from the Angelo Coastal Reserve, California, USA - 14_0903_05_20cm (SPAdes) (version 2) | ecosystem: Environmental > Terrestrial > Soil > Grasslands ...
GCCACCGACGAGGACAAGCTCACGCGTCTCCTCCGCGCGCTGCTCGACAACGCCGTCCGGCACACCCCCCAGGGTCACGTCGTGGTCATCGCGCGGCCGGCAAGCGGGGGCGCCACGCTCGAGATCCGCGACAGCGGTCCCGGCATCGCGCCGGAGCTGATCGTCGAGACCGAGGACGTGATCGCCGGCCGCACCGGCGCACGGCCGCCGCGCCAGCTGGGCTTCGGCCTCCGGCTCGCGGCGCGCCTCGTCCGCGCCCTCGGCGCATCGCTCACGCTCGTCGGCGGGCCCGACGGCACGACCTGTCACCTCGTCATCCCGGACCTCGCGGCGGCCGACGCTCCTCACGTCGCCTACGGCGGCTGAGCGTCGGCCGCCGCCCCGCGGTCCCCGGGCACCGCCGCCTGCCTGTCGTCGTTCCCGGCCCAGCACGATTGACCCAGCTGGACCGATGGGCGAGATGGGCGACATGGGCGTGACGAACAACGTCTTCTCGTTCGCGGCCAGCCTCGTCCGCCTCGGTCGCGGCGCGTTCTCGCGCGTGACCGAGGGCCGCCGCGCCGAACCGGCCGAGGTGCTCGAGCTGTACGACTTCGAGGGCTGTCCGTACTGCCGCAAGGTGCGCGAAGTCCTCACCGAGCTCGACCTCGACTACCGGGCACATCCCGTGGCGCACGGCAGCCCCCGCCGTGAGGAGCTCGTGCGGCTCGGCGGGAAGATGCAGGCGCCCTATCTGGTCGACAAGAACACGAACACCCGCCTGTACGAGTCCGACGACATCATCGCCTACCTGAACGAGCGCTACGGCGGCACGCGGCGCGCCGGCTGGTGGCTGCCGGTGCCGAGCCTCCTCGACAACGTCAATTCCGGAATGGCCAGTGCGATACGGCTCGGGCGGGGGAGCCGATGCCGGACGCGGAGTCCGCGCGGCGGTCTCAAACCCCTCACGCTCTACAACATGGAAGGCTCGCCCTTCTGCCGCAAGGTGCGGGAGACGCTCAGCGAGCTCGACCTGCCGCATCTGGTGCGCAACGTGCCGAAGGGGAGCCCGAAGCGAGCGGAGCTCGAGAAGCGCGGCGGCAAGGTCCAGGTGCCGTATCTCGTCGATCCCAACACGGGCCGCGAGATGTACGAGTCGGACGACATCGTCGTCTATCTGGAAGCGGAGTACGGCGCCCGCAGCGAGGGCGGCCGCGGCCGGCGCCATGCGGCGCAGTGATGTTGCAGCAAGCTGATGAGCGACAACGTGCGCGAGGTGTACGCCCTGCCGCCGCGGCGCACGCCACCCGGCATACCCGCCGCTCGCCCCTGACGCCGCACCTATTGGTGATGGCAGTAGATGCAGGCCTCGGCGCCGGTGCCGACGATCGAGGGATCGTTCGTGGGGTCGGCATCCTGGTAGAGCGCCACGCGCGCCGCCGCGTTCGCCACCCGGTCCTGAGCGAGGCCGCGGAAGGGCCAGTCCGCGCCGAGCAGGTTGCTCAGCCGTACCAACGCTCGGCGTCGCTCAGGCGGTCGCCCTTGGCGTAGAGATCGCCGAAGAGAAGGAGCGCGCCCTGCGTGTTGTGCGGGGCCATGCCCGCGTTGCCGCAGATCTCGGGCATCGTCTGCACGCAGTCGACGTTCGGCGGGCCGAGCCCGGCGTCGACCAGCTCGAGCGCCCGGACCATCAGCGGATCGCCGGGCGCCACGACGGCCGGGACGACCCCGATGAAGTCGAAGCTGTTGAAGAGCGGATCGAGGGGCACTGCGGCGTCGAGCTGCGTCAGGCCGGCGGCGACGAGGCAGGCGTCGCGATGCGCGACGCCGTTCACGTAGGTGGCGGCGGCGCGGAACCCCGGGCTGCGGGCGTCGTCGGGGAGGAGCGGCACGGCCGCGTCGAGCGCCGCGCTGGCGCTCGCCGCCTCCCGCTTCGCCACTTCGCTCGCGTTCCGGAAGCCGGTTCCTTCCCGCCCGAAGTTGTAGAGGTGCATCATGCCGAGGAGGAACAGCGAGCGGCCGTCGGACGGGTCCCTTGCGACGGCGCGCTCGAGCGACGCGATCGATTCCGCCGAGCGCTCGCCGTCGCCCCACAGCGTCGACCAGAACGCCGCCTCGCCCTCCGCCGCCTTCCGCGACGGCACGCGGCTCCGGACGACGAGGGCGTCGTTGCGCGCGAACTTGTGGAACCGCGCGAGCAGGCGGTCGGGGCCGATCGTGAGCCACATCTCGGCGTAGCCGACGGGTCCCGCGGGCACCGTGGCGCCGGGGCCCTGCGCCCGCAGGTAGAAGCGTTCGTGATGGTACAGGATCCGGCGCACGGGGCCCGCCACCCCCGTCGGATCCCGGTAGACATAGGCGGCGCTCACCGCGCGCCAGTTGGTGCACGGCAGTTCGAGCTCGGGGCCGCTGCGCGCGTTCGAGGCGAGCCTGACGAAAGATCATGACGAGAGCGAGACGGGTGCGCACCTCGATACCCTCCTGCGAAGCGCGGGAAGCTACGGGCGCTGCGCGCGGGTTGTCAATCGGACGGCGATGCACGACGTGATCGGGAAGCTCTCACGGTAGCCGCCGGCGGCGCGGTTGAGTGCCGGGCGCCGAGGGGGTTAAAGCTGGCCGGCGGAACCTTCGGATGCGGTGTCCTCGCTGCCGGCACGAGAACCGCGAGACCGCCCGCTTCTGCGGCGAGTGCGGCGCCTCCCTCGGACGCGGCATCCCCTGCCCGCGCTGCGCCACCTTCAACCCGGTGAGCCAGAGATTCTGCGACTCCTGTGGGCAGCAGCTCGCATCGACCGGCGCCGTCGAGCGCGCGCGCGAGCCCCGCGCCTACGCCCCGAGACATCTCATCGAGAAGATCCTCACCACCCGCAGGGCGCTCGAAGGGGAGCGCAAGCAGGTCACCGTGCTGTTCGCCGACATGGTCGACTCGATGCGGCTCGCCGAGCGGGTGGACGCCGAGGAATGGCACCGCGTCGTCGACCGCTTCTTCCAGGTCCTGGCCGAGGGGATCCATCGCTTCGAGGGGACGATCAACCAGTTCACCGGCGACGGGGTCATGGCGCTCTTCGGGGCGCCCGTCGCGCACGAGGATCACGCCCGGCGCGGCTGCCATGCCGCCCTGCACATGATGGGCGAGCTCCGCGGCTACGCGAGCGGGCTCAGGGTCCGGGGGCTCGAGTTCTCCGTCCGGATGGGTCTCAACTCCGGGGAGGTGGTCGTGGGGACGATCGGCGACGATCTACGCATGGACTACACGGCCCAGGGACATGCCGTCGGCCTGGCGGCGCGGATGGAGCAGGTGGCCGCGCCCGGGACGGTCTACGTGAGCGAGCACACCGCCCGGCTAGTCGAAGGGTTCTTCACCTTGCGCGATCACGGCACGCCGCCGATCAAGGGCGTCAGCACGCCCGTCCGGGTCTTCGAGCTCGAGGGGATCGGCCCCCTTCGCACGCGCCTCGACGCGGCCGGCGTGCGGGGCTTCTCGCGGCTGGTGGGACGGGAAGCGGAGCTCGCCTGGCTGGACGGCATCCTCGTCCGGGCGCTCGAATCGAACGGGCAGGTCGTGGGTGTGGTCGGCGACGCCGGGGTCGGCAAGAGCCGGGTCTGCCTCGAGTTCGTCAATCGCTGCCGCGCGCGGGGGATCGCGGTGCAGGAAGCCCATTGCCCGGCGCACGGCTCGACGGTTCCCTTGCTCCCGATCCGCGAGCTCCTGCGCGGCTACCTCGCGCTCGGCGACGGCGACCCGCCGGAGACGGTCCGGCGGAAGGTCGCGGATCAGCTCCTCGCCCTCGACCCGGGCCTCGAGGACGCGCTCCCCGTCGTCCTGGACCTCCTCGGCGTGCCCGACCCCGATGCGCCGGACGTCTCCGCCGCGAGCCACGACCGGCTCGCCGGCTTCCTGCGACGCTTCGTTCGCCTGCGCAGCGCGGGCGAGGCCGTCGTGCTGCTGCTCGATGACGCGCACTGGATCGACGGGGCGAGCGACGCGCTGGTGGGCGAGCTGGCAGCGGCGGTGCGCGGCACGCGCACCCTGCTCGTGGCGAACTTCCGGCCCGAGTACCGGCCGGCCTGGACGGGGGGATCGCACTACCACCAGCTGCCGCTCTCTCCCCTCGGGCGGGAAGCGAGTCGCGAGCTGCTGCACGACCTGCTCGGCGCGGACGATTCGCTCGGGGATCTCTCCGATCTCGTTCGCGAGCGCACCGGCGGCAACCCCTTCTTCATCGAGGAGGTGGTGCAGGCGCTGGCGGCCGCCGGGAGCCTCGCCGGACAGCGTGGCGCCTATCGCCTGGCGGCACCGCTCGAAAGCCTGGCCATCCCGGCGACGGTGCAGTCCCTGCTCACCGCGCGCGTCGATCGGCTCGGCGAGCAGGCAAAGCACGTGCTGCAGGCCGCGGCCGTCATCGGCAAGCAGTTCGACGAGCCGCTCCTCAAGGCGGTCGTCGGGCTCGACGATCACCACCTCGCCACGGCGCTCGGCGGGCTCCAGGAGGCGGAGTTCATCCACGAGGTCATGCCGTACCCGGTGCCGCACTACGCGTTCAAGCACCCGCTGACCCGTGAGGTGGCGTATCAGTCGCAGCTCGCTGAGCGACGGGCGCACCTGCACGCCGCGGTGGCAGGGGCCCTCGAGACGCTGCGGGCGGACCGGCTCGGCGAGTACGCCTCGCTGATCGCCCATCACTGGGACGCCTCCGGGATGCGGTTCGAGGCACAACGCTGGCGGCGCCGAGCCGCTCTCAAGGTCTCGAGCATCAAGCTCCGAGGCCGGCGCCGTCCTGCGCGCTAGCGTGAGCCCCTGGGGGGGTGCGGTCCCCCGCGGGCATGCCTTGACACGTCTAGGCCCCTCCGATACCTGCCAGCCAGTCTCTCCATGCCTCTTCCCGGCTCCCGCGGCGGGCCAGCACTGATCGAGGCGCTCGCCAAGCCGCTCGCAGGCCGCGACCTCACGCGCGAGGAGGCCACTCGGCTGCTCGAGACCGCGGAGACGATGCCGGCGCTGCTCGAGGTCGCCTCCACCCGGCGCGACCGCGGGTGGGGGCGGACCGTCACGTACTCGCCGAAGGCGTTCCTGCCGGTCACGAACCTCTGCCGCGACCGCTGCACCTACTGCACGTTCCGGAAGGATCCGGACGACCCGGACGCCTGGACGATGACGCCCGAGGAGATCGAGGCCTGGTCGCTGCGCGGCCGCGCGCTCGGCTGCAAGGAGGCACTCATGTGCCTCGGCGACAAGCCCGAGCTCGCCTTCGCCAGCTATCGGGACCTGCTCGGCGAGCTGGGCCACCGGACGACGGCCGAGTACGTGCACCACGCCTGCGAGGTCGCGCTTCGCTGCGGACTCCTCCCTCACACCAACGCGGGGCTCCTGACGCGCGAGGAGATGCAGCGGCTGAAGGCGGTGAACGTGAGCCTCGGGCTCATGCTCGAGAACGTGTCACCGCGGCTCCGCGGCCGCGGCCAGGTGCATCAGTGGGCGCCGGACAAGGAGCCGGCGCGGCGCCTGCGGATGCTGCGCGAGGCGGGCGAGCTCCAGATCCCCTTCACGACCGGACTCCTCATCGGCATCGGCGAGACGCTCGCCGAGCGCGTCGACACGCTCTTCGCGATCCGCGACCTCCACCGCGCCTACGGCCACATCCAGGAGGTCATCGTGCAGCCCTTCCGCGCCAAGCCGACGATCCGGCTGGCCGACGCGCCCGAGCCCGGCGCGGCCGACGTGGCGCGCACGGTCGCGGTCGCACGGCTCGTGCTCGACCCGGACGTGAGCGTGCAGGCGCCGCCGAACCTCTCGCCCGCCGACCACGCCCTCCTCCTCCACGCGGGCCTGAACGACTGGGGCGGCATCTCGCCGCTCACGCCCGACTACGTGAACCCGGAGGCCCCGTGGCCCCACGTCGAGGCGCTCGCGGCCACCTGCCGCGCGGCCGGCTTCACGCTGCGCGAGCGGCTGGCGATCTATCCGGCCTACATCGACCGTCCCGGTTTCCTCGACCCGGCGCTACGCCCGCGGGTGGCGGCGCTCGCGGCCGAGGCGGCGTGGGCGTGTCCGGACGCGGAGGCTCGACCCGCATGAGGACGACGAAATGAGTTGGTTCGAGCCGTGGGACCAGATCGAACGCGTCGCGCTGAACGACGAGCCGGTCGAGCGCGCCATCGCGCGCGCCGCGTCGCCCGTGCGCGCGATCCTTGCACGGGCGCTCGCGGGCGAGGAGCTCACCGTCGACGACAGCGAGGCGCTCCTCGGCACGACGGGCGACGACCTCGTCGCACTCGTGCGGACCGCCGACACCGTCCGCGAAGCGGACGTCGGCGACGAGGTCACCTACGTCGTCAACCGCAACATCAACTTCACCAACGTCTGCTTCGTGAACTGCCAGTTCTGCGCCTTCAAGCGCCAGCGCTGGGAGGAGGATGCCTACACGCACGGCGTCGACGTGGTCCTCGGCAAGGTCGAGGAGGCGATCGGCCGCGGCGCCACCGAGGTCTGCATGCAGGGCGGCATCAACCCCGACATGGCGCCGTTCACCTACCGGGACATCCTGGTCGAGATCAAACGCCGCTTCCCCGACATCCACGTCCACGCCTTCTCGCCGATGGAGATCATGTACGGTGCGCGCCGGACCAACATGGATTACCCGGCCTACATCGGCATGCTGCGCGACGGCGGGCTCGGCAGCATCCCCGGCACGGCGGCGGAGATCCTGGACGACGAGGTGCGCGAGATCCTGTCGCACAAGAAGGTGGACGTCCGCACCTGGGTGGAGATCATCACGACGGCGCACCGGCTCGGCGTGCCGACCACGTCCACCGTCATGTACGGCCACGTGGAGACGGCGGGCCACGTCGCCCGGCATCTCGACCTCATGCGGCGGATCCAGAAAGAGACGAGCGGCTTCACCGAATTCGTCCCGCTCGGCTTCATCTGGGAGAACACGAAGCTCTACCACGACGGCAAGGTGACGCCCCAGCCGAAGGGGCTGCGCGACCTGCGCATCTACGCCACCTGTCGCCTCGCGCTCCGCGGGTGGATCGACAACCTGCAGACCTCATGGGTGAAGCTCGGCCATCGCCTCGCGCAGCTCTCGCTCCGCGCCGGGTGCAACGACTTCGGCGGCACCCTCATGGAGGAGAGCATCTCGCGCGAGGCCGGGGCGGACGCGGGCGAGTACACGTCGGTCGAGGAGATCGAGGCGCTCGTCAGCGCGATGGGCCGCCGGCCGGTACAGCGGACGACGCTGTACGGACGGGTCGGCCACGGCGGCCACGAGAGCGGCCACACGCCGCGCGGCGCGAGCCGCGCGGGAACACCGGAACAGCGCAGCGCTCCGAGCGCGTGAGCAGCGCACGGGCCCCCGGAGTAGTTTAATAACCGTCACGGCGCTGGCGGGTGGCGTCGGCGGGGCTCGCTTCTTGCGGGGCCTCGCCCGCCTCGTCGAGCCGCGCCGCCTCACCGTCATCGGCAACACGGGCGACGACGAGGAGTTCTTCGGTCTCCACGTCGCCCCGGACCTCGACACCGTCCTCTACACGCTCGCCGGGCGGAGCGACCCGGTGCGGGGCTGGGGTGTCGCGCGCGACACCTTCGCCTGCCTCGGCGCGCTCGGCAGGCTCCGCGAGCCCACCTGGTTCGCGCTCGGCGACCGCGACCTCGCCACGCACCTCTTCCGCACCGCACGCCTGCGCGCGGGCTGGCCGCTCTCCCGTGTGACCGCAGCGCTCGCGCGCGTCCACGGGGTGGCGGCGCGCATCATTCCCATGACCGACGACCCCGTGCGCACCTTCGTCCACACCGAGGCGGGGCGTCACGCCTTCCAGGACTATCTCGTCCGCCGCGGCGCGCGCGGACGCGTGCGCCGGATCGAGGTCGCGGGCGCGCGGCGCGCCCGGCCGGCGCCGGGCTCGCGGCGCTCGCCGCGGCCGACGCCATCGTCGTCGCGCCCTCCAACCCGCTCGTCTCGATCGGCCCCATCCTCGCGATCGCGCCCATCCGCCGAGCGCTCGCGCGCCGTCAGGCGCCGGCCGCCGCGATCTCGCCGCTGGTCGGCGGGCGGGCGGTGCGCGGGCCGCTCCATCGCATGCTGCGCGGGCTCGGCCTCGAGGTGTCACCGGCAGGCGTGGCCCGGCTCTACCGGGGCCTGGTCGACGTCTTCGTCCTCGACCGGGTGGATGCCGCGTGGGCGCCGCGCGTCGAGGCCCTCGGGTTCCGGGCGCTCGTCACCGACACGCTGCTCGCCACGCCCGCCCGCGCGGCGCGCCTTGCCGCGGACGTGCTGCGTGCGCTAGACCCGCGGCGCCGATGACGATCGCGGTGATCCCGGTTCCCGGCCTGCCGATGGTACGACCCGGCGACGACCTCGCGCGCCTGCTCGGCGACGCCATCGCCGAGGCGCGGGTGGGTCTCAAGGCGCGCGACGTCGTCGCCGTCTGCCAGAAGGTGGTCTCGAAGGCCGAGGGATCCGTCGTCTCGCTCGACGACGTCGTCGCCTCGCGCTTCGCCGAGCGGCTGGCCGCGTACACCGAGGGCGGGAAGGACCCGCGCGCGATGGAGGTCGTGCTGCGCGAGGCCAAGCGGATCGTTCGGATGGACCACGGGCACGTGATCGTCGAGACGCGGCACGGCTGGGTATGCGCCAACGCCGGCGTCGACGAGTCGAACGGCGTCGCTCCCGGCGTGCTGACGCTGCTCCCTCACGACCCCGACGCGTCGGCCGAGCGGCTCCGCGAGGCGCTCGGGAGCCGCTTCGGCGTCGAGCTGGCGGTGGTGGTGACCGACACCTTCGGCCGCCCGTGGCGCGAGGGGCTCGTCGAGGTGGCGCTCGGGTGCGCCGGCATGGACCCGCTCCTCGACCTGCGCGGGCGCGAGGACCTGGCCGGCCGGACGCTGCACCACACCGTCGTCGCGCTCGCCGACGAGATCGCCGCCGCGGCCGGTCTCGTCATGGAGAAGGACAGCGGCGTCGCCGCTGCCGTCGTGCGCGGCGTCCGCTATACGCCCGGCCGCCGCGGTGCGGCCGCGGCCCTCGTCCGCAAGCCGGAGTTCGACCTGTTCCGCTAGAAGGACGTACCCGGCCACGGGCCTGCACGATCGGCGCCGCATCGTGCAGCGCTGCACGGCGTCCTCGCGCCCGCGCAAACAGACTCGCGGGCATGCCCCTTGCTGCCCGCAACGGCGGCCCACATGTACGCCGCCTTCTACGGTCTCGAGGAAGAACCCTTCAACATCACCCCGGACCCACGCTTCCTCTACCTGAACAACACCTACCAGGAGGCGCTGGCGGCGCTCGGCTACGGCATCCAGGCGCGCAAGGGCTTCCTGTCGCTCATCGGCGAGGCCGGCACCGGGAAGACCACCCTCCTCCGCCACCTGCTCGACACCCTCGATCCGAGCGTCCGCACGGTCCTCCTGATGAACCCGACGGTCAGCTTCGACGAGATCCTCGAGTACATCCTGATCGAGCTCGGCATCCCGACCGAGGCGACGGGCAAGCTCGGCCGCTTCCACCGTCTGAACGAGTTCCTGATCGAGCACGCCCGCGCCGGCGGCAACGTCGCCCTGCTGATCGACGAGGCGCAGGACCTCGATGCGAGCGTCCTCGAGCAGCTCCGCCTGCTGTCGAACCTCGAGACGGCACGCGAGAAGATCCTCCAGATCCTCTTCGCCGGGCAGCCCGAGCTCGAGACGAAGTTCGCCAACCCGGCGCTCCGACAGCTTCGCCAGCGGGTCACGCTCCGCGTGCGCCTGCGGCCGCTCGCCCCGGCCGAGGTCGCCGCCTACGTCCGCACCCGCCTCGAACGCGCCGGGGCCACCGACCTCGCCCTCTTCGCCGAGCCCGCGCTCGAGCGCGTCGCCGCCCTCAGCCACGGCATTCCGCGGGTCATCAACGTGCTATGCGACGCCGCGCTGCTGACCGCCTTCGCCACTGGCGCCAAGCAGGTGACGCCCGCCGTGATCGACGAGGCGTGGCGCGACTACGCGCCCGCCATCGCCCCGGAGGCCGAGCCGCAAGCGGTCGTCATCGTGCCCGCTGCGTCCATGGCGCGCGTCGCGGAGCCGCCGCCGCAGGTCGCAGCGTCCGTCGAGCCGGTCTTCTCGGTGGCGGCAGCTCGGGCGGCCGCCGTCGAATCGGCGCTGGCCGCTCCCCCCGTCGAGGTCGCTCCACCGCCGCCCGCGCCCGAGACACCGCCGCTCGAGCCGCCGATGACCTCATCTCCCGTGCCCGCATCGCCCGTGGCCCGCCATGCGTTCAGCATCCCGGCGGGGGCCGCCTGCGTGGCGGCGCTGGCCGTCGTGCTCTACGCCGTCTCTCCACCCGGCAAGGACGCGGACCCTCCGGCTGCGGCCGCGCCCTCGCCCGCGGTCGCCTCCGGCACCGTGTCGGAGGCGATCGCCGCCACCGCCGAGGTCCGGCCGGTGCGCACGGAGAGTCCGCTCTCGACCGAGGAGGCGGCGGCGGTCGTCGAGCAGTTCCGGACGGCGTATGAGGCGCGCGACGTCGATCGCCTCGTCCAGCTGTTCGCGCCCGACGCGGCCGAGAACGGGACGCGCGGGGTCGACGCCATCGCCAGCGGCTACCGGCGGATGTTCATGGCGATCGAGGAGCTCAGCTACAGGCTCGAATCGCTCTCGATCGCGCCCCACGGCCCGGCCGCCGAGGTGCGGGGCCCGTTCATCATCCGCTACCGCGAGTCGGGGGGCGACCACCTCGAGGTCCGCGGCCAGGCGGAATGGGAGGTCCGGCGCCGCGAGGGCCGGCCGCTCATCACCGCCCTCACCTACCGGCTCGATCCGCAGTCGTAGGCGAGCGCCTGCCCGAGCGCGACGCGCTCGCTCGCGGCGGCGGGCAGCGGTCCCGCGGCGAGCCGCTCGAGCAGCGGGCGGAGGCCGCGGCGGTTGGCCAGCTGGATGCCGAGACCGGGGCGGGCGTTGAGCTCGAGGACGAGGGGCCCGTGGCGCCGGTCGAGGACCACGTCCACGCCGAGGAACCCGAGCCCCACGGCGTCCGCGGCGCGCACGGCGAGGCGCAGCACGTCCGGCCACGCCGGCACCGCGACGTCCGCCAGCGGACGGCGGAGGTCCGGATGCTCGCGCAGCGGCCGGCCGGCGCTGACCGCGAACGTGGTGCGTCCGCTGCCGAGGTCGACGCCGACGCCCACGCCCCCCAGGTGGAGGTTCGCCCGTCCGTCCGAGCGCCGGGTCGGCAGCCGCACCATGGCGAGCACGGGAACGCCCCGGAACACGAGCACGCGCACGTCGGGCACGCCGCGGTAGGAGAGCGTGCCGAGCACCGGCTCGGGCACGACGAGCTCCTCGACCAGGAGCCGATCGGAGCGGCCTCCGGGTGAATACGCCCCGGCGAGCACGTCGCAGGCATGCGCCTCGAGGTCGCGTCCACCCAGCGTCGCGCCGCTCGCCTTGACGAAGCGTTCCCCGCTGCGGTCGACGATCACGACGATGCCGGCGCCGCCCGCGCCGCGCGCCGGCTTGAGCACGAACTCGCGCTCGGCGGCGAGGCGGGCCGCCAGGCCACGCACGTGCCACTGGGCGTCGCAGACGTGGCGGAGCGCCGGCGCCGCCACACCCCCGGCGGCGAGCGCGGCCTTCGTCGCCTGCTTGTCGTCGACGACCCGGTAGCCGGTCCGCGGATTGTAGGCGAACAGGTAGCCGTGGTTTCGGCGGTTGAGGCCCAGCATCTCCCTCCGGATGCGTCGCAGGGCTGCGATCACGATCGCCGCGCCTCGGCGGGCGAAACGGCGCCCGTCTCCGCGTGGCCGTGCCGCACGGCCCGGAAGAAGCGGACGTACTCGAGGAGCCGCACGCCACGCCATTTCCCGAGGACGGCGTCGAACGCCACCGTGACGAGCAGGATCTCGGGAAACGCCAGCACGAGCGACTGGAGCCCCGCCTGGTCGACCACCAGATAGCAGGCGACCGAGAGGAAGAGCGTCGCCAGCGTCATGCGCAGCGCCTCCGCGGTCCCGAGCTCCACCTGCGAGGCCGCGAAGTTCTCGATCACGTTCGACATGATCACCATCGGGAAGATGCTGATGTTGAGCAGCGGCCCGATGCCGAGCACGGCGCCGAGCAGCGTGAGCCCGCCCATGACGGCCGACACGAGCGCGATCAGGATCGCGAGCCGTGAGACGGCCTGCAGCCGCAGGCGCTGCAGCCCCGCCCGCAAGAGCACGCCGAGGCCGACGATCACG
>Ga0209265_1000366_pt1 | contig 12180 bp, 12 predicted proteins | sample GraSoiAngelo_103_FD_185872 | JGI IMG/M metagenome (GOLD analysis project Ga0209265, IMG submission 185872) | Grasslands soil microbial communities from the Angelo Coastal Reserve, California, USA - 14_0903_05_20cm (SPAdes) (version 2) | ecosystem: Environmental > Terrestrial > Soil > Grasslands ...
GAGCAACGTCCAGAGAGCGACAAACGGGATCCAGGCCTTGAAGTTGATCCGGCCGAGCACGGAGCCAAGCATCAGGATCGGCGTGATCGCCGCGAAAACGATCTGGAAATACGCAAGGGTCGATTGCGGGAAGAGGAATTCTTCTTCCGCCAGCTCCGGGATGTGCGCCTGCTGCAGCAGATCGTGGCTGCCCAGGATCGATTCCGGCTTACCGAGGAAGTTCCCGAAGAAGCCGCTGTTGGAGATCGCGTGGATCGGCTCCCCAAACCCCATCTTGAAACCGACAAGCACCCAGAGAACCAACACGATCGCGAAGGCGACGAACGCCATCATCATCGAGTTCACCGACCACCGCTTCTGCATCACCCCGCCATAGAGCACGACCAGGCCGGGAATGCTCATCAGCCCCACCAGGGTGGCGGCGGTGAGCTGCCATGAGTTGGCGCCTTCGTTCAGCCATTCCATAAGAAGAGTTAGTTCCTTTCTCAACTAGTGCTTCTCGGACCGCTAAACCCTCCCGCCGCGGAGTCCGCGCCACTACGTACACGTGTCTAAAGATCGGTGCGAAATCTTCGCCACGCTGGCGCGAACGAGGCCAATAGGGCCGTATAACCTGCTGTCATGCCACTTGAAGGACATTACGAGCGGCAGACGACACCGCTCTACAAGCTCAGTTCACGCGAGATCAGGATCGCCTCGATCGCCCTGCTGGTGACCGTCATCGCAATGCTCGCGGTCGTCATTGCGACTGTCGGCGACAGCAACCCACCAACCCCGATGGGCTGCATCAGGGCTGAAGTAGCGGGGATCGTAGGCGGGGAAACCGTCAGCGGCTGTGGCGTCGAGGCGGAGGCGAAGTGCACCCACGCCGCCGGCTTCGATTCGCCCCGGGCAAACACCGTGGTCGCCGAGTGCGAACAGCAGGGCGTCAGGTTCTGAGACGCGCCTGAGCCGCTGCTCAGCGCAGCGCCGTGGCCAGGGCGCCCAGCTCGGCGTCGACCTCGCCTTCGAGCTTGATCGCAGCATCGCCGTCGTAGGGCGTTGGGCCCTTGGTGACGATCGCCAGCTTGCCGCCGCGTTCGAGGGTGACGGCGGGAAGGCCGGCCACCGGGTACACGGCCAGTGAGGAACCGACGCAGATCAGCAGCTCGGCGGCTTCCGCCATCTCCTGCGCTCGCAGCATCGCGGCTTCGGGCAGCATCTCACCGAAGAGCACGACGTCGGGCTTGACCGCACCGCCGCAGGTAGCGCAGAGCGCGACGCCGTCGGCGTTGAAGAGCGGGTCCAGCTGCTCGAGGCCGTAAGTGGCGTTGCAGCTGCGGCAGGACGAGGTCTCGATCGAGCCATGTACCTCGACCACCTCGCATGAGCCGGCGGCACCGTGCAGGCGGTCGATGTTCTGGGTGATCACGCCCTCGATCAGCCCCCGTCGCTCGAGCTCGGCAAGCGCTTCGTGGGCGGAGTTGGGCCGCTTGTCGCCGAGCGACTGGAAGCGCGGCCGGTAATAGGACCAGAAGCGGGCTGGGTCGCGCTCGAAGACGTCGATGTGAGCGACTTCCATCGGGTCGACGTTGGCCCAGAGGCCCGTCTCGGGCGTGCGGAAGTCGGGGATGCCGGAGGGGACCGAGACACCAGCCCCGGTCAAGGCGACGGTCGAGGGCGACTGGCGGATCAGCTCCGCCAGTCGCTCGACCCCGTTTGCGAGGCCTACTTGCCGCTCCACTTCGGCGTGCGCTTGCCGAGGAAGGCGCCGATGCCCTGCTTGGCGTCCTCGCTTTGGAAGGCGGTGGCGAAGCCCTGCTTCTCGGCCTCGATGCCCTGGTCCAGGTCGCCAGCATGCGAGACGCGCTTGATCTGCTCGAGCGCAAGCGGCGCCTGGGCGGCGAGCTTGCGGCCCCACATCAGCGCCGTCTCGAACAGCTCGTGATCGGGGACGACGCGGTTGACCAGGCCGGCTTCAAGCGCCTCGCCGGCGAGGATCGCGTCGCCGATCAGGTTCATCTCCAGTGCCTTATTGGGACCGACCAGGCGCGGCAGTCGCTGGGTGCCGCCGAAGCCGGGGATGATCCCCAGCTTGATCTCGGGCTGGCCGAAGACGGCGGCTTCGGCGCCGATCCGCACGTCGCAGGCCATCGCCACCTCGCAGCCGCCGCCGAAGGCGATCGCGTTGACGGCGGCGACCGTCGCCACCGGCGCCTGGCCGAAGTCGCGCAGCAGTGCGTGTGCGGTGTTGATCAGCTCCTCGCCGCCGGCCTCGTCCATCTGGGTGAAGGCCTTGATGTCGGCACCGGCAGAGAAGACGACCGGAACCGAGGAGGCGATCACCATCGCGCCGACGCCGTCGGCCGCCTTGACCCGCTCCCAGACCGTCTTCAGGTCGCGGATCACCTCGGGCGAGACCGCGTTCATCGGCGCGTTGGCGAGCCAGGCGATGGCAACCTCGCCGCGGATCTCCAGCTTCACCGTCTCGGCCTGATCGCCCTCGTCGGCCTGCGGGTAGGGATAGAAGCCCTGGCCAGCCTTCATCCCGAAGCGGCCCTGGGCGACCAGGCGCCGCAGCAAGAGCGGCGGAGCGAAGCGGTCGCCGTGGCGCTCCTGCAGGCCCTCCATCCGCTCGAGCACAACGTCGAGGCCCTCGATGTCGGCTTTCCAAAAGGGCGGCAGCAGGCCGCGGCGCGGGTCGAGGCCGGCACCGGCCATCATTCCCAAGTCGATGTCACGGACCGAGCAGACGCCCTCCTCAACCAACAGGCAGGACTCGATCAGGGCGCGGCAGGTGAAGAGTGCGACCAGCTCCTCGGCGTCTGGCTCAGCGTCACCGGGGATATTCTGCTCGCCCTCCTTGAAGAAGCCCTCGCCGCCGGACTTGGCACCGAGCTTGCCGTCTGCGACCAGTTGCTGCAGGCCCTTGTGGACGTAGAAGGTCTCCCCATATGACTCGGCGAGGTGCTCGGCGACGTGCAGCACGGTGTCGAGGCCGAGCAGGTCGGTGAGGAAGAAGGGGCCCATCGGCGCCACCTGGGCGGCGGCTATCGCCTCGTCGATCGCCTTCAGCGAGAGGCCCTGCTCCTCCTGGACGCGCCAGATCTCACCGATCGTCGCCATCAGGATGCGGTTGACGACGAAGCCTCGGCGCAGGTGATCGGCTGCTTGCGGATCGCCTGCGCGAAGTTGATCGCCGCCGTCACGGTCTCCTCGGAGGTGTCCTCGCCCTCGACGATCTCGACCAGCGGCATCACCGAGGCGGGGTAGAAGAAGTGGAAGCCGACGATCTTGTCGGGGCGCAGCGTGTTTTCGCCCATCTCGGTGATCGAGAGCGAGGAGGTGTTGGAGGAAAGGATCGCGTGACCGGGGGTCGCCGCATCGATCTCGCGGAAGACGGCCTGCTTGATCTCCATCCGCTCCGGCACCGCCTCGATCACGAAGTCGACGTCGCCGAACTCCTCGTAAGTGGTGGTGCCGGTAACGAGGCCCATCACCTCGGCGAGGCGGGCGTCGGCCTGCTCCTGGGTCAGCTTCTCCTTCTTGACCAGGCGGGCGAGCTGGCCCTCGGTGACGGCGCGCGCCTTCTCGACCGCGGCGTCGACGAACTTCTGGTCGATGTCCTTGACGACGACGGGGATATCGGCTGCGGCGATCGCCTGGGCGATCTCACCGCCCATTGTGCCGCCACCGACGACGGCGGCCTTGGAAACGAACATTGGCTTGGCTTTCCTCCGGGGTTTAGGGGGCGGCGGAAGGCTATAGGGACGCGGCCTCCCTTCATGTTGAGGCGGGGGACGATCTTGCTCGCGGTCTGCGCGTGCCTGGCAGTGGCGGCGCCCGGGGCGGCCGCCAAGGTGCCACAGGCGACCCTGCTGCCCGGCGGCCGCGCCGTGGCGCCGCCCTCCGCCCCGCCCGCGGTCAAGGCGATGATCGAGGCGGCCAACCGGATCCGCCACCGACCGTACGTCTGGGGCGGCGGTCACCGCGATTGGAACACGCGTGGCTACGACTGCTCGGGCTCGGTCAGCTACGTGATGCACGCCGCCGGCCTGCTCGAATCGCCGCTCGATTCGACCGGCTTCATGCGCTGGGGCGGCGGCGGAGCCGGCAGCTGGGTGCGGATCTACGCCAACCGCGAACACGTCTTCGCCGTCATCGCCGACCTGCGCTGGGACACCTCGATGACCGAAGACGGCGATCGCAGCGGCCCGGGCTGGAGCGAATACATGCGCTCGGGCAACGGCTTTCGCCTGCGCCATCCCCTCGGCCTGCTGGCGGCCATTCCATTCAGCGGCTGAGAACCGGGACGCCGACAGGCAGTACAAGCCGCTCCGGCGATCCTTGTACCCGAGTACAAAGGCATCTTCGAGCCATCGGTACTAGGCTCTTTTGGCTCTTATAAAGGGAGTAGACCGGTAACCGACCGCGCCTGCCGACCGGGCGCGACGCCAAGCGAGGGACGACTAGAGCGATGACCCGTATCCGCCAGCAGAACGTGACCGCAGCCCAGTGGAGCGCCAACGGGGGAGCCCTCGGCGCGATCGACCTGACCCTGCCCGAGAACGAAGCCTTCGGCGCCAACGTCTTCTCGATAGTCGTCCAGCGCGAACGCCTGCCCGACGGTGTCTTCGAGCAGCTGCAGGGGAGCCTCGAAGCCGGCGAAGCAATCGACCTCGAGGTCGCCGACGCGGTCGCCTCGGCGATGAAGGACTGGGCCCTGGAGAAGGGTGCCACCCACTTCACCCACGTCTTCCAGCCGCTGACCGGCTCGACCGCCGAGAAGCATGACTCCTTCTTCGAGCCGGCCGGCGGCGAGGGCAAAGCGTTGGCGGGCTTCTCCGGCAAAGAGCTGATCCAGGGCGAGCCCGACGCCTCCTCCTTCCCGACCGGCGGCGTGCGGGAAACCTTCGAGGCCCGCGGCTACACGGCCTGGGACCCGACCAGCCCCGCCTTCATCCTCGAGAACCCGAACGGCTCGCTGCTCTGCATCCCGACCGCCTTCGCCTCCTGGACCGGCGAGGCGCTCGACGCCAAGATCCCGCTGCTGCGCTCGATGGACGCGCTCTCGGGCTCAGCGATCCGGGCGCTCGGGCTGCTCGGCGACACCGAGAGCAAACGCGTCTTCACCACGGTCGGTCCCGAGCAGGAGTACTTCCTGATCGACGAGCAGTACTTCTTCGAGCGTCCCGACCTGGTCTCCACCGGCCGCACTCTCTTCGGCGCCAAGCCGCCCAAGGGCCAGGAACTCGACGACCACTACTTCGGCACAATCCCCGAGCGCGTGCTGGCCTTCATGCTCGAGTCCGAGCTGGAGATGCGCAAGCTCGGCATCCCGGTGAAGACCCGTCACAACGAGGTCGCCCCGGCCCAGTACGAGATTGCGCCGATGTTCGAGAACTCCAACGTCGGCTCCGACCATCAGCAGCTGCTGATGCGAGTGCTGGAAAACGTCTCCCGCCGCTACGGCCTGGTCTGCCTACTGCACGAGAAGCCCTTTGCCGGCGTCAACGGCTCGGGCAAGCACAACAACTGGTCGATGGGAACCGATACCGGCAGCAACCTGCTCAATCCAGGCGACACGCCGGCTGACAACGTTCACTTCCTCTTCTTCTGCGCCGCGGTGATCCAGGCGGTCAACAAGCACCAGGGGCTGTTGCGCGCCTCGGCCGCGAACATCGGCCAGGACCACCGCCTCGGCGCCAACGAGGCACCGCCGGCGATCATCTCGATCTTCCTCGGCGCCGAACTGGACAAGGTCTTCGAGGCGATCGCGAGCGGAGAGGGCGATCCCCACACGCCCGCCTCCTTCCTCGACCTGGGGGCGACGGTGCTGCCGCCGCTGCCCAAGGACGGTGGCGATCGCAACCGCACCTCGCCCTTCGCCTTCACCGGCAACAAGTTCGAGTTCCGGGCGCTGGGGTCGAGCATGTCACTGGCCTTCCCCAACACGGTGTTGAACACGATCGTCGCCGAGGCGATCGACGAGATGTCCGACAAGCTGGAGTCGAAGATCAGCGGCGGCATGGACGCGACCGAGGCGGCGATCGAGGTGGTCAAGGAGGCATACGTCGCCAACAAGCGGATCTGCTTCAGCGGCGACAACTACTCAGAGGAGTGGCACGCCGAGGCTGAGCAGCGTGGCCTGAAGAACCTGAAAACGACCCCGGACGCGCTGCTCGAGGTGATCGCCGACGACTCGGTCGCCGCCTTCGAGAAATACAGCGTGCTCTCGAAGAGGGAGCTGGAGTCGCGCTTCGAGGTCTGGGTCGAGCAGTACGCGCTGCGGGCCAACATCGAGGCCGAGACGACTTTCTCGATCGCCAAGACGATGCTGCTGCCGGCGGCGCTGCGCCACCTGGCGTTGATCTCAGAGGCCGGCGTCTCCAGCCTCGAGGGCGAGGTTCGCGGCCTGATCGAGGAGCTCGCGACCTCGCTCGACGCGCTGGAGAAGGTCAACGCCGAGCCGACCGAGCTGGAGGGTCTGGAGCTGGCGCTCTTCGCCCGCGATCAGCAGCTGGCCAAGAGCGGCACGGTGCGCGAGGCGGCGGACAAGCTGGAGAAGGTCGTCGCTGACGATCTGTGGCCCTTGCCTAAGTATGAGGAGATGCTGTTCATCAAGTAGCAGCAAGGCGGGAGACCGGTAGGGGTTTCGCTTAACTTTTTCGGTGGAGACGCGCTGGCTGGCGCCTCAAGGGATTGCCGAAAAAGTGCAAGACGCTCCACCCCTACCGGTCTCCCGCCTCCCATCAGCTTGAGGTTCAACTCCCTGGTTCGACCGCGTCACGGTTCTCGCTCGAGAGCTCGTTTAGCTCATTTCGCGCAGCGTGCAGCCCCGCTCGGAGATGCGGCTAATCGTCGTCGGATTCGTCGTTGTCGCGGACGGCGCGGTAGATGATGAAGCCGACCGCGAGGGCGCCGAAGAGCGGGATCAGACCGCCGAAGAGGACCGGCTCCCAGGCCTCTTCAGCCCGCATCAAGAACATCGCGATCGTCGCCATCTCGCTCATCTCAGGCTCCGACAGCCCATGGCAGGGACCGAACGGTCGAGGTCGAGCAGGCGCATGACGCGCAGAGCAGCGCGTAGCATGGGCAAATGGCCGTCGACCGGAAGGCCCGCAAGGTCATCGTTGCCATTGCTGCCGGGCGCATCGCGATCGGCGGCGGCGCCCTGCTGGCAGCCCGGCCGGCGCTGGGCGCCTTCGGCTTCCCCGACACAGGGGCATCGGGCTACGCGCTGGCGCGGCTCGCCGGCAGCAGGGATCTTGCGCTCGGCGCACTGGCGCTCCTGGCACGCGACGACCCGCGAGCGCTGCGGGCGGTGACGCTCATCACGGTGGGCGTCGACGCAGCCGACGCGCTCACCCTCGGCCTGGCCGGCAGACGCCACGCCGAGCTGCGCCTCGCCGGTAGCGGCGGCGTCGTCTCCGGCGGCCTCGCGGCGCTGGCCGGCAGCTGGGCCTGGCACCGTCTGCGCCCGTAGCGGGGCCTTGTCGCGGAAGGGGTTCACTGGACCGGCATCCCGGCGCCGCCGTTCAGAGGATTGAGGTCGGCCAGCAGCTCGAGCAGGCGCGGTTCGGGCTCTTCGTCGCCGATCACGATCGCGGTGCCGGGCCAGGCGTAGCGCAGGTAGCGCCCGTAGGCCTGGCGCGAGGACAGATCGGGCTCATAGATCCAGGAGCCGGTATTCCAGTAGCGCGTACGCGGGCGCTCGGCGCAGCGCACGTCGGCCAGCGGCTGGTGGGTATGAGCGAAGACGATTCGCTCCGCCTGCTTGTCCCAGCCGAGGTTGGCGGTCACCTTGGCGAAGGCCTCGAGCGCGTGCTCGGAGGGGTCGCTGGGCGAGATCACCGAGGCGGCCGGGTAGGCGGGGTGGGGCCAGGCAGCCTGCGGGGCCGGCTGCTCGCGACGCTGACGCGCGGCCTCGGCCCGCACGACGGAGTCGAAGTGGGACTCGCTTGGCAGCGAACCGTCCTCAGATGCGGCCTCACCGACGCCATGGTCGCGCAGCTCGGCGGCGAGCCGCCTGATGCCGCGTGCTGGCAGGCCGAGGGTCGAGGCCAGGCGCCCGGCCCGCTGCACGGCGCGAAAGACGTTCTGCTGGGCGTGGGTTCCGTGCGGCATCTGGGCGGCGATGTAAAGCCACTCGGTCAGCAGCGTGATCGTCGACTCATAGTCGGCGATCGTCTTCGGATCCTCTGGCCCGCCGGTGGCGATGCCCCAGAGCACCTTGGTCAGGATGCGGTTGCCGCGCGAGCCGGAGAGCCGGGCGTGGGGATCGAGGTAGTGGCCGTGAGTGCAGAGCACGCCGGCAAAGCTGTAGGTGGGGTAGGCGATCTCGATCTCGACACCGGGCAGGCGCCGGGCGAGGAAGGAGCGGAAGAAGCCCGGACCGGGCGGGGCGGAATCGAGTGCCGGCTCACCGCCCAGCAGCGGCGCCCGCCCCGCCGCCAGCTGCGCCTCGAGGCGGTTCTCGAAGTCGCGGTGAACGAGGTGATGGTCGTGGTTACCGGCGAGGAAGACCAGCCGCTTGCCGACCAGGTTGGCGGCGATCAGGTCGAGCAGCCCGCTCGCGGCGTCGACCGCCTCACCGACCGAGCCGAAAAGGAAGTCAAAGAGGTCGCCGAGGAAGATCAGCTCATCGATGCCGTCGAGCTGGGGCGCCAGCCGCTCGAGGAAGAACTCCTCCCGCAGCAGGTCGCGCACGGTCCAGGCGCCGAAGTGTGTGTCGGAGATGACCAGCGCCCGCATCCTGCGGGCAGGCTACTGACGCGGCAGCACCCGCATCCGCAAGCCGCCCCGCGGCGAGAGGGTCGGCATCTGGCGCACGGTCACGTGCGGCCCGGCATCGCATCGAGGCGCAGCCGCTGCAGCAACATCGTCGCCACCAGCTTGACCTCGGTCTGGCCGAAGCGCTTGCCGATGCAGATCCGCCGCCCGCCGCCAAAGGGCACGTAGGCGCCGCGCGGCAGTGCCGCCTTGCGCTCGCGGGTGAAGCGCTCAGGGATGAACGCCTCGGGCTCCGGGAAGACCTCGGGCAGGCGGTGGCTGGCCCAGGAGCAGTAGTTGACGTAGGAGCCGCGGGCGACCCGCTGGCCGCCAAACTCGAAGTCGCGCACCGCCCGGCGCGGGCCGATCCAGGCCGGTGGGTAGAGGCGCAGCACCTCGTCGAGCACCATCTCCAGGTAGGGCATCTCACGCTCGAGCTCATCGATACCGGGCGTCCTGGCGCCGAGCACCTCGTCCTGCTCCGCGCAGAGCCTGGCGAGGACGTCGGGGTGGCGCGCCAGCTCGTGCATCATGAAGGTCAGAGTCGAGGTTGAGGTGTCGTGACCGGCAAACATCAGGGTCATCACCTGGTCGCGGATCTCTTTGTCGCTGAACCCTTCCCCAGCCTCGTCGCAAACGCCGACCAGCAAGCTGAGGATGTCCATCTTGGTGTCGTCCGGAGCGGCGCGACGCTGGGCGATCTCGGCGTAGACGATCTCATCGAGGACGACCCGCGAGCGCGTCATCTTCGACCAGGGCGAGCCGGGGCCGCGCAGCAGACGCAGGTGAAAATCGGTGCCGTAGAAACCGAGGGCGCGCTCGAAGTGCTCGGCCGCGGCGGCGCCCTTGCCGGCTTCGTCGGGATCGAGCCCGAGCAGAGCCCGCATCGCGATCCGCATCGCCAGTCCCCGCATCCACTCGTAGACGTCGACCACGTCGCCCTCGCGCAACCGGTCGATCGCCGGCGTCGCCTCGGCGACCATCGACTCGACCGAGGCCGAAACCTGCTCGCGGTGGAAGGCAGGCATCATGATCTCGCGGGCGCGGTCGTGGTAGGTGTCGTCAATCGTCAGCAGGCCGTCGCCGAGCAGCGGGATCAGGTCGCCGAAGCTGGACTCGCGCCAGTGGAAGTTCTCGGGGTGGGCGACGGTGACGAAGTGGTTGGCCTCCGGCCCGAGCATGAAGATCACCGGGCTGTGCAGGAGACGGACGCTGAAGATCGGGCCGTGCTCCTCGTAGAGGCCGAGCAACAGCGGCAGCGGGTCCCGCGCCGCCTGCAGGGTCCTGCCGAAACTGAAGTCCTGCGGGCCAGGCGGATAGGCGCCGTGGCGGCGCACCCGCGCCTCAGTCCAAACGTCGTCGAGCACCCGAACGACCGGGTTGGCGCTCAGCTGCTTCGGCGGCTCCACGCGAGCGGCTGGCTTGGCGGCGGGCACCGGCGAATCGTAACTGGCTGGCCAGCCAAGCCCGACGCGATCAGGCGCGGGAGGCAGCCAGCTGGCCGCAGGCGGCGTCGATGTCCCGACCGCGGGTGAGGCGCACGGTGGCGGTGAGGTGGTGCTCGGCGAGGATCGCCCGGAAGCGCTCGATCTGCTCGGGCGGGGAGCCATCGTAGGCGCCGGTCGGGTTGTAAGGAATCAGGTTGACCTTGTAGGCGCGGGAATCGAGCAGAGCGGCCAGTTCGCGGGCGTGCTCGGGGTGGTCGTTGATGCCGTCGAGCATCACGTACTCGACGAAGACCTTGCGACGGCGCCGGGCCCGGTAGCGCTCGCAGGCAGCCAGCACCTCGGCCAGCGGATAGCGGTCGTTGACCGGCATCAGCTGCGAGCGCAGACCGTCGTTGGGCGCGTGCAGAGAGAGCGCCAGGCTGACCGGCATCTCGCACTCGGCAAGGCGATCGATCCCCGGGACCCAGCCGACGGTCGAGATCGCCGTGCGGCGGTGGGTGACACCAATCTGCGGCAGCGCCTCGCAGGCGGCGAGGACCGCGTCGAGGTTCATCGTCGGCTCCCCCATGCCCATGAAGACGACGTGGTCGATAGCTTCGTTGCGACGGAAGTGCAGCGCCTGGTCGAGGATCTCATCGGCACTGAGGTTGCGACCGAACTTCATCTTGCCGGTGGCGCAGAACGAGCAGGTAAGCGGGCAGCCCGATTGCGAGGAGAGGCAGACCGAGCGGCGACCGTCGCGGTAGCGCATCAGCACCGCCTCGATCGCTCGCCCGTCAGCGGTGTGGAAGAGCGCCTTGACCGTGCCGTCATCCGACTTCGCCTCGGCCCGCAACTCGAGCGTCGAGAGCGGCACCTCGGCGGCGAGCCGATCGCGCAGCGCCGCCGGCAGGTTGGTCATCTCCTCGTAGTCACTGGCGCCGCGCGCGACCCACTCCCAAACCTGGGAGGCGCGATAGGCGGGCTCGCCAGCCTGGGCGAGCGTGCTGTCAAGCAGGGGACGGTCGATCAAGCAAGACTAGGTGAGAGCACATGAATAGTGGTGTTTTCTACTGACAGCTCCTCGTCATCCCCGGGCTATATTTGCCGCGAGCAGGTCGAAAAGGAGGAGCACGTGCAGCGTGAAAGTTGGAGGCGCCTTGTGGTCGAAGGGTGGGCCTTCGTCCTGATAGCTGTCATCGCCTTCGTCGGCGGTCTCCTGATCGGCAAGCTCGGCGGCTCGACGAAGACGGAAACGATCTATGTCAACGCTGCGTCTGGCAACGCGCAGGCCGAAGGCGCCGAACCGAGCGAAACCGCAAGTGCGAACGGTCAGCAGCTCTTTACAAGTATCGGCTGCGGGTCCTGCCACACGATGGCCGCCGCCGGCGCGACAGGGAAAGTCGGACCCGACCTTGAAGAATCCCTCGCTCCGGACGACAACACCGCCGGAATCGAAGAAATGATCCTCCACCCCAACTCCGAGGTGGTCGAAGGCTACTCGCCCAACGTCATGCCCCAGACTTACGGCCAAACGCTCTCGGGCGAAGAAGTCAGCGCCCTGGCCGAATTCATCGTCGCGAACAGCGCCGCCAAGCCCTAGCCGTGGATCTTCTCGCCGCGCTCCAGCATCGCGACGAACTTCCGCAGCCTTTTCTGCCGCGTCTCCGGTTTCTTCGCCTCCTGTAGCCGGTAGAGGATCGCGTAGCGGTTGGCGCTGTCGAGTTTGGCGAAGAACTCGGCCGCGGTCTTGTTGCGATCGAGCTCGTGCTTGAGGTCGTCGGGAACCGTCGCCGACCGCTGGCCGGCGTAGGCGGCGTCCCAGCGGCCGTCCGCTTTGGCCGCCTTCACCTCAGCTAGACCGGTCGGCCGCATCGCACCGGCGGCGATCAGCTCCTCGGCCTTTGCCCGGTTGATCTGCGACCACTTGCCGCGTGGTCGCCGCGGCGTGAAGCGCTGCAGGAAGAAGGCCTCGTCGAAGCCGCGCTTCTGGCTGTCGATC
>Ga0209265_1000373_pt1 | contig 12085 bp, 7 predicted proteins | sample GraSoiAngelo_103_FD_185872 | JGI IMG/M metagenome (GOLD analysis project Ga0209265, IMG submission 185872) | Grasslands soil microbial communities from the Angelo Coastal Reserve, California, USA - 14_0903_05_20cm (SPAdes) (version 2) | ecosystem: Environmental > Terrestrial > Soil > Grasslands ...
TATCGCACTGAAGATCCACGTGCGACTCATCTACGTACCATGTCTGAGGAATTAGGGAAACGCAACAATGACACGCGCTGGTATGATATCTCACGCCAGATTGAAAGGTATATCAAGGCGCATAAACGCCTTAATGCGAATGTGGATTTTTATTCAGCCTCTGTCTACTATATGCTTGGTATTCCCATTGATTTTGATACGCCTATCTTCGCCTCTAGTCGCATAGCGGGCTGGACTGCCCACGTGCTAGAACAGTATGCGCATAACCGCTTGATTCGTCCACGCGCTGAATATGTGGGCGCGAAAGTGACTGAATACGTTCCTTTAGATGAGCGTGAATAAATAAGAAGAGAGATGGTCTCCATCCCCCTGGGCAAGCATAAGGGAGAATACGGTTTTGGTGAGTTTGGAGTATCGCTACAGCCTACGTAGCGACACTCCGTTCTCAATTGCTTGTTTTCCGATTAATGATGGATTGTGCCCATCGTTGCCGTAAGCGTCATTGCTAGCGTTGCTATTGCGCTGGCAATGGCCGCTGTGCTTGTAGCGGTCAGAGTTATAGGCCGACCGCTTATGCTGGTAATGGTGGATTCGTGATCGTCGCCGCAGTCACGACGCCATTGCCATCAAAGGTCAACGCTACCGGATTCTGGATTTTGAGCAGGCCCACGCAGTTCAGACCACCAGCACTCAATGACCCATTCAGGCGATTCGCCAGGAAGGTAAAGAGGCTGTTAGCCGTCGCCCCGCCATCTGGAGAGGGTAGCTTCTGAAACGCGGCCATATTCTGTTGCAAAAAGGGCAACTGGATTGTATTAAGGTTCTTGCAATAGGTTGTAGTATTAGCGTCGGTCGCAGCATTGCCTGTGAGCGAGGCCGCACGTGGCTGATCCACGCCGACACGATACAGGTTCGTTTTGACCAGGCTCTGCTGCGCATTGACAAGGGTCATCGGATCGCCGCCGGGCACCAGAGCAATTGGCGCTTGCTGATCTGCCGCCGCCATTAACTCGTCGGTGGCTAAAGTCGAAACGTTAGTCCCAGGATTGACCAGATCCGGCACTGCCCAGGGCGTGCAACCAAGAGCTGGATCGACGAACTTGGTCAGTAGCGCATTGTCGCTTGGATTGCCCAGCGTCGTAGCCCCGGCGAGTGCAGCCTGGTTAGCAGCGTTGAGCTGAGCAATTAGCCCTTTGGCAGTAGCCAGATACTGCGTCTGGACATTGTCGCTCTGGTCCATATCAACAATGGTAAAGGAGCGCGTCGTCGGACAAGGCTGTCCATTGTTGTCCGTGCCGACCGCTGGCACCTTGAGCAAGCCCCCTGCGATGGCGCTGTTGGCCGCTTGGAAGAAATTGACGGCATTACAATAGGAGAACTGTCCAAAGACAGAGCCAGCTGTGCCATTGACGCAGTTTCCATTGCCCCCACCCTGTAGCTGCATTTGCATCTTGCCATGGCCCCGTCGCAAGCGCTGGGTCAGGTTCGTTCCGTTGAAACCGAACCAAATACCCACCACGGCCTTAGCTGCCAGCTTTGGCACCACCGGAGCAACGGCGGGCTTTGTACCCTGATCGATCACCAGCGGCTCGTAGGCAGAGATCTGGCCTGTGGCCGGGTCCAGGATGGTCGCCTGTACAAAGGCGGATTGGTTCGGGTTGGCCTCATTGCAGGGACCATCAGCCGCTTTAGTCGCCACGAGTTGGTAGGGTGTGGCCAGCCCTTGCGCAGTCAAAGGATTGGCCGGGATAATAACCGTACAATTCGGATTGGGTGCGGCTGCGGCGGCGTGTGAATCCAGGCTCGGTGCAACTACAAAAAAGCCGACACCGATAAGTACGGCTACGAGCGTGACGGCGACGCTGATGAGCAGCAGTGGTGAGAAGCGGCGCTTGCTGCGTGCGCTCAGGGAAGATGGTCTCCCCATCTTCGAGGATGTGCGTGGTTTGGTGGTAAGCATTCCTTTTCTTCAAAACCCCCTTCAATTGTGGAAAGCGTGTGTAACACGCTCTTGGCTTGTCAGCACCTGTCTGTCCCTGAGATGCTGTGTCATGATGAAGCCTGCTCGTACAGCAGTACTGTTGTTATGGTGAACGAGACACGTACGATACCAACAGCCGCATCCTGGTCTTAGCAGGTCCCTCTCTCACGAGACAAGGGAAGATACTTTGTTATGTCATAAGTGTATTGGAACCTACCTACCGATATTACCATAGAATGCTTCTCTTGGTTATTGCGCTCGCTCGTCACCTCTGCAAAAGTACTAGCATGGGGTTATGATTTCTTAACCAGAAAAGGGAAAGTCTGGTTAAGAATACCTATTGAGAAGAAGAAAGCAAACGCTGAATATCCTTTTTCATCTGCTCATAGCTCTGATAACGAGCTGAGATATCTTCCGTCAACGCACGTGCAAGCACCGTTTCCAGTGCGGGAGAAATGGCAGGATTGAGCTGGCGTACGGGTGGATAGCTGGGATAGTGCGGAGGCGCAATATTCGTTACGGCATGGTGCATAGTGGCAGCCAGCGCATAGATACAAGTACGTTGATCGAAGGGCTTGTCCTGAATGGGAAGATAGGGTGAGATTGCCAGATTGCGCGTTGTGGGCACTCTGCTAGCGGCTCGTGCAGCGTGGATAGTGTTGGGTGGTGGCGGAACCTGCAAGCTTGTGAGAAAGACTCGGCCCCGCTGAGCCTCGATGAGTATATTGGCGGGCGAAAGGTCGTAAGGGCGCATTGGCGGGCGCTGTTGCTCAAACATGATCAAGACATTAAGCATGGCATTCATATAACTGATCACGTCGCGTTCGGGTAAAGGATACAGACATTTTTGTAAACGTTCCTCTATACTCTCACCATCAATATATGTCGTAATCACGTAATAGTATCTGCCTTCAGCAAAACGATCAACCACTGTAGGCAAAAGAGGATGGCGCAAGCTAGCAAGTGGTGTTGTGACGCGTTCGTAATGGGATAGCTCTTTTGCCCGTTGCGTCAATGGACTATCTGAACACTCCCAACGCTTGAGAAAGACCTTTCGCTCATTGGCTTGCGCATCACAGGCGATAGCAACCATGATATGCGTTTCCTCGGATCGCTTGATCACATGCTTGATCGTATAGCGCCCCTGACGCAGGCTCACGCCTTCTAGTGGACTGTGCGAGACAAGCGCAGCTGGAATGGTCAGGCGTCCACAAAGCGAGCAACAACGCTGGCCAAAACGTACCTGCGTATCACAATAGAGACAGCAGCGACTATCGTATTCTATACCGCAACTCGCGCAGCGCTGCGCTCCCGTGCGGTTCTGTTGGCCGCATTGCTGGCAGAGGTGGCGCTGTTGTGCTTTCGTGACGGCTTCTATATAATGATCGGCAAATGCGCTAATGCTATAGTAGCGTTGGCGATAGTCTTTTGACAGAGCACGCTGCAATACTGCACTGACCTCCACTGGAATACGTGCATTCCACTGCTGTGGTGCGGGTAGTACTTCGTGCATATGCGCATGCCACATCTCTTCTAGCCGCTTGTACTGAAAGGGAGGACGGCCAGCGAGCAATTCATAACAGCATGTGGCAAGTGCATATTGATCGGTATCGCGGCGTGGCTGGCCCTGCCATTGCTCAAGCGGCATATATGCAGCTGTACCTGTCACCTGATCGACTGAGGCGTGAGTTTGCTTGCCAAGATAAAATGTGGTGCCGAAGTCTGCTAATAACACCTGGCCCCTACGTCCGATCAGCAGATTGCCTGGCTTTACATCCTGGTGAATCAGCCCGTTATTGTGAATATATTGTAGGGCACTGGCAATCTGCTGCACGTAGGGAATAAGTTCTTCCACAAAGGCTAGTCGTCGTGTCCCGTCCGCCTGGCGAAAGAGGTCGAGGATGGTCTGCGGAGCATACTCCATGACAAAGTAGGGCTGTTCATTCTCTTCTATTTGTCCAAAGCTGTAGACAGGCAGGATATTGGGGTGCTGCATGGCTGCAATACGACGTGCTTCCTGGAAGAAACCTGCCTGCGCTTTATCGGTGAGCTGATCTAGGCGCAAGACTTTGAGAGCCAACATACGGCTCAAGGGCATCGGTTCGCGCACTTTATAGACATAGCCATAACTCCCGGCACCGATGAATGCAATAACTTCGTAGATGCCAATATGCGCGCCCTGCACGAGGAAATCACATTGTCGGCAACAGATGGCGTTATCAGGGTTCTCGTGTCCACCACCGCGTGAGTTCAGGCAACGGGCCAAGGATCAATCCTACCTCTTCTGCTTTGATACATATAGTGCCAGTTAGACGGAAGTGTTCCGTCTTCCTTACTGCATGTACGGCTTGTGTTGGGTGCTAGTTGCGAATGTGTGCTGTGGCATGATTGTACTTGAGAATGAGGGAAACAGGCAAGCGAGATAGCAGTAAAAGCGCTTCTATTGCTACTCTATGCCGTTTCTTGAGGTGTACTGATCAACTTGCTTCAGTACACTCATATCAATGCAGGCTGTGAGGAGTCATCGGCAGATGCCGATAATACTCTCACTAACGCACGTTTCGGCTTAGACGAGTGTGCCCCATTTTTTGTATTCCTTTGCACAGGTTGTAGATCTTGCGTTATGCCCGGCAACTCGTTAGGAAAGTACTGCTGATCATCTATAAATTTTTTAATTTTTTGTAGAGAAATCTTCGCTAAGCCTTCGACATTAGCAATATTTGAGAGCGATGTGAACTCTACTGACTTACATGCCTCAGCAATTTTTTTGGCATCTCTGGCGTTGAGTCCGATCTCTCCTTGTAATTTGTCTGGAGAGTGCGCTAGCTCATTAAATAGTTTCCAAATGGCTATCTCAATTTCATTGTTATTTAAGTATTCTCTATCACCTTCTGCAATATAAATATAGACATCAATATCAAGGTTGCCAAGATATTTAGCCATTAAAGGCCCCACATCATCCCAGGAAAGTTTCCCATTTTGCGCACCAAGCTTTGGAAAAGCAATGCTCTTTATACCGACCATTTTATAGTTGGCAACAAAATATTGAAGCCCCTTTTCCAAATATTCTATTTTTGAGTTAGCTTTCCAATTATCTTTAGTTGGGAAGTTAAGAATCCAAGGAGTACTTTGTTTATAAAGGCTCGGTCGCCCAATACGGATTTTACCAATTTTACATTCTTCCTGATAAACAAGAAACATCTCTGGGTATCTGTGTTTGAATGCCAGCGCGAGACCTTTGCCCATAACCCCCTTGCAATTTACTGTGTTAACAATTACCTGTGCTTTCGATTCAAAAATATCCCCTTTTACATAGTGTAACGCTGTCATAATCTCACCTCAAAAATAGGCAATTTGTACTAATTAGCTCCATTATAGCATGGACTTTCTGAAAATACAATGTCTTTGCTACCTAAGTACTACTTCTCTGTCACTTACCATGTGTTATTAGTGAATGAATTAAAAAGACACGTAGAGCTGAAATTCTTCTTGTATTTAAAATGTTGAATATGATAAAATTTTCTTATCTTTTTGTCATTACATCTAGAACCAGAAAGGCTTATCACGTGGAGGAGTCAAAATATTTAGAAGGTCATATATACCATATGGTACATTTTCGCAACTTAAAAAGCATTTTTTCAATTTACGCAATTCTTTCAAAAAACTTGTTGCAGAAGGAAGGACTTGTTCATTTATCTATTGCATACCAGACAGTACAAGATCTACGAGATCGTATATTTATCTGGGATTTCCTTGAAAAAACATATTACTCTTTACATAGGTATGTCCCCTTCTATTTTTCTGTGAAATCATCCCCAATGTTATATATACAACATAGCAGAGGTATACAAAATCAGCTTATTATCCTTGAAATAAGTCGTACAATTCTACGAGAACAGGGCGTATTATTTACTAACGGCAATGCCTCAAACCAACGGCTGTCAAAATATAAAGGCGAGAAAGTAGGAATTGTGCCTGCTACTGCCGCAACCAACTACTTATGCCGACGTATATATCGTCCTGGGGGACCATATGGTACAGGGTCGCATATTTCAGAAATTTATGCGGACGTGAATCTACTTGATAGGCTAGATTGGGCTGGCATCTCTGGTTCACCAGCTATCGAAGATCGTGATGAGTCTGAATGGATAAGAAGTCCTGAGTCTAAATGGGTAAGAAGTGCTGAAGTCTTAGTACCAGATTCTGTGCCGCTCTCTAAAATTAGTAATATTGCTGTTAGCACGCCGAGCATGGTTGATAAAGTAAATAGTTTGATCGTTCATTTAGGCTTACAAGGAACACTTCCTTCTGCTATACATAGGCCAGATCTCTTTTTATAAGCAACTATCTCATGCACAGAGACAATAGTTGCCACAAATGCTACCTCCTGTACGAACGCTACCACTTCAGCACCACCAGATACTTTTTCACTAAACGCTATGATTAGCATCATCATAACTGTATGAATTTTTAATCGGTATAATCATCACCACAACCATCGTATCATTTAGCCAAAGCTGACATTGTGGAGATAATCTTGTCACCATTTACTGGTCATTTGCGTATATATTCTGTACACATAAAGAATCTCGTTCTGTTATAGAAACACAGCAGTGTCCACAGTTATAATTAACGAGATGCTTTTAGAGCATAGTCCTGGTTACAAGAAGATGGTGTTCCACCCTCTTGTAGCTGCTTAAGAAGCCTTGAGAAAGGAAAAATTTATGACTACCTATTCTCCGCTCATCGTTGGCGTATTTCACAAAGAGCCGGACGCCAAACATGCTATTAATGCGTTACGCGCCGCTGGCTTTGACCGCCACCAGATCGGTCTGGCACTGCGCGAAGGGGGAGTAGTCACATCCAGTTTGCTTGACGACCTTGTGAAGCTAGGCGTTCCCCAGGACCGTGCTAGTTACTACGACAATGAGTATCGACTTGGTAACGCTATTGTCTCGGTGAGGGCGGATGGCCGGGAGCACGAAGCGATGGATATCTTGCATCGCTATGGCGCATATGGCCTCCAGGGTGCCACGATGGAAACAGCTAGCACTCCGCATAGCCCCACTGAAGCCACCACAGGATCAACAGGTACTGCAACAGGACCTACCGGGGCCAACGCAAGGCCAATGCAAGCCACCACAGGACCAACAGGTCCCCGTGAGATCCGTCCAGGCGAAGAGCATGCTATACAACTGCATCAAGAAGAGTTGCAGGCCGAGAAAGAGCGCGTGCAAACAGGTGAGGTTCGTGTCTACAAGGAAACCGTGAGCGAAGTCCAGAGCATTAATGTTCCTGTCACCCACGAGGAAGTCTACATAGAACGTCGTCCTGTCACCGAAGGGCAAGCCTCAGAGACGCCGCTTGGTCAGGAAGAGGTCATTCGCGTACCAGTTACTGAAGAACAGGTTATTATCACCAAGCGCCCCGTTGTCACCGGTGAAGTTACTATTGGCAAGCGCGAAGTCGAAGAGAACCTGCAATATACCGATACTGTCCAGCACGAAGAGGCTCGTTTAGAACACGAAGGCCAGACACGTGTTCGCACCAACGAAGATGTCGATACGCCACTAGTTGACGACAAGACTCGTGCCCGCCAAAATGAAAAGTTGCGCCGTCGCAAGGGCAGTAGTGATGTCTAGCGCTTGATTGCGCTTATAACTCTGAGAAGTCTGCGGCCCATGCTTGCCGTGGGCCGCAGAATCATTGTTCTTAACGAGGTGCTTGCGACATGATACAACAACAACAACAACCAGGCATGCTTTGGACGATCAACCGTGTGTTCGCTCTAGTCTTTGGTATTGTCTTTCTCCTCATAGCGCTCATTGGCTTCTTCACGCCAGCCAGGAATACGACAGGCGTGCAGGGCCTCTTCGGCATACTTGATGTGGACCTTGTACACAATCTGATCCACTTAATAACAGGTGTGATTGCCATTATTGCTGCTCTCGGTGGACAGGCCCGCACCTTTAATCAGGTCTTTGGCATCATCTACCTGTTGTTGGGACTACTGGGACTTTTCCCGTTCTTCTACTTTCCGCCAGGAACGTTTGGCACTGACCGAAGTCTCTTCCTGGGGATTATGCATCTCAATGCTGCTGACCACGCCTTTCATCTTCTCGTTGGTCTTGCCGCGGTCATTGTGGGATTTTTGTTTGCTGGATCTACTTCACCGCGTAGTAGCGTATAGCACTGCGCTGACGACGGGCACCCATAAAGGATGCCCATAGGCATGCGCGTTAAGCAGAGGTTTGCCTCTGCACTCCCTTGTTCTTGCCAACTCCGGCGGCAGCAGGGAAGAAAAGGGGTATTTGGGGACACCCCACACCCCGCCAGGGGCGAAGCCCCCTGGACCCCCGCTTAGCGCGCATGCTTATGGGCATCCTTTATGGGTGCCCTGGCGGCTGAGGAGTTGCTTTGTGTTGCGCTTTTCTGCTAGCTGCTGCCGCCTGTGCAGCAACCTTGCGTCGTTCGCGTACTAGAGCCTGATGTTCGTTGCGCCAGCGCTCAATGTCGTCGCTTGTTAAGGTCAGGATAATACGTCGATCGTAGACGGCATATGCATGCTCGCTACCAGCCTTGCGAAAACTACCATAGCCGACGACTGGCAGCTTCTGCTCCTCCGTCCAGCGTTTTCGCTCATACGTTGTGCAACCAAGCAATGTTTCGAGTTCCCAGGGCGGGACGGCCAGTTCAAAGGCAAAGACTTCAAAAAGTTGAGCCTGGGCGATCCTGTCCAGCGCCAAGTATGTCCATAAGTGTTGTACGAGGTTGGCCTTCATCTCGCGCGAGCTGGCGGGCAGTTTGAGAAAGGTTAGAAATGCTCCCAGTTGCTCTTTGGAAAGCTGATGCACCAATTCTTCGCGCAAGACGACGCTTGCAGCGAGTTCTGGACAGCTTGCCTGCGGTCCTTGCGCGCTCAAACGGGCAATCGCTTTCATCCACGCTGGTTTCCTCTCTTCCTCCAATTCACGTTGCTGCGCCAGATAAGCCACACGGCTGGCTTCGAGCTGAGCTTCGTATTGTTTCAGGATCTGCGGCCACAAGGCCATGAAATCCTGCACTGCCTTGGGAACGTCTACCTGTAAGACCTGTTTTAGCTCAAAGACATCTCCATGTGAGGAGAGCACAAACGCTTCTTGTTCTGTCCCCGCTCTGACACTATATTGTTCTGCGAATACGCTCAGCTGTTGTCGTATCTGGTCGGTGAGGATAAAAGTGGGTTCTGGTGCGCCGCTAAAGAGTTTGCCTGCGGCCTCAAATGCCTTACATACCGGGCGTAATTCAATCGTTATGTTGGCAAACTGTTGCCCCATATTTTGCACGCTAATATACGGGCGACGATTGTTTTTGCATCTGCTCTGCACCAGTCCCACAATCTGATTGTTGACATCTGGACCCAGTTGCAGATAGCCAGCATTCCATGCGCGATCGACCAAGCGCTGCTCAGCTTTGCGTTGCTGGGTTTTACGCTGTTTGCGGGTGAGTTGTGGCTGTGGTTGTGGTTGTTGCGCCGCTGGTTGTGGTGGCTGCTCTTTGTGCCAGCTCTGTCTGTGGAATGGTTCCTGTACACCATGATTGAGCCAGGCGGCTAATGCACGTAGCCAGTCCTGTCCGATTGGAGGGCAAGGCTCGTGCTCTGCTTGCGCGTCCTGTACGCAGACTTGAAAGGCCAGTTCGGTGATAAAGCCAAACTGCTTGATCGGCATGATGATGAGCCGGTGCTGGAGCGTTGTCGCATCTAAGCATACAAACTCGCCATCTGAATTGGCATAGCCTTCGACTTCCCACCAAGCTGTATAGGTCCCGTACGAGATGTCTGTATGCGATGAATGTACTACATAGCCCAGTAGGAGACAGAGATCATCCAGTGTCTCATCCATGTATTCTTCACCGATCATACGCTCAAGCCAGGATATGAAGAGCGTGTTGAGCTGTTCATTGCTATACTGTAAGAGCGCCGCCCGGCATTGTTGCAGCAGTTTTTCCGTTTCTGGCTTCATTTTCCACGTTTCCTCATGACGTCTGAGTTGTTCTGTCTTTTCGCCTCTTGTTAATGAGAGGATCGGTTGTTATAGCGATGTCTATTGTACATGGATGTGGGGGTTTGCGCAATGTAGGGACTTTTAACCAACCTTATCATAAATACTTTTACCCGTCCCGCGATACGTGCTGGCCACATACTCGTAGATTCTTTCTTGCAATGCGTTTAACTCTGGCAGATACGGGTTGGGCAGTTCTCGGAGAGCGGCTTTGATCATGTTGCGTACCTGTGCTCTGGCTCGCCCCTTAGTCTCCCAGTCGAAGCGCAGCTTTTCCTGTTTTAAGGTTGCCAACAGCCTACACACCATGATCTTTATACGATCTTTTTCATCTTCGCTCAGCCGAATTTCGGGTGACAGCACTACATCATAGAACGCGAGTTGCTCTTCGGTGAGACCTTCCCTGATATGACGCTCTTCTTCTTCTCCGAGTCTTTTCATAAATTGCAGTAGCTTATGATAGTGTATCTCCTGATTGGCACTGCCTTGATTGTACTCTTCAATCATGCTTTGAAACTCTTCTTGATAATTGGTGCGTTTCTTGTTATGCGCTAGCATATCCTGTATTTTTACAGCAATTCTACCGCGTAGCCGTTCGTACTTGATAGCTTGATTGCCCGCCTTAAAGTCCTCTGCTAATGCCTGATAATCGATCTTGCTCAGGTCAATACGCTCCGGCAGCATATACTGGCCACTTGACTCGTTGACCTTGCGTACAATGTAGTCCTTAGTGGCAACGGATTCGCTCATCAAGTTGTTGATGTCTTCCATGATGTTGGAAACATCTGCTGGCTCTTTGAGGGAGTAGATGATACGCGCAAGCTCGATTAAGAGGGCGACACGCCTCTCATAGCTCTGCTGAATCTCTCGATTGGGTAAGAGCGCGTTGTAGTAACGTTCGGCAGACGCTACCAATGAGATATACTGTTTTTGCGTGTCATCGTTGACGACGATTTTATTAGCGGCATCTGCAAGTAAGTGAATGGAATCCATGATGCTGACGGCCAAAATAGCTGGCAGGTCAATGCTCTGTTGCAAGCAAAATGCTTCGGCGTCTCCGATGGCTTGCTCCAAGGCGGGCAGCAGGACGCGCTTGTTTTGGATGGGCATGTCGCCTTTATCGGCAGGACCGCCCTGCTGATCCTGGCTGGCGGCATAGATGGCGAGTGCTTTGCGCAGATCGTTAAAGATGCCGAGATAGTCAACAATGAGACCGTTCACTTTCAGCCCGTTCTCTCGGTTACGGAAGACACGGTTGGCACGTGCGATCGTCTGCATCAAAGTGTGGTTGCGCATAGGTTTGTCGAGATAGACGGTGGACAGGCTGGGTACGTCGAAGCCGGTCATCCACATGGCACACACGAAGACGATGCGCAAGGGATAAGTGGGAGACTTAAACATGCCTTCCAGGTCCTCTTTTTCTATGCGTCGGCGGTGCGTTTGAATATCCAGCCCTTTTGCCTTGAACTTGGCTTCTTCATTCTGCTCTGAAGAGACGATGACGGCCATCTCTGTTGCTTCCATATAGCTGATGTCATGTTGCAGTTTGGCGCGTATATCCTCTTGTATCTCGTCGTTTTCATCGGTCGCTTGCAATTGAGTTTTCAGTTTATCCGTCTCGCTACGCCAGTAGTGCCACACTTTGTCGTACATCTTCACGGCAGTCACTTTGTCGATGCAGACGACCATGGCTTTGCCTCGATAGCCACGGCGCATGAAATGTTGCACGATGTCTGCGGCGATCGTCTCCAGACGCGGTTCGAGGGTAATGATGCTGTAGAGTTCCTTAAACTTCTTTTCGACGATCTCTTCCTCTTCTTCTTCCGCTTCCGCCTTGTCCAGCGCTTCACTGATCTGGGCGTTAATCTCGCTATTAATGACTTGTATTTCGGGTGTACGATTCTCGTAGTAAAGCGGTACGGTGGTGCCGTCCGCGATGGAGCGACCAAAATTGTATTGGCTGACATAATCACCGAACTTTTTGCGCGTCTCTTCCCGCTCTGCACCTTCAATAAGTGGCGTACCTGTAAAGCCAATAAAGGCTGCATTGGGCAGTGCTTCG
>Ga0209265_1000374_pt1 | contig 12082 bp, 9 predicted proteins | sample GraSoiAngelo_103_FD_185872 | JGI IMG/M metagenome (GOLD analysis project Ga0209265, IMG submission 185872) | Grasslands soil microbial communities from the Angelo Coastal Reserve, California, USA - 14_0903_05_20cm (SPAdes) (version 2) | ecosystem: Environmental > Terrestrial > Soil > Grasslands ...
AAATAGGCGAGAGCGGATATACTGAATGACTGATAACTTTGGGAGGTGAGGTATGTTGTTTTTGTGGCGGGAGAAGAGTTGATGCAGCTGGTGTCTACTATTATCATAAGATGCAACAATTTTATGCGTGAAACAAGCTTTAAGTAGTGAAGTATGTATTACTATTACATATTTACTAGCGCTACTGCAAAAAGGTGTACTTGCGTCTGTTTAAAAATGTTCTCTACAGAAGAGAGATGTTCACACAACTTTCTCCGTTTGTCTCTAGCTCTGTAAATTGTTGCAAGATAAGAAAAATAGTGCTATATTAGCTGCGGCAAAAGCTAAATATGAGAATACTGTCGTAGGCACTGATCAGGAGGAGAGTGTGATCCGCGAAAATTTGACTGAGGAAGAACAAGCTATAAGTGACGAGCTGGTTTCACGCAGGCGCTTACAGTCCAGGAAACCACTCTTTGTTGGTCTTACTGTACTGCTGCTAGTGGTGTTGAGTACTAGCGTCTATGCTACAGTCCTACGTCCCCGGCTCTCGGCCAGTAGCGCCTCTGTCGGCATCACTCCGATCAGTCAAACTATCGTCACTAATCATGTCCTCACAGCCAAAGTGGGGGACGCTGACCCGACCAAGAATCCCATCGGAGCACACCGTATTGCGCGCATGCTCTCCTCGCCATCAATGAAGGTACCCGCAACAGGGAAAGGGCACCAGGATGCGGCTATCGCTCATGGAACTGTTACCGTCACTGAACAGCAGGGCAAGCTCCCAGCAAATACTAACTTTCATATTACAAGTAACAGTGGACAAAAAATCGTTTTCTCTCTAGCCAAATTCTTCCAGCTTATCGGGCCAGCGAAATTAAGCGCATATGCAGAGAATCCTGGGTCGAAAGGTAACATCGCTCCTTATGATATTAATGGAACGTATCGGGATGTAGTAAATCATTCTCTCGCGTTCTTTGTACAAAACACACAGTCCTTCACCGGGGGTCAGGACGCGAGTGATTATACCTTCGTGCAGCAGAGCGATATTGACACAGCTGCGAGTACACTTGAGGGCCAGCTCGCTGACTCAGTTTCTGCGGCAAAAGCCGCTATACAGCGCCAACTCGCGCCCAATGAGCAATTCATGAACGGCGTGCAATGTAATCCTCACGTGACACCAAATCATCACGAGAATGATAAAGTACAGGATGTCATAGTAATGGTGGTGATTGAATGCGCTGGAACAGCATATGATGTTGGCAAATTCTCGGATCTGGCCAACAAGGGGGCAAGTGAGGATGCACTAGCCCGACTGGGAGCGGGCTATGCGCTCGTTGGGAAAGTACCGGCGACAGTTGAGATGGTGACTGGCGAAGAGAGCGGAACCGTGACGTGTACGTTGTTGGCTCATAGTGTGTGGGCCTTCCAGATTAGTCAAACGGCATTGCGCCGTTTCGCTACGTTAATTGCAGGTCAATCTCAGACAGATACAACGACTCTACTCGTACAACCAGAGCAAGGTATCGCTGCAATCAACATCCAGGTATCCGGCGGTTTAGGCGTTGCCCTGCCATCCTCAGCTGAGAACATTCAGGTTGCCCTTTTGAACGTTAAAGGGTTGTAGAGAGCACTTTTAGCTTAAGCACATGTCACCCTAAAATAGTCATAATAGGCTGTAGTTTGAGCAGGCCCTTGATTATATTGAGCCGCTAACACCAGACCGACCATTGCATTGTCAAAATGGAGGACCGTTATGCCATCTGGTTGCCACTCTTGACCTGGTATACGCCAGAAGGTCGTCAGGTAGTTGCCGTCTCTTTGGATACGCAACTCAATTCTTGTAATTGCTGTAAGATGGTAGGTAAGTGGGCTGATATCGCTCAAGGTCCCCTTCTCCACTTTCATGAATGACAAACCTTGATTCGTCGCATAGGCTCGCTCGAAGCGTAAGAAGTTACCTTCATCCTGCCAGATGAGAATACCTGCACCTTGATAGAAAAAGTTAGGGTTAAACTCGATTGATGTCTCGACAGTAAAGTTGCCGCTAATAGGCTGAAGTAAGCGTGGCGCATTGTAATTTGAGGCTGGGTACAGGTCATTATTCGTGGGGGCAGCAATGTGCAGACGGCCCTGGGAGACTACTTCGTGTGTGGCGTTACCGCTTGGGTTTATCCACTGCCAGCGGGCATTCATCGTGCCGTTAAACTCATCGGAGACAACTCCTCCGCATCTCTCTGATGGTACTACAGTGGGTGTTGTTGCATTCTTCTGCCTATGCTGAGTGAGCAAGGCGAAAATGCCCACACTACTCAGAATGAGTATGGATACCACTATACCACTGATGATGCCGACGATAATGCTAAAGCGCGTGCGAGAGTGAGGAGGCGGTGGAGGCGGTACACTGTAAGGGTTGAGATATGGATTCTTCTCGGCCATACTACGCAATGGTGAAACTGAGTCGGTGAATGGTTCCGGCTCAAGAGTATCAGCCCTGGCGGATATGGCAGTGGGATCAGATTGTGAGGAGCTGGCATGGGAGTAATAAGAAGGCGTGGGGGTTCCACAATTTGAACAAAAGTTCATGCTTACTTGCAGGACACTACCACATTTGCTACAGAAACTTGACATCGCTTCACAAAAGCCCTTTCTCACCAGTTTGAGCCGTGTTAACTCAACTCGTCAGCAGTATACCACATCATCCATATTCACAGATGTAGTGCTTATCCCATGGGAGTTGTAGCTAGCTACAGGGCATTTACCTGCCTGTTATGCTATGCTAGTCAAGAGCGAAATTCTATAACTCAAATAACAGCAAAGGATAACGATGATGTTATTTTGTGTAGCAAATAGTACCATACTCTGTGTCAGTGGGGGACAGAGCATGGTAACGTTGACCGAGAGGATGTCGTAGCCATGACCGATCAGAATGAAGCGAAGCCGTACCAGATTCGCAGTGCTGCCGTCCTGGGTGCTGGCGTGATGGGAGCAGCTATCGTAGCTCATCTCGCCAACGTTGGTATCCCCAGTCTGCTCCTTGATATTGTGCCTTCCGGCGAGCAAAAAGACCGCGATATTATTGCTCGTAGCGGGCTGGAAAAGGTGCTTAAGGCGAAACCAGCGGCCTTTTATAGTAAACGTGGCACGCAACTGGTGAAGATTGGTAATATCGAGGACAATTTAGAGGATCTAGCGAACGTTGACTGGATCATAGAAGCGGTTGTTGAACGTCTGGATATCAAACAATCGCTCTATAGTAAGATTGAAAAGGTGCTCACTGCCAGCACAATTATCACCTCCAATACATCCGGTCTACCAACTCATATGCTAACCGAGGGCCGGAGCGCAGTCTTCCGTCGCAATTTCTTAATCACCCATTTCTTCAATCCCGTACGTTATATGAAGCTGCTAGAGCTGGTGCCTGATGTGGATACTGACCCGGCACTCATGCAATTTATGCAAGAATTTGGGACTGAGGTGCTCGGCAAAGGCGTCGTTATTTGTAAAGATACTCCAAACTTTATTGCCAATCGCATCGGTGTCCACGGTATTATGTCAATTATGCAGCGTGCTATTGCCGATGGGTATACCGTTAGTGAAGTCGATACTATCCTGGGACCCAATATGGGACGGCCAAAATCGGCTGTCTTCCGTACCGCTGACCTCTCAGGACTAGATACGCTGACGCACGTCTCCAATAATCTTTACCAGAATGCCCCTAATGATGAGCAACGCGATACGTTCCTCATACCAGAACTGCTCAGCACGCTGGTCAGCCGGGGTATGCTTGGTGAGAAGAGCGGGCAGGGCTTCTATAAGCGCGTTAAGAGTGGCGGCGAATCGAGTATTCTGGAACTGGATCTCAAAACGCTCGAATATGTGCCGCAACAGAAAGTGCACTATCCCTCCCTGGCAGCTGCACGCAACCAGCGTACTCCTGCACAGCGTATGCTCTCCATACTGGATAGCGATGACCGCGCCAGTCAGCTTGCACGCGAAACGACTGCTAGCTCGCTGATCTATGCCGCAACACTCGCGCAGGAGATCGCCTATAGTATCGTAGATGTTGACAATGCCATGCGCTGGGGCTTCAACTTCGAGCTGGGCAGTTTCGAGATCTGGGATCTGCTGTTGCAAAATCCGACGATCTTACAGAAAGTACTGCAAGATCGCCCATTGCCAGAACTGGTTCAGCGTGTACAGAGCAAAGGACAAGGTACATTCTATATTAGTAGCGTTGGGCAACGCCAATACTTTGACTTTGCCACGGACACGTATAAGCCAGTACCCAGACCACAGGGTGGCATATCATTGGGCGCACTGAAAGCCGAAAACAAAGTCGTGCGCGATAATGGTTCAGCGGCACTGATCGATCTGGGCGATGGCGTAGGCTGCCTCGAATTCCACACCAAAGTGAATGCCGTTGACGAAGGTGTGATTGAGATGCTACGTTACGCCGCCGAAGAGGGATCAAAGCAATTCCGTGCGCTGGTCGTTGGCAACGAAGCGGCGGACTTCTCAGCCGGAGCGAACCTCGCAATGGTTGTTACGACCATTAAGCAAGGCGAATGGACAAAGCTTGAGGGCATTGTCAATAGCTGGCAACAGGCCCATCAACTGCTCAAATATAGTCCCATACCGATTGTCGCCGCGCTGGCGGGCAGAGCATTGGGCGGTGGTTGCGAGGTCGTTATGCACTGTCACCACACACGCGCTCTGGGTGAGTCATATATTGGTCTGGTAGAAGTTGGCGTTGGTATTATTCCCGCAGCTGGTGGCTGCAAAGAACTGCTGTTGCGTCAGGGAGCCGATCTGGAAACGCAGTCAAAGATGAAAACCGGCGGTCCCTTCGCACCAGTACGACGTGCATTTGAGACCATCGCCTTCGCTACAGTCTCCGCCAGCGCAGCAGAAGGCCAGGAGCTACGTTTCCTGCGCAAAACGGATAAAGTCACTGTCAACCGTGACGTGCTCTTGCGCGATGCTAAGCGTGACGCCATACAGCTAGCCGAAGCACAGGCAGCAGGCCAATGGCAACCACCCCAAGCACAACAACTGCTTCTACCCGGCGTAGGCATACGCTTGGTCCTAGAACAGCAGATCGATAACCTGGTGCTTACCGGAAAGGCCAGCCAACACGATGCAGTCGTATCTCGTCACCTTGCTCGCGTACTCACAGGCGGCGATTGTTCACCTATCACACCATTGACAGAGCAGCAGGTGCTCGATCTAGAACGCGAAGCTTTCATGAGCCTTAGCGGTATGGAAAAGACGCAAGCACGCATGCAGTCGATCTTAACCACAGGCAAACATTTACGCAATTAGCAAAATAGCACAGCACAGCACTAACAATAACGTGACAATGTTATAACATTGTCACGTTATTGTTAGTGAAAACTCCATTAGAAGCCAATCCCGTAGCTGCCCAATTCACTGCACCGTGCCCTCCAAAACCCTTCCGTAGCTGCACAATTCATTGCGTCTATTCTCATTGCTCATAAACCTAGCGCCATGAATTGTGCAGCTACGGGACATGCTACAGCTCTCCATACAACACGACACCTTCCGCTAAGAGCAGTAGCACACAATTTAATTGCTCAACAAAAATAGAGTCTGTTTATAGAGGAAATACATGCTAAGAAAATATGTCAGCTATGTAAAATAGAAAGAGAGCTGGGAGTAATTCAGAGAGTACCTAAAAGTCCTAGAGAAACTGAAGCTTTTCCCCAAAACAAAAAATAGCATAGCGGTAAATGTTCATATGTATTAATAAATAGTAAGAGCGATAAATAGGCTTCTAGAGCGGCATTCAGGCACTATGGCAAGCGTGACAACAAAGCTAAAACAAATAAATTTTTTTGCAAAATGGCAAATGTGCAAAAAAGGGTCCTAAACCACTAGACAAGAGTGCACAGCTTAGTGCATACTAATAATGAGGGAAGTTTACAATGTTGCAACAAAAAACGCACATTGTATTTACAAGCGGAATGGTTGGTTATTATTATTTCGTCGAGAACATTAGCCGTTGGCAAACAGAGTGAGCAGAAAGGAAAGGGAAAATATATGCTTGGAGCCCAGGAGCAACGCAGCGAAGTCGCACGCTTGTTATCACAAATAAGTGCTGAATATGAAGCTGCCCAACGCGGTCTCTCCGGTCTCTCCTGCGGGACATCGCAGCACGAATTTATTACCAGGCGCATGGAAAACATGGGGCAACTTCACAACGAGCTACAATCGTTGGTGGGGGATGCCGCGATTGCCATGATAGCCGACGAACTGAATAATCACTAAATTGTATTAATAACGGTAGCGCCGGTATTTGACAGGAATGGGTACCACAGCTATAAGTAGATTGCAACAAGAAGTATAGCAGTTATTTATATGCTCTTAGCAAATTTACAACGTAGTATTTATTTGGAGCGATACAGAGAATATTGTATAGAGAGCAAGAAGAGCAGCCTCCCAATACAAATCCAGTATGCGGGGAGGCCGTACTTCTTATGTCTATAAAAAAAGATGGGGGTGAACAGAGCTGGCTCAGGTCTAACAATATGCGCCAGTTCTGTTCACCCCCAAACAGCATCAGCCTAAAGAAGTAGTCAGGGCAGACATGATGGTAAAGGAATGTTCTTTGGACAAATCAAAACGGTGAAGAAGGCGTGAGCCAGGCCAGACCCCAGTCACCACAAATTCAGTCTCCTCATAGGCAAACGTGTCTTGATCAAGAATATTATGTTCTTCATCAAAAAAAGATTGTAGCCAATGAGTAACATCCTCTGCTGAGAGAAAAGGCGCATCCTCACAAACGAACCATTCAGCAATACCTAGCAGGTAACGACGGAAATTCGCGGACAATGGATGGCGGCGTACAATACGATAGGTTCTTTCTTCCACATCGGTGTAACCAGCACAGCGCAGGTATGTAGCTAATTTAGAGCCAACCCAGCTATCCTCAAACGAAAATCCGCGCCCTAATCTCACCTTCTCCCATTGCTCACGTGCCTGAAACACACGTGCCTGTAATCTCGAATCAATATTGTGGAAGCGCAAGGTACCAAAATCGATATCCTTAATAATGAGACGCCCACCCTCTTTCAAGTAAGGTCCCATGGCAGCAAAAGTATGAACAGGATCAGACAAGTATTGACTGACATTAGCACTAAAAATGATATCTGCCGCCCCATCTTCCAGGGGCAACTGTTCTAAAACTGCTTTTTTGTACTGAACCTGATGTCGATACCAAGCATTTAAGCTACGATGCTGTGCTGTCACTAACGCTTCCATGGATATGTCTATACCCAGAATACGTCCCGCTGGACCAAGAGCTTGTGCGAGTAGTGGGGTCCATAAACCTGGGCCACAGCCCGCATCGACTGTAAACCCCCCCGGTTTAAGCTGGAGATCGCGTATCATGCTATCGCGCTCATAGGCTTTACACTCATGATGCGTTTCCAGCCATTCTACCGCATTCAGTGGTAGACCACACTCATTGACATGTACCACATTGTTCACTGCCATAACTTTGCCATGTCCTTCCAGGCCATTGATAATGAAGAGTAACAAAGTTACCCTCGATACTGATATTAATATTACATGTTACACTATTAAAAAGCAATGGTGAATGACATTGTAGTACTTTCGTATCAACATTGTAAAAAACAAGGGTCATCGCTATTAAATCAACGATAATCAATTTGTAAGAAGGACATCGTGGGGATTGCTTGCGTGTGCCAGCCAGAGGGCGCGTGTGATAGCGAGCAGCACGAAGATGTTCCAATGAAATATTTATGTTTCATAGTTGTTTTACATGGATATTCCTTTTCCAAAACATAAACCAGTAAAATATAGAACCATAACGATGGGATATGTGATATAATATGTCTCCAATAACTTGTAGATGGTGTATTATTTTCGATCTCAAGATTTAGGAGGAAGACGATGGAGAATGAACACGGTCTAACCGAGCAACAAAAACGAGGGAGAGGCCGTCCACGTGGTTCAACAAAGAAATCTGCTACTCCACAGACAAAAACGGCAGGTAAGGGGAAGAGTAACGGATATAGAAAGGTACCACCAGCACAGAGCCTCTCCAATGGCGTCTCGTCCTCAGATGGATCAGATCTTCTTGAAGAACAACTCGACTATGCCATAGCGGATGAGAAACTCTCTGTATTTAGTAGTATCTTGCGTAATATCTTGCGTCATGACCGTGACGAAATAGTCCGCGTGGCCAAAGAATTAGATGTGGCCGAGAACACCATTTATCGTTGGATGAGTGGCAGCACGGAACCACGCCAGGAATACCTGAGACGGTTGCCAGACGTACTTCGTGAACATCGCAATAATCTGGTAGGGGCCATCAATCAGACCTTTCCTAGTGTACTTGATGGGCACAGTAGCAGTATTTCGGAAGTAAGTAGAGATATTTATTATCGCGTTGCTAGCCTAGCTGCTCAGACCGAAGATGCCGGGAGCCTTTTATGGCAAGTGACGCAGACCGTTTTTGATTATGCCCTGCCCCACCTGGATGTGGATCACCGGGGTATCGCCATTACCTACGCTAGTTTGATGCCAGCTCATGAAGATGGTGTTCATTCTTTGCGTGAAATGATCATGCGTGGAACACCCCCTTGGCCGCACAGCTTTGAGAGCAAAGCATATTTGGGGAGTACAACACTAGCAGGTCATGCAGCTACTGACTTACACATGCATATATGGGATAGCACCGATACGTACGAGCGCGTCCTTGTCGAAGTTGATGATCATGAAGTCAGCGCGTGTGCCATACCTGTCCTACGGGGTGGGTGTATTGCAGGGGTCCTGGTTATTTCGAGTGCACAGCCAGGCTTTTTTAAAGATCCGATGACGCGCAAGGCTGTCGAAGAGTATGCACTCCTGGTGGCAATGGGGCTGCGAGACGAGGATTTCTTTCCCCCTTCTACACTCAATCTACGCCCGATGCCTCCTCTGCATTGGCAGCGTAAAGAACTTGCCTATCACTTCGCTAACCGCGTGATTGCTTACGCACGCAAGTATGAAATTTCTCATCAGAATGCCGAGTTACGCGTGCGCAGCGAGATGGAAAAAGAATTTGAGGAAGTCGCACGTAACCGGCAGGATATCCTGGATGGCGTACAGTCATAATGTCCTGCCCGCCGGGCACCCATAAAGGACAACACCATTCTAAAAGCCAGGAGGGCACCCATACCAGCAGGGCATCCATTCTGGATGCCCAATACGCATCAACCTAAGAATGGATGAGTGTGGGATCACGAACAAGTTGATAGGTATGAGGCTTTTTGCTATTCTTAGGTTGATGCGTATTGGGCATCCATTCTGGATGCCCTGCTGGTATGGGTGCCCTCCTGGCTTTTAGAATTTATACCTAGTTGAAAGATATTTTATACTACGGCCCTGTTTTTAGCAGAGATCTATTAATTTTCATAAAAGCACTGGATAGAAACTAGTATACTAATGCATTACCTGTCCCTGAGGCAGCGGAGCCGTCGGCACCTCGCGACCTACACAGGCGCGCAGATCCTCACGATAGAAGCGCCAGGTGCTACCAACCTTGTGGCCGGTTAATTGTCCAGACCACATTAACCTGTACAGAGTGGAGCGGCTTACGCGCAGGTAATTCATGGCTTCTTTAAATGTTAAGAGTACATCATCCTGAATTATCTGAACAACCATGTGTTTTCTCCTTTAAAATAACTAAATAAGTGCACTTGACACTAACAATGTGATCGGCTAACCCTGTCACATAATACAAAATAGTGTCTCATTGCATATTATTGTAACCAGTGGTGATGCCATTCTGCGTTAAGGAAAAGTTGCGATCTGGTTAATTTTACCCGTACTATGGTTGGGTATTCATCACCAATTATCAATTTACTGACAACTCGCCGCCCAACACAAGTTATTACCACTTATTTGCTAATAAAGTATCAAGATCCTTTTCTGTACATGAGACAGGGAAGATGGTCATCCCTGTCAGCGCTTGTAGACGTTGCACGGTCTCATGATCGAGCGGATTGACCATGGCGATGGTGAGAGCATGATGGTCTCTGCCGACTGGCGCACAACGCATCTTCACCGCCAATTGATGCGGGATCAATTGACGTAGACGGACAGGTACCTGTGTAGGCAGGGCCATAAACGGCACCCCCGCTATACTGCCAGGTACAGGAAGTTCTTCGGTCTCTGGTTCAGCACACACATCCTTAGCCATGGAAGCTTGTGCAAGAAACTGCGTTGTAATTGCTGGACGGAAGACTATTTCACGTGCAACAAGACCAGTATGGTAGAGTAATTGCTCGATCGTGGCCCCTTGCTCAGGTAAGGTACCACACCCCAGTACAATATGCGTTTCGCGTGTGAGAGGTGGAATCACAGTCTCTGCTTGTAAGAGACTAATGCTGTTATAAACGCGCTCTAGCAAGACCTGAGCACCGCGCTGATCCACCTCTGGTAATACCAAAGCTGCCCCAATGTCCTGATGTATGAGAAGCTGATCATCATCTCTAATGACACGACGAACATTCACCAGCAACTGTTCCAGGAAGCCAGCTGGTGGATGGGAGTGAAAACGCTTGTAAGAGCTAGGTTGCTCCTGCTTCAGCAAGGCATGTTCACATTGCGAGACATGAAGTAAAAGAATGCTTAATGCACGAGAGTGTGGCAAAAGATACTCTAGGGCAGAATGCAAAGAATGCTTCAGGTAGAGGGTGGCTGGCACAATGTGCTCAGCACTGAGCACATCTGATGGATACTGCTCCCCTCTCTCCTCATCGCTACAGTGGGTTTCATGTGGTTCTTGCCTGGCTCTTTTGTGTAGGGAAGACAAAGGAGGACAATCACAAGCTTCATGAATATAAGAAGATTGATCTTTGTTTCTCTGATATTTTACCAGCTTACTATGCTTCGCTTGCATCTGTTTGACCTGCTTCGTAGGCACAGGGGCTGGTGCTACTTTTCTCTTAGGATACATCTGATAGCTCGCTCCTAGGATAACACCCACGCTTAAGACGATAACTAAGAGGAGTTCCGTTGGATGCCCCTATGTCACCTAGTGGGTAGTTTGTGCAAAGTAGTATATCAGCGCTAAGTTAAAGAAAAGCGAATATTTTGTTATTCTCTGGTTAAGATATGTAAAGAATGGTTAAGATATAGCAGGAATAGGTAAAACGAAACAATGATCACCGCCTACTTGTAGGGAGTGTTCCCAGCGGGCATCCAACAAAGATGCGCAGTGGGAACACGCCAAACTCCACCGCTTACGCGGGTAACGCTTGCATTGACACGATGAGACAGATACTATGATTCAACAGTGACGGAAGTGCTAAAGGTATAGCCGACTCCGGGTACTGTCATAATATACTGTGGACTATTTGGGTCAGGTTCTACTTTCTGACGTAGATGGCGAATGTGCGTCTTCACCAGACCGGAATCACCCGCTTCATCATAACCCCATACACGCTCGATGATGATATCGGTCGTTAGCACCTGACCTGTATGGGTAATCAGCAGGTGGAGCAAACGGCTTTCGGTCGGTGTGAGTCTGACCTTGACGCCATCTCTAGTGACCTCATGCCGCATTGCATCCAGGGTGACAGGTCCAACTGAGATCGACGAGGAACCAGCACCTCCCCGTATATTACTGGAGCGACGCATTACTGCTTTAATGCGTGCTAGCAACTGCCGAGGACTAAAAGGTTTACGTAAGTAATCGTCTGCACCCAGTTCTAAGCCACGAACTTCATCGTCTTCGCGATCATGTGCCGTTAAGATCAAGACCATAGAGTTCGTTTCACTGCGCATTTGACGACATACTTCAAAGCCATCCAGTTTAGGCATTTGTATATCAAGGATGACAAGATCCGGTAACGTTTCACGCCAGCGCTTAATCGCCTGCTCTCCGTCAAATGCACGCACGACGTCGTACCCATGGCCCTTGAGCCAATAGCTCAGCATGTCTACCATGTCGCGGTCATCATCCGCCACCATGATTTTCACTCGTGTTCCTCCTACAGGCCTACATTACAATACAAAGATGTACCAATGTACCCTCACAAAATGAGGGTATCTTTCATCGTCTTCCCAT
>Ga0209265_1000376_pt1 | contig 12066 bp, 11 predicted proteins | sample GraSoiAngelo_103_FD_185872 | JGI IMG/M metagenome (GOLD analysis project Ga0209265, IMG submission 185872) | Grasslands soil microbial communities from the Angelo Coastal Reserve, California, USA - 14_0903_05_20cm (SPAdes) (version 2) | ecosystem: Environmental > Terrestrial > Soil > Grasslands ...
CCGATCGGCTCGATCAAACCGGCCCAGCCCGGAACGGTCAGCCCGCTCAACCCCGAAGGGCAGAAGCTCGCCCAGCGGCCGCGGCCCGCAGGCCCCGAAGAAGCAGCCGCGCCCGAAGGCGAAATTCCGGGCGGAATCGTGCCCGGCGCCACTCCCGGCGAATAGCGCCCGCGCCGAGGCTCTGAAGCGCCGCAGCTCTGAATAGGATGCCCCCCTCGTGAGCGGCATCACCTCGATTCACGCCCGTCAGATCCTCGATTCGCGGGGCAACCCGACCGTTGAGGTCGAAGTCATGCTCGACTCCGGTGCCCGCGGCCTCGCCGCCGTTCCTTCAGGCGCCTCGACCGGTGAGTTCGAGGCAGTCGAGCTGCGAGACGGTGGAGAGGCCTGGGCCGGCAAGGGTGTCTCGGGGGCGGTGGCCAACGTCAACGGTGAGATTGCCGCGGCGCTGCAGGGATTCGATGCCGAGGATCAAGCTGGGCTCGACGCCAAGATGATCGAGCTCGACGGGACCCCGAACAAGGGCCGCCTCGGCGCCAACGCGATTCTCGGGGTCTCCCTGGCGGCGGCCAAGGCGGCGGCAATGCTGGCTGGAGAACCGCTCTTCGGCTATCTGGCGAAGCTCTACGGCGGCGAGGAGCCGAGCCTGCTGCCGGTGCCGATGATGAACGTGCTCAACGGCGGCGCCCACGCTGACAACTCGGTCGACTTCCAGGAGTTCATGGTGGTGCCGGCCGGCGCCGCCAGCTTCTCCGAGTGCCTGCGCGTCGGCACCGAGGTCTTTCATGCGCTGAAGAAGAGCCTCGCCGCTGCCGGCCACGCAACATCGGTCGGTGACGAGGGCGGCTTCGCGCCCAACCTGGAGTCCAATGAGGCGGCGCTGCAGGCCGTTCTGGCCGGGGTCGAGGCGGCGGGCTATGAGCCCGGCGAGGACGTCTTCATCGCCCTCGACCCGGCAACCAGCGAGGTCTTCGAGGACGGCTCTTACGTGCTCGAGCACGAGGGCCGCTCGCTCTCGCCCGCCGAGATGGCCGGCTACTGGGAGGACGCCTGCTCGCGCTACCCGATCCTCTCGATCGAGGACGGCATGGACGAGGAGGACTGGGACGGCTGGAAGTTGCTGACTGAGAAGCTGGGTGAGAAGGTCCAGCTCGTCGGCGACGATCTTTTCGTCACCAACCCCGAGCGCCTGGGGCGCGGCATCGAGCTTGGAGTCGGCAACTCGATCCTGGTCAAGGTCAACCAGATCGGCACCCTCAGCGAGACGCTGGAGGCGATCCGGATGGCCGCCAAGGCCGGCTACACGGCGGTGATCTCACACCGCTCCGGTGAGACCGAGGACACGACGATCGCCGACCTCGCTGTCGCTACCGGCGCGGGGCAGATCAAGACCGGCGCCCCATCGCGCTCAGACCGCGTCGCCAAGTACAACCGCTTGCTGCGAATCGAGGAGGAACTTGGCTCTGCGGCACGCTTCCCCGGCTTGCAGGCGTTCCACCAACGGTTGAGTTAGTGAAGGAAAGCGGGGCTCGGCCGCGTAGGAGCGGGCATGGCAGCACGCGCTCAGGCGAGGAAACGCACCTCCGCCACTGCCAAACCTCGCTCCACGGCACGCAAACCGGCCGCCCGGCGCAAGCCGGTGCCGCGCCGCGGTGCCAGCCGGATCCACTGGGATCGCGTCGGACGCGTGGCCTTGACCCTGGTCCTCTTCGCCGTGCTCTACTCCTACCTCAACCCAGTGATCGATTTCGTCAAGACCTACACGACGACGACCGCGGCACGGGTCCAGTTGCACGAAGCTCAGCACGAAAACTCCCAACTGCACTGGCGCATCCAGCACGCCGACGACCCGATTACGCTCGAGGCCAAGGCGCGCGCCCAGGGTATGGTCGCCCCCGAAGAGACCCCGCTGGTCGTACGCGGCCTCTAGCGCCGCCCAGACGCGCGCCAGTCGCTTCCAGTGCGCCTTTTGCGGTCCATAACCGCATAAAGCGCACCGGAGCCCGGAGGAGCTGTGGTTAGCGCCGGCTCGTACGTGATCAGCGCGCTGTCGCTGCTGGTTGTCGGAGGATCGATCGGGTTCACGGCTTACCGCCTGCGCCACCGGCTGGTGCCCGCCTGGGAGGGCGCCCCGGCACGCCTGATCGAGTCAATCGTCGCCATCGCTCTGCTGATCTGGCTAGGAGAGATCCTCGGCACCTTCGGCCTCTTCTACGACTGGATCTTCGTCGGAGCGTCCTTGCTGATCGCGATAGCCGCGAAAGCGCTGCTGCCGGCGGGTCCTGTCACGGCAGGGCGGGAATCCCAGACCTCCCGGCCACGGGTCCTGTCGCAGGGGGAAAGGGGCACTGCGTGCAGTTCACGGGCTGTCCTCGACCCCCCTCCCCCTACGCCACCCGCGGAAGGAGCGTCTTGGCTCCCGTGGCTTGTGACGGTCGGCGTCATCGCCCTGGTGTTCGCCCATTGGGGCCTGACAACCAAGCAGGCGCTGGATCGTGGCATCTTCAATTTCGACTCCCTCTGGTACCACATGCCGTACGCCACGGACATGGTCCAGAGCCACTCCGTGACGGGGCTCCATTACACGGAGACGGTCTTCACCAACTGGTTCTACCCGCAGAACTCGGAGCTCCTCCACGCAACCGGGATCCTGCTCATGCACAGGGACACGCTGTCCTTGTTCCTCAACTTCGCTTTCCTTGCCCTGAGCTTCCTAGCTGCTTGGTGCATCGGCCGCCCCTACGGCCGCGGCCACCTCACGGTCGTAGCTGCCGCCATCGTCCTCGAGTGCCACACGCTCGTCGTTCGCGAGCCAGGAGCAGCCAAGAACGACCTCGTGGCTGCTGCGCTCCTCCTTGCTGCCGTTGCGATCCTCGTCAACGCCTGGAGTCGCCATCGTCAGGAGGAGGCGCCCCTGCCGGGGGGTGGCACCGTAGGGGGGCCCACCCCTGAGGACGCTTTAGCGACCGGAAGGGGTGGGGGGTCCCCTGCGGTGACAGGACCCGCCGGCCCGGGTGCCTTCGCCTGGCCGACCGCCGCTGCCGGGTTGGCCACCGGCCTCGCCGTGGGCACCAAGTCAACCGCCGTAGCCATGGCCGCCGCCCTGACCCTCGCAGTGATCGTCTTGGCCCCCACCGGCCGCCGCTGGGCCACCTTCGCCTGGTGGTTCGTCCCCGCCCTCCTAGGCGGCGGCTACTGGTACCTGCGCAACCTGGTCGTCGCCGGCAACCCGCTGCCCCAGGCGACCAGCATCGGCCCGATCTCGCTGCCGCACCCGGAGCGCCTGCAGGAAGGCCGACCCAACTTCAACATCGTCCACTACGCCACCGACACCGGCGTCTGGCGCCACTACTTTGAGCCCGGCCTGCACCAAGCGTTCGGCTCGCTCTGGCCTCTGGTGATCCTCGCCGCGATCGCCGGCGGCCTGCTGGCCCTATTCCGCGGCCACGACAAGATCATCCGCTGGGCCGGCGCCGTGGCGCTCTTCGGCCTCGTCGCCTACGTCTTCACCCCGCTCAGCGCCGCCGGCATCGACGGCGCCCCGGTGGGCTTCAGCATCAACATCCGCTACGTCATCCCACCACTCCTGCTCGGCGTCGTCTTGCTGCCCTTGGCCATCCGTCGTTTGGACGGCTGGCGCCAGTGGTCCCTTCTCGGCGTCCTTCTCCTCGTCCTCGTAGTCACCGACCGTTCCGATGCCGCCTTGCGCGACCCCGCAAGGACCTTTGGCATTCCGTTGGCCTTTGTCCTGGTTGTGATTCCAGCCGGTCTGATCTGGTTCGGCCGGCGCAAGTCCGACACGATGGGCCCGCGGCGTCTGTCCCTTATGCCCAGCGGCTTTGCCGCCCTAGCCTTGCTCGTCCTTGCGATCGGCTACCCGCTCCAGCGCCATTACCTAGAGGACCGCTTCAACGCCTCCTCCGAAGTTCCCGGCCTGCACCTCGAAAGCGCCTACCAATGGGCCCGTGACAAGAGCAACGTGCGCATCGGCCTGGCCGGCACCACCGCCGGCTTCCTAAGCTACGGCTTCTACGGCACCGATCTCTCCAACCACGTCATCTACCTGGGCAAAAAGGGTCCCCATGGTGCCTACAACGCGATCCCCACCTGCACCGCCTTCCGCACCGCCGTCAACGCCGCCGACCTCGACTACCTGGTCACAACCCCCTTCCTCAACTTCATCCACACCAGCAACCCAATCCCCTCCCCCGAGGCCACCTGGCTCAAGGGCGATAAAGCCGCAGTCCCAATCCACCGCGACGGTCCCACCACAATCTGGAGGATCGACGGCAGGCTGGACCCCTCAGCGTGCGGCCCCGCCAACTCGCCCCTGCGCCGGATCCCCGACACACCTCAGGCCCAATCCCAGTAGGTCTGAGCGTCTTGCACTTTTTCGGCAATCCCTTGCGGCGTCAGCCGGCGACTCTCCACCGAAAAAGTTAAGCGAAGGCCTACTGGGATTGGGCCTGGAGCTGCCGAGAGTCTCGGCTCAGTCGTCCGAGTCGTCGGACTCAGACTCTGGCTCAGGAGCCCCAGCCCGCCGAATCACGATCTGATCGGCGTCGATCCGCACCGTAACCTCGCGCTTGCCGGCCCAGTGCTCGGCGTAGACGGGGTTGTCCTTGACCGAGGGATCGAGCCAGAGACCGTAGCCGTCGGTCTCGCCGTGGTCAAAGCTCGCCTCGAGCTCTTTACGCCGGCCGCGACCGCCGCGGCGACCCCGGCGTCGGCGCCGTTTGGGTCGCTCACCGTCGCCTGAAGATGGTTTGCGGTCCTCATCCTCCTCGTCGGAGTCGGGCTCGTCGTCCTCTTCTGCCTCCGCCTCCTCGGCAGTGGCGGCCTCAATCTCGGCCTCAATCTCGTCGCGGAGATCGAGGTCGCCCGAGCTGGCGTCCTCCTCGTCGGGAGTGAAGCCGTGCTGTTTGCGGAACTCCCGTAGCTCGGAGGTGCTGACTTCGAGCTGGTGGGCGATCCAGGCGTCAGTGCGGCCCTGCCGCACCCAGGCGCGGATCTGATTCAGCTGTGGCTTCAGAGAGCGTCGTGCCATCGGCGCGCGAGTCTATTCAACCGGGGCGGTCGTACGCACGGTCGCTACGCCATGAGGAAGCCGAGCGCCTCGAACATCGAGACGACGACGACGACGACGGTGACGGTGAGGCAGACCGCGAGGACGCTGAAACGGACCTTGCTGGCTTGCTCGCTGCGGGTGATCCGGCGCGCCCTTCGCTGCACCGGGGGCGACGTTCATCGGCCCCATCTCGTCTAAGAGCAGGAACGGATCGAACTCCGAAACGGCCGCCTTCGGGAACGGGCGGCGCACGCGAAAGGCCGCGGGGGACCGTAGCAAAGGCGCACGAGGGCTTGCAGGGCAAGGAAATGTGCGATGCGTCACGACAGCTTTAGGTCGGACAGGCACCCCAGAGCCCCCGTCCCGCCTTGGCTGCCCGTAGCTCCAAACGCCGAAAGAGCGGTGCGAAGCGGTCATTGGGCGGAATCGTCAGCGAGCGGGCGAGACCAAGCCGAGCCAGACTAGCGTTGACAAAACGGTGGTTTAGGTAGACGTAGGCGAGCAGCCTGCCGTAAATGTCGCGTCGCTCAACGCCGAAGACGAGCCGCACCCAGCGATGTTCGACCAAGTGGTGGTTGAAGCTCGAGGCGCGTGGCCCGAAGCACTGCACCGGCGTGTCCGGCTTGACCGTCTCCGGCGTGTCGACACCGATATAGCGAACGTCCTCCAGCCGCTCGCCGATCCGCACTTCAATTGTGTCCCCGTCAACAGCGCGCACCACATAAGCCCGCGCGGCGGCGGGCCCGGTGTCGGCTCCGCTGTCCTCCCACGGCCGCAGGATCAGCAGCACCGCGACCGCCAGGAGCACCAGACTCCCCACCTGACCGCCGTGCCGAAAACCACCTCCCATCCCTACCTAAGCTGGCAGGGCTGGGAACTGTTCCCCCGCTAGGGCGTACGGCGAACAGACCCGAGCAACGTCTCCTTGACCTGCGCGATGATCTCCAGCGCATCGTTCCACTCGCGCTGCCAGACGTTGCGGCCGAAGATCACGCCCGAGCCGCCCGCCTCCATGATCTCGCGGGTGTGGCCCAGCACCGTCTCGTCATCGACCCTGGAGCCGCCGGAGAGGACGACGAGCGAACGGCCCGCGGACTCGACGCACTGGCGGATTGCCTCGGCCTGGTCGACCTGCATCTCGTTGTAGGGAGCGGGGGCGTCCTTGTCCTTGTCGGCGTCGACCTTCGGCATGTTGAGCTTGACCACGTCGGCGCCCATCTCCATCGCCATCCGCGCCGCGTAGTCGATCGCGTAGAAGGAGTTGGCACTGCCCTTAGCGTCGACCGCTTCGCCGCGCGGGTAGGACCAGACGATCAGCGGCATGCCGAAGCGGTCGCAGTCCTGGCGCACCTGACGCAGCTGGGCGAGGTCCTCGTCCTGGCGCGGCGAGCCGACGTAGAGCGTGTAGCCAACCGCGTCGGCGCCGAGCCGCACCGCGTCCTCGACGCTGGCGTTGCAGGAGGAGAAGGCCTGGGCGGAGGAGGGGATGTCGGTCTTGCCGTTGACCTTGAGGATCAGCGGCACCTGGCCGGCGTAGTCGGGGTAGTACTTGGTCGCCATGCCAATTTGGCAAGCGAGGGCTGAGTAGCCCGCCTCGGCCGCCAGCCGGAACTGGTAGTCGGGGTCCTTGGAGGCCGGGTTGGGGAAGAAGTCGCGCGGGCCGTGCTCGATCCCCTGATCGATTGGCAGCAGCATCAGGGTTCCGTTACCGGGGCCGAACTCGAAGAGCAGGCGCCGCAGGCGGGCTCGTTTGCCGGGGGCCAGGGTCGCCAGCAGTGATTTCTGCTCGGTCAGGCTCTTCAACTCCACGCTGTTTTCCTCCTAGGATTCCTTGTAGACGAGTGTCTGGGGAGTATGTCATCGGCACCTCCTCGCGAGTGCTTAGCGATGGGCGGTTATCCTCGGTTGACCATGAGCGAGACTGAGCTCAGCGTCATCTGCAAGAACTGCGGTTCGGAGGTCAGTCCCTACGTAACCGAGTGCCCGTACTGCGGCACGCGCTTGCGCAAGCGGGCCCCCAAGCTGGAACGGCGCGGCGACGCCCTCGAGGCGAAGCCGCGGCGGCGCAAAAGGCTGCGAATCACGCGCCGCCGCCAGCACGAAGACGCCGGCCCGTTCCGGCCCTACGCGACGATCGCGGTGATCGCGGCCTCGGCGACCCTGCTGCTCGTGCAGAAGCTGACCGGCGACCCGCTCGGCTCTTTCGGCGGTCTGATCGTGCCGCTGCAGGATCAGTGGTGGCGCTTCTTCACCGCTCCCTTCGCCTACCTCGACGTCGGCTACCTCTTCGTCGTCGCGGTCGGCCTCGCCATCTTCGGCACCGGCCTCGAGCGGCGCCTCGGCACCCCGGCGACGGCCCTGCTGCTGGTCGCCTGCGGTGCGCTCGGGATGCTCGTCGCTAGCGGCATCGCCCACGCGCAGGGCGACGTCGAGGTGATTGCCGGCGGCAACGGTATGGCGCTCGGCGCGGTCGCCGCCTGGTTCGCGATCCGCCGCGCCGAGGCCCATCACGCGATCGACGACGACTACGACGTAATCGGCGTCGTGGTCGCCGCCGCGGTCCTGCTCGCGCTGCCGATCTTCGAATCCACCGCCGACCCCTTCGCCGGCCTGATCGGTGGCGCCGTCGGGGGCCTTGCCGGCCTCGCGGCCGTCACCCTTCGCGAGCATTAATTGGTGACTTCCTGTTTCTTCGCCCTATGTGCGAGTAAGTGGGAAGTCCGCTCCTATAGGGCGATGGCTAGGCTCCTCGCGTGCCGACGGATGAGCAACTCGAGGCCGCGATCGCGCGGCTGGCCGACGCCGAGCGTTTCTCCGAGGCCGAGCAGATCGTTGCCCGTGCGGCCCCTCAGCTGCAGAAGGTCCTCGCCGCGGCCCTTGCCGAGGGCGGCTGGTTCGGCGAGTCCCACGACGCCGAGGCGCTGAAGGCGGCGACGGTGCCGGACCCGGAGGAGCGCATCGTCGCGGTGCGCTCGCTGCTTGCCGAGGAGGCGCGGATGGGAATGATGGTTGGAGTCGCAGTCGGCTGGGCACTTCATGGGGAGTTGAACGCAACCGAGAACGAAGAAGGAGAGCGCTGAGAGATGGAGATCAAATTCCACGGCCAGTCATGCTTCGAACTGAGCGAGGGCGAGACCAGGGTCTTGATCGACCCCTTTCTCAAGCCAAACAATCCGATCGCGGTGACTACCGGCGAGGAAGTCGATCCGACCCACATTGCGCTCTCCCACGGTCACGTCGACCACATCGCCGATGCCGTCCCTGTCGCCAAGCGCACCGGCGCCCACTGCGTCGCGATCGTCGAGCTTGCCAAGTGGCTGGAGGGCCAGGGAATCGAGAACGTCAGCGACACGGTCGAGTTCGACTGGGGCTACATCAGCCTGGTGCCGGCCTGGCACACCAACACCATTCCCGGCTCCGAAGAGTCGCCCTTCAGCGCTGAGCACGGCATTGCGATCGGTCCGGCCGCCGGATTGGTGATCAAGATCGGCGAGACGACCGTCTACCACGCCGGCGACACCTGCCTCTTCAGCGACATGCAGCTGATCGCCAGGCGCAGCGACATCGACGTCGCCCTACTGCCGATCGGCGGCCATTACACGATGGACCGCCGCGACGCCGTGATCGCCGCGGAATTCGTCGGCGCCGGCACAGTGATTCCGATGCACTACGACACCTTCCCGGCGATCGAGACCGATCCGCAGGCGTTCAAGAGCGACGTCGAGGCCAAGACCTCATCATCGGTGGTCGTGCTCGAGCCGGGGCAGTCGCATACGACTGGCTGAGCAGCCAGGCCGCTGCTAGTCTCGCTCGGACCGCCGACCCAGTTGGGGTGCAACGTTTTCAGGCCCTCGCGGGACGAGAAAGCGTTGCACCGGATTGCGAGGAGCAGCGATGGGAACCACTGAGGCATCCGGAACCGAGACGCGAACCGGGCGCGCCGACTTTCAGGCGACCGCCGATCCGGCGTTGAACGAGGCGGCCGACCGCACCGCCGACGTCAAGCTGCTCACCTACGAGGAGCTCTACCTGCTCTGGGAGCGCCAGCAGTGGCAGACCCAGGAGCTCGACTTCAGTCGCGACCGTGAGGACTGGAACGAGCGCTTTGACGACGAGGAGCGCTTCCAGCGCATGTACGGGCTCTCTTCCTTCTTCATCGGCGAGCAGAAGGTGGCCGAGGAGCTGGGGCCGATCATGCGCGCGGCGCCGACTGAGGAGCAGCGCATCTTCCTCTGCACCCAGATCGCCGACGAGGCCCGCCACGTGCGCTTCTTCGAGCGCTTCTACCGCGAGGTCGGCGTGCTCGAATCCGACCAGCTCTCGGAGATGCTGACCCAGACCTCCGAGCACCTCAACGAGAACTTCGGTCGTCTCTTCGACGAGATGCTGAAGCAGCGCACCGACCGGCTTGCGGTCGAACCGGAGGACACCGAGGCCCTGGTCGAGGCGGTGACGATCTACCACATGGTGATCGAGGGGATGCTCGCGCTCACCGGTCAGCACTTCATCATGGACTACAACGAGAGCCAGGGGACGCTGCCGGGCTTCGTCGAGGGGTTTCAGAACGTTGCTCGTGATGAGCACCGCCACGTCGCCTTCGGCTCGGTCTTCCTGCGCGAGAAGGCGCGCGAGGACGAGCGCTACAAGCAGGCGATCCAACGCACGCTGGAGGAGGTGCTGCCAGTCGCTGACGGGGTGCTCTCACCACCCTGGGCGCCAGCGAATGAGGATTACGAAGTCTTTGGCTACTCGCTCGCCGACACGCGCAAGTTCGCCGGCACCTCGCTGATGCGCCGGCTCAAGGTGATCGGCCTGCAGTAAGCCGGGCGCCGAGCGCTCCAGGAGGATCTGCGCTCAGCCTTCGGCTGGGGGCACTTCGCCGCCGCCCGAGGGAGCGGGCGGGGATTCTTCGACTGCAGCAGGGCTTTCCGCCGGGGGCGGTGGGGGCGGCGGAGCGGTTTCAACTGGCGGAGCAGCAGTGACCGGCGTCGAGCCGCTGCCACCAACGGTGACGACAACGGTGCCGGTTCCGGCTCCTACTGGAGCGCCGGCGGTGCCGGCCGACGGCGTTGCCCCGTCAATTTTCGCCGCTGCCTGTTCCTCGGCAGTAGCTTCAGGCGCTTCGACGCCGCCGGAGCCGGTCACTTCTTCCGTCACGGGCGGTTCGGCGACGACTTCCTCGGGAACTTCCGCTTCCACCGGGGCCGGTTCGACCGGGGCGGGGACGGGAGCCGGCTCGACTTCCGCCGCTTCGAGCGGCACCGGTGCGGCGACGGCGCTTTGCGGCGCGACCGCGAGCGACGGGCTCTGCTTGGCGATGGTCGAGGTCTGCGCTGGCGGACTCACCGGCGTGGGTTCGGTCTGCTGCTTGACCTCGACCGCGCCAGCGGTGAGGACGGCTGCCGTAACGACGCCAGCGACGGCCTTGGTGCCGATCGCGCCGCCAACCGCGCCGCCGAGGCTGCCAAGACCCCCGGCCGCTCCACCGCCACCGCCGAGCGCGGCGCCGACGCCGCCGACCGCCCCGGCGCCGCCGGCGCCCGTGGCGGTCGCTGCGCCCCCGGAGCCAGCACCTCCCAGGCCAAGCTTCGAAGCGATGAAGCCCTTCAGCGCGACCAGGGGCCCGACCGGCACCAGGGCCGCGAGCACCTTGTCGTTGGAGCGGAGCTGAGAGCGGAAGTCCTTGCACTCTTCGCAGTCGCGAACATGGCGGCGAACCGGGCCGGAGAGCTTGCGCAGCCCCTCGGCGGCCTCGGCGAGGTCGAGCCGCACCTCGCCGCAGGTGAGCTGGCGAGCCTGGCTGGCCTCCGCGAGTGAGATCCGCGCTCGCACCAGCAGCGACTTGACCGAGGGCACGCTGGTCTCCATCGCCTGGGCGATCTCCTCGTAGGACATCGCGTCCATCTCGCGCAGCAGCAGGGCCGAGCGCTGGGTCTCAGGCAGCTTGCCAACGTCGGTGAGCAGCTGGCGGAACTCCTCGCGGTTGTGGACCTTCTCAGCGGTCGAGGCGGCCTCGACTTCGGGAACCATGTCCATCGATTCCTGGGCGTCGGCGGTCGGTTTGCGCAGGTGGTTGAGGCAGCGGTTGCGGGCGATCCGGTAGAGCCACGGGCGCAGGTTGATCTCGCGCTCGTCGGCCAGCATCGCCCGGTAGGCGTTGACGAAGACCTCCTGCAGAACGTCTTCGGCGTCCTCGGTGGAGCCAAGCATCTGGCGGGAGAAGCCGAGCAGCCGCCCCTGGTAGCGGTCAACGATCGCCTCGAAGGCGCCGGGGTTGCCGGCGCGAGCCATCGCGATCAGATGCTCGTCCCCTTGAAGTTTGAGCAGCGGCGAGCGCCGGGCGAGGAGTCCGCGGCGACTGGCGTGTGTGAGAGCTGAAGCCTCCAAGCGAATCCTCCGTTAGAGCCGGGGAAGGCGTTTGTCTTCTAGCTCAAGGACACCGTAGCAGCGGCTTAGTTGCGGTTCCTCAGCACTTTTTAGTGCGGATTTAGAAACCCAAACTCAACAAAATGCCCGGGGCGGGATTCGAACCCGCAAGCCCCCCAGTGGGGCAGCGCCTTTTAAGGGCGCCGCTTTTGCCAATTTCGCCACCCGGGCAAGCTGATCGTAGCCGTGAGGCCAAGGCCGGTCGCCGCCTCCTCTGCTCCCGCATGGGCACGCTCATCACACACGGCGATCACGCGCCCATGCTTCCGCGTTCGGGGGCGGCTAGGCTCAAACAATGGAGCACGGCGGGAGGATCGTCGCGAAAGCGCTGAAGTCGCGCGGCGTGACGCACCTCTTCACGCTTTCTGGGGGACACCTGTTTTCCATATACGACGGCTGCAAGGTCGAGGGCATCGAGATCGTCGACGTCCGCCACGAGCAGACGGCGGCCTTCGCCGCCGAGGGCTTCGCCAAGGCGACGCGCAGTGTGGGCGTAGCGGCGCTGACCGCGGGGCCCGGCGTGACCAACGGAATGAGCGCGATCGCGGGAGCGCAGGCCAACGGCTCACCGG
>Ga0209265_1000378_pt1 | contig 12051 bp, 9 predicted proteins | sample GraSoiAngelo_103_FD_185872 | JGI IMG/M metagenome (GOLD analysis project Ga0209265, IMG submission 185872) | Grasslands soil microbial communities from the Angelo Coastal Reserve, California, USA - 14_0903_05_20cm (SPAdes) (version 2) | ecosystem: Environmental > Terrestrial > Soil > Grasslands ...
TAAGGCAAGTAGTGGTACGCGTAAAAAGTAAGTGCATCTTTTTGTCACATTTTTGGCGCATTTTGCGATTGCCTATTTTGCTGAAATAGGTGCTAAATGAATATTTCAAGAGGAAAACGCATGAACGAACAAGAGGATATCATTCAGATACGCAGAGCAACAGCAGATGATGTTTTATCGATTGCCACTGTGTTACATACCGCATTTATAGAATATGAGCATTACTACACCCATGAAGCATTTGCTGCTACGACGCCATCAGCAGAAGGCATTCGCCAACGTATGAGCGAAGGACCGACCTGGGTTGCGCTACACAATGAGTGCATTATAGGCACGGTCTCCGCAGTTGTGAAAGGGCCGCTGTGTTATGTGCGAGGTATGGCTATCTTGCCAACTGCACGAGGACAACGCATTGGTGCGCGCCTGCTTGAGCATGTGGAGCAGTTTGCTGCTGAGCAGGGTGCTGATCGGTTGTATTTGAGTACTGCGCTTTTTTTAGAACGAGCTGTTTGCTTGTACGAGCGCTGTGGGTTTGAGCGGAGCGAAGAAGAAGGGGCACTGGAGTTGTTTGGGACTCCAGTGTTTATGATGGTGAAGAGACTCGGCCTTTGACAACTCCTCCCAACCCGCAATACACTACAGCCACCATGCTCAACATCACCATCGATACACAGCTTAATACCTTCCACCTCAACGCTGCATTTACCGCCGAAATGGGCAAAACAACCGTGCTACTGGGCGAGAGCGGAGCTGGCAAGAGCACGATACTACGTGTACTGGCAGGTTTATTGCAGCCAGAACAGGGACACATCTCGCTCAATGGCGTGACATACTTCGATAGTCAGCGGCATATTAGCGTGCCACCGCAGGAGCGTCCATTTGGCTATGTCTTTCAGGATTATGTGCTCTTTCCGCATCTGAACGTCTTTGAAAATGTGGCCTTTGGGTTGCGGGCACAGCATTTTCCACGTATAGTGGTTCGTCGGCGTGTGGCAGAGGCGTTGGAGCGTGTATGCCTGGTTGGTTTTGATCAACGGCGTCCGGCGCAATTATCTGGCGGACAGCAACAGCGCGTAGCTATTGCACGGGCATTAGCCTTGCAGCCGGAGCTATTATTGCTTGACGAGCCGCTTGCGGCGCTGGATGTACAAACGCGGCGTGAGGTGCGACAAGAGTTACGCTGCATTCTGCTGGAAGTGGGTATTACTACTGTGATGGTGACGCATCACTATCTGGAGGCATTACTGTTTGGGCAGCAAATTCTAGTGCTCGATCAGGGCCGTGTGGTTCAGCAGGGTGGGCAGCGCGAACTGCTGGCTTATCCACGCTCTTCTTATATCGCTGAATTGATCGGGGTGAACTTTTTTCAAGGTGACATCCTTGGCTATGAAGCAGATCTGACATGCATCATTCGACTCAAAGGTGGAGGCGAAGCTATTGATGTGTTAGCAAGGCTGAGGGAACATGAGCAGTCCACAGAGAAGCGTCCTGCACCTGGAGCTGAGGCGTTTGTGGTTGTTGATCCGTGCAACGTCACGCTTTACCAGACTCCGCCAGACAGCTCGGCACGCAATCTGTTTTGTGGCAGGATTGTGCAGGTCTTGCGTTTACGTGCCAATGGGATTGTAGGTGGAGATGGGCATGTACGCGTCAGTATTGCACTCGATGATGCCGCGCCACCCTTGATTGCAGAAGTAACTGAGGCATCGGCACAACGTATGGAGCTGCATGAGGGGAAGCTGGTCTATGCGACGTTTAAGGCTAGTGAGGCTAGTCAAATGAGACATTGCCCTCATGCATCCCTTTTGTCGCCTTATACTTGCGGAAGAGCAGTGGGTCATCGTCGAGAATCTCCTGTAGCCTCTCCTCCGATGCTGCAAGCGTCTCTTTGAGGTCTGGATAGCCATCCGAAGCCAGCACAATCGTCTGTATATCGGTTGGTAGGGGTTGGATTAAAATCTTATGCCAAAGAGACCACCTGTCTCGTTCGCATCTGTAAGGCGAACAGGTAATATATATTTGTTGAGATCAAAATCATCAAAGAATTCTCGTGGTAGAGCATCGGAATTCATAGTGACAACATATTGAAAGTTCAAATCACGCGCAGCCTTCTCTCCGACTTGAAGAGCTTTGGCAATCTGGCGCTCATCTACACCATCAAAAAGATGACTATCATGGACAAGAAAACCAGGTCCAGTCTGTCTTTCCGCACAAAGCTGCATCAACATCATATCAAAGCAAAAAATCTGCATATTATTAATGCCACCACTCTTTTCGCCACTAATACTAACATCAAACCGAGGGCCATTTGAGGAAGCAGAAATGGTAAGATTGCCTGGATTCTCATATAATGCACTCGAAAATTTGCCAAAAGCGAGAATGGCATCTCGTAATACTTCTGCTTGTTCATGATAATCCTGGCGCAGACGTACCTCTAGCTGGTTTCGCTCAAACTCGAGTTCATTGCGCTCGCTCTCAAGGCGTTCAGCAGTGATAAATCTCTGACGAAGTAACTCTGTCTTAGCCTCCTGTGCCGATAGCTCTGATTGCAATTTTGTAAACTGATCCAATGCTCCATGTGATCGCAGAATAGCCATAATTCTAGCAAGCCTGGTATTTATTTCTTGCATGCGTTGATCTCGAACTCGTATTCTCTGTCTAGCTGCCGTAACTTCATTTCCAAGATAGGACTTGCGATTGGCAATAATGGATTCGTGAAACAGTCTGACTTCTTCAAAACGCCGGAGAGTGGTGTTAGGAAGTAGAACTCCTGCTTCCTCGTAAAGGCGCTCAAGATCGGTGAAAGCAGGTTCAGCCTCTTGATTTAAAGCTTCTTGTAGTTCAGAAAGCAATAAGTGATCCGTAGTATTTTCATCGGCTAATGTCCCCAATTCACGCGTTAGCTGGTTAGCTTCTTGCTCCAGATTATGATACTCTGGAAGAATTTGATAGTTAGTTACATGTTCTCTTAGCTGAAACAAACGGTTTTCAGTTAACATGAGCGATGTCCGAAGTTCTGCCGCATTTCCTATAAAGTTGTCAAGCGCTCCCTCTTTAGCTGCTTTCTGTAATTCTTTCAAGGATCTTTCCCTGTCACGCACGTATTGCCACTGTTGAGGAATAGTCCAATCAAGCCCTAATAAATAAGATATCGATACTTGCTGATCCCATAACTGTTGCAGAGTATTCTGCTTTATCGGAGAGAGGAATCCTCCAGCTGATTTGCGGCGAACAAAATAAGAGAAAAGAGAGCGAAAGGATGGAGCAGATTTAGCAGCTTGTACCTTTTCCGACAAACCAAACATAAGTTTACCAAGGACTATTTTCCATTCATTATTGGAAAGAGAGATGGGAAGATCTGCTGTGCTAAATAAACTGTGTATGTTTGATTTGATTGGCCAGTCCTCGCTCTTGGTACCCTGAACAATTACCCCCTCTGGGGCTTTTCCTGAGCGTCTTACGTGCCTACGTGCTTGGCCTAGATCAAATTCCATGCTAAAAGAATATGATTTCAATGCCTTTGTAAAAATAGGATCAGGCTTAGCTCCTAGTAAAAAATGGATCAACTCGGTCAGGCTAGACTTACCTGCACCATTGCGAGTCTGTTTTTCAGTTGCTCCTGGACTCTTATCGGCCAAAAGTATATTCAATCCTTGCCGAAATTGGAGGTTCTTGAAGGTAGGCATATCGCTGGATATCTGATAAATCATCGATTAGCCCTCCGTATTCTGCCATGATCCATTTCTATACTACCCAACATATAAAGAAGATCTAAGGTCAATATAAACCAGTCATAATTTATTATTCGTGTTGATGAGCGTTCACTCATCACACGGTTTAGCTCATTCCATAGGCGCGATACGGTTTTTGGCTCTGTGAGTAGACTTAGTATCTCTGCTCCAATAGTGATCATAGCTCGTTCTGAGCCAAGTCGTTTTGTAGGAAGAATCATACTATAACCTCTCCAGATGATCGCTCGAAAATCTCGCACTGCTCAAAGAGATAGGCAAGCACCGCTAACACGGCTGCCTGATAGCGAGGAGGTTTCAGATCTTGTCCTGCTGCAAATTTCTGCAATTCAAAGAATATTGTATCAGCCTCCATATCCAACTCCTTACATTGTCTATATTGCTCGTTGAAGGCTGACGCTATCTCATCGCCGTACTGAGGATCAGGATGATTATTAAAGAAATTTCCTACAAGATCAGCTTTCTGCATACCCCAAGTAAGTAGGGTTTGCGTATCTTCGGATAAACGATTGAATTTCAATTTATCAGGTGGAACGGGCCTTATGTCCTGGAATGGAGATAAGTCTTGCCGAGCAATATTGGTTAAAACCTCCTTAATATTTTCGTATCTTAACTCTTGCATATCTCCAGTTGAAGGAGCGTAACCTCCTAGAAGTGGAGCAAGGTCAACTTCGGGCAAATTAAATATCTTTCGGCGTAACTCCTCAAATCCCCAAGAGCCTATAATTATAGGACGATGAAGAGTAGTCAGTTCGTTTATCTTTTTTACGATATGAGGTCCTAGACCATCCTTCGCATTATGAACAAATACCCATTTATCAAAATCGTGCCTCCAATAGTCTAAAGCACCATAGAAATCTTCATCAATTTTAGCAATAGCATCACTTGCTGTCATCTCATTGGGAGCATATACCTGGAATAATGCACGACTTGATCGTAAGTATCCATCGTTTTTTTTATCTCCGTCCCTTCCCCAAGGACGAACTCGCTGGAAATCACCAGGATGACATTTCTCCATTATCTCCGAAAAAAGATCTTGGAATGCATTGCCACGTTTCTCCATGTAAGCAACTTTAAATAACAGTTCATAATACGCCCTTGTCTGCCTATCCATGCTATCATCTCCTGAGCAAGCATAATATCCCTGTACTTTTGCACATGGTACTATGTCAATGCCTTATTGTAAAACATATTTTCTAATACAGCAAGCCACCGAACGCTAATTTGCGATATTATAACACTGGTGAATTAAATTCTGTAGATAGTCCAAGGAAAAGGCAAAAGAATGCATTGGCACGGCTGAGGGAGCACGAGCAGGCCACGGAGAAACGTCCTGCACCTGGAGCTGAGGCGTTTGTGGTTGTTGATCCGTGCAACGTCACGCTTTACCAAGCTGCGCCAGATAGCTCGGCACGCAATGTCTTTCCTTGAGCGCGTACGCCTGATTGGTTTTGATCAGCGGCGTCCGGCGCAACTGTCGGGAGGGCAGCAAGTTGCACCTAGACTCGTGTGGTATGTTATAGAGAGAAATCGTGCCATTGGAAATTGCCATTGTCATAAAAAAAGAGCATATAGAGCAATTTCATATATAAAAATAGCGCAGCAAGAACTATAGTAATGAAGTCAGGAGGGAAGAAAAGATGAGTAGAATAACCACCAAAGGAATCTGCCAGCTTTGCCATACCGTACTGAGTAAATCCGGCATGACCAGACACTTGGCAACATGTCTCCAGAAAGAGGCAGATACTACAAACGCCAAAAAAGCAAAAAAGACCACTAAGTTGCTGCATCTACAGGTGGAAGGACGTGACCAACCGCAGTATTGGATGCATCTAGAACTACCGGCTGATGCGACGCTGCAAACTTTAGATGATTTCCTGAGAACAACCTGGTTGGAGTGCTGCGGGCACCTGAGCAAATTTGAGATTGGCGGAGTCTCCTATTCCTCTTATCCAGATCCAGAGTTCGGCGATAAGAGTATGCGTGTGAAGGCAGGGACCGTGTTGCATGCGGGTGAGCAGTTTTTGCACGAGTATGATTTCGGTACGACGACGGAGCTACGCCTGAAGGTGGTGGGAGAGCGAGAAGGGCAGGCGAAAGGGAAAGCTATCCAGGTTCTCGCCAGGAATGAGCCACCGCAGATTGTCTGTAAGGAATGTGGTAAACCTGCTACTGAGGTGTGCACTGAGTGTATTTATGATGAGGGTGGCGGTTGGCTGTGCGAGACGTGTGCGGAGGAGCATGCGTGTGGCGAGGATATGCTGCTGCCAGTGGTGAACTCGCCACGGGTGGGTATGTGTGGGTATACTGGATAAAGTCATGATCCTTTTCCAATGTCATAGTCACTCATAGGGAACCAGCGTACGACGGTGAAAATTTTCTCTTCCCAAAAAACCTTGGAAGGCATATTCCATCTGCTTATCAGCCAGCAGAAAAATACAGTCTTTTTCTATCTTCCTCATATATCCAATACCCCAGCGGCAAAGAGTGACCCCAGATCGATACCACCATGCCAATCACGCAAACGCGGGTGCTGATCACCAGGAATAGCTTCCATACCACCATCACCATCCTTGCACATCACAATCAAGTTCGCCAGATCAGTATGGGCTAACACAATGGGCGAGTGTGTTGAGAGCCATACCTGCGAATCGTAGAGGGAGCTGAGCGATTGCAAGACTGCTTCAATCGCGCGTGGATGGATACCATTCTTCGGCTCTTCCAGGCAAACGAGGCGCGGTGGATTGCTCAGGTAAGGCAAAATGGTCAGTGCTAAGATAGAAAGTGTACCACCAGAGAGGCCCGAAGACGTAACAGTATAGCCTCCTTGATAGTCAACCCGCAAGTATGCATGAGCATCGTCTTCGCGCCTGACAGCATCAATGGCTGTAATATTGGGTAGTGCAGTTTGAACATGTTCTACCCAGGCGGCAAGCATATCTGGGTGTTCCTGCTTTAGATTGAGTACCATCCAGGGTAGATTGGCTGCATCAGGGCGTATGGTTTTCGGTTGACCCGGTGGACAAGCCTGGCGGAGCGCTTGAATGTTGGGAACGTAGGTAACAATCTTCTCTTTCAGCAACTCAATAAACCAGATGGTAGCTGGGAAAAGGGAAGTATCCAGTGGCAGGTTAGCTAACGCTAGCTTGCTTGGTTCCAGACGTAGCGAAAATTGTCTCCGTTTCCGCACAGACCTGTTTTCAGGGTATATCAAGGTGGATGTGTTGTGGCGTTCAATTACCGATTTGAACCGTCGCATTCTACGTATGGCAATGCCTTTTTCGTTTCTCGTAATAGTTTCAGTACCAAGAGAAAGTACTTCCCTAACAACATGAAGGTCCGTTTCATTAAACATTTGAAAACGGATTGCATAGCGCACGATGTGAGGTTGCTGAGTACGAGTCTGCTCAACGTTAGTTGGCGCATCTTCTACCAGGAACGCTGCGATATCTGGTGGTAAAGTCGCTTCCAGCACAAAGCCAAAATCACCGCCCCGATAGCAATGTGTCAGTTCGTTTAAGCTTTGTGCTCTGGCTGTTCCTAGAGATGGCATGGTTTCGAGAAACGCTGGCAACATGCCATATCTCAACATATCAGCGAAGAGTTGTGGAATATCGAGGAGCGTACTTTTGCCGCTACCGTTCGCGCCCGCCAACACATTATAGCTGCCCCAACGAACATTAAGATCACGAAAGCAGCGATAGCGTAGCGCTCGTATTCTCGATAACATCAGCGCTACTCTCCTGGCTCAGAGTAGCGTCGGTGTGCCTTGACCATATTCTACTTCCAACCTTCTGATAAGCACTACAATATAATTAAGAGTGATACGTTTCCGCTACACATCCAAATTCGCACTCTTCGCATGACTCTCAATAAACCTCCGACGCGGCGCAACGTCATCGCCCATCAGCATACTGAACGTCTTATCAGCCTCAATTGCCTCCTCAATCATCACTTTCAGGATCGTGCGGCGGCTGGGGTCCATCGTCGTCTCCCACAGCGTCTCAGGATTCATCTCACCGAGACCTTTGTAGCGTCCAACCTCCGGCTCCTTGCCATTGTGCGAAGTTTTATACTCAGCCACCAGTGCATCACGCTCCTCTTCAGTGTAGACGTAGTGTACCTGCTTACTACCCATCTTCACATGGAAGAGTGGCGGCTGCGCAATGTAGAGGTGCCCATTCTGGATAATCTGCGGCATATGGCGGAAGAAGAATGTGAGCAATAATGTACGAATATGCGCGCCATCAACGTCAGCGTCACACATAATCACAATACGCCCATAGCGCAACTTCGCAATATTGAAGTGCTCATCAATGCCGACACCAGTGGCCGTAATGATATTTTTGACTTCATCATTTTTAAGGATTTTATCCAGCCCGACGCGTTCGACGTTGAGGATTTTACCACGTAAGGGGAGGATGGCTTGAAAATGCCGGTCACGACCTTGTTTTGCGCTATTGTGTACAAAAACACCATTTGCTAGTGCAAAGTTATGTGTACCAGGGACCTCGACATCATACACGTCAACCAGTTCTTCTAACGGCTCTATTGCTACAATACGGTGGTTGTATTTGGCAACTGCCTCGTATGCTAAAGCGGGATCACCACCAAAGTATCGTTCGCAGAACTTATCAAAGCGTAACATTGTACGATTACGTGTCGCAGCGCGATGTGCTTGATAAGCGTCAAGATCAATCTTGTTCTCTACTTGAAACTGTTTTAAAGCAGCCATAGTTTTGTGGTAGTACGTTTCGTGTAAAGTAGCCTTACGCTTTGCTCGGAAGCCTGATGTCCATTGCTCTTTTGTCTTCTCTCGACGCCATTGAAGCAGTGCTTCATCTTGCCACTGTTCCTTTGCACGCTCAGAAAATGCTTCTCGTACGTCCGGGTTGTTTTCAAAGAAGGCACGTACACGTTCTGCTTGCAATTGGCGGTTGGCTTCATCACTCCAATACTCGCATTGTTCACTATAGAGACGAGCAAGTGACTCTTCACGATACTCCGCATTAGAGTAGTAGAACTCAAGCCATTTTTCAATCATATATGCTTTGTATGCCTCATCTTCCCATTGTGCTTTAGCCCGTTTTGAAAGCATGAGGTTCATGTCTGGGTCCAGCATACGTTCGCTCATCTTAGCTCGGAACTCGTCGCTCTGACGAATTTTGCGGCATTTCTCAATTGTTTCTGGGCGGTGCAATGTGTGCCCTAGATGCTGTCGATGAAGCTCAAGGTGTTCCTGAGCAGGTAAGCGCCTGATATTTGTAGGATTGTTGTTAACCTTATTGAAGTCGATGTGGTGACAATGATCACCATCCTCTGTTCTATAAACTCCCTTCCAACGATTGTACCAGTCGGCTAGCATATGCGTAAAGAGCCAGTAATCGGAACGAGGATCTTTCACCATCTCATACCCCTGGATAGTAATTCCAGGCTCCTTCATATCCGACAGCTTACGATACAAAGGCATAAGAGAGTCACTCGGCGTAAGTTGTGCAGCCTCTTTGTAACTGCCGTCACGCAACATGAAGCGGTGGTCGGGTGTGCAAACAATAGCCTCACCGTTATCAAGCACCACCCGTATTACTTGTGCCTGAGCCTTGGTCATACGAGCATCAATCAAGCGTTCAAGGCCGATTGTGCCATCTTTGCGAATGGTGTAACCAAAGTGCTCTTTTCCTTCACTTTGCTCCGCTACCAGTTCTTTGAAGCTGAGAGACCGACCATCAGCCAGCGCAACAAGCGTATATCCAGAGAAACAGCCACCCGCACTATCGCCCTCAACAAGGTACAGTTCACAGCGATCCGGCTGACGCTCAGAACAATCCGCCAGCTTGCCAGGCAGTGTCGTATCGAGCACATTTTTGCGCTGCACGAGATCGCGGGCCGCACGGGCAGCTTCACGGGCTTTGGCTGAGGTAAGACACTTGTCAATGATTGTCCTGGCCTCGCTGGGCGTCTTCTCTAAGTACTGCGTCAACATATCGGCAGTAATAGCCTCGACAATCGGACGCACTTCGGCGTTATTGAGTTTGCTCTTGGTCTGCGCCTCGAACTGCGGATTAGGAATCTTGACGCTGAGTACAGCGGTTAAGCCCTGGCGTACATCGTCACCCGTCAGGTTCCCGTCCTTCTCTTTGAGCAGGGTCGCTTTACGCGCGTAATCGTTGAGTGTACGCGTGAGAGCACTACGGAAACCGGTGATATGCATACCACCATCGACAGTATTGATGCCATTAGCGAAAGAAAACTCGGTGCAGGACCAGCTATCATTGTACTGGAGCGCTAGCTCAACCTTGACACCATCCACTTCGCGTACAATACTGACCGGACGCGCCTGTAACTTGTTGCGGTTCTTATTGAGGTAGCGCACAAACGAGACAAGACCTCCCTCGAAATAGAAGGTCGCCTCGCGCTCAGTACGCTCGTCAACTAGACTGATCGTTAAGCCGCGATTGAGATAAGCCATTTCGCGGAAACGCTGAGCCAGCACGTCAAAGTTGTAATCGCGCGTCTCCATTACCGTCAGATCCGGCAGGAATGTGGTGATCGTGCCTTGCCCTTCTGCCGCTTCTACTTCTAACAAGCTAGTGACCGGGACGCCTTTTTCGTAGCGTTGGCGATAGCAATGTCCATTGCGAATCACATCGACCTGACACCACTCGGAGAGCGCATTGACGACCGAGACACCAACACCATGGAGTCCACTACTAATCTGATACCCACCGCCGCCAAATTTACCGCCCGCGTGCAACACCGTCATTACTACTTCTAGCGTGGACATACCCGGACGCTGATGATGCTCTTCAACAGGAATGCCGCGCCCATTATCAGCAATAGTGACAGAGTGATCAGCATGAATGGTAATCGTTACAGTATCAGCATAGCCAGCCATCACCTCGTCAACGCTATTATCAACCACCTCATAAATCAAATGATGCAGGCCCCGGTGATCAGTTGCACCGATGTACATGCCGGGGCGCACGCGTACAGCCTCTAAGCCTTCGAGAATTTGAATATTATGCCCGCCATACTCACCCCCATTCCCATTTTTCGTCTCATTCTCGTTATTACTATTGCCGTTCACTAAGCCAACCCCATTCCCTTGAGTATTTTCTTTATCACTAAGTAGAGCAGCACAATCTTCAGGAAATTGCTCTGCCATTATAGATTCTCTCGTTTTTGCCATAGAACCTGTACTGTCCTTTTGTTCAATAGCCACAGAACACGCAATTGGAACCGTTGTGTGTAAGGCAACGCAGAAGTGCCGCCACTGACCGAAACAAAGAGCACCCCACCGCTCAACAGGAGGGAGCTGAGTCCAAGGTGTCAGAAAGGATCTCCCTTGGAAGGCACAGAGACGTCGTTTTCGTAATTATTCTTATCAGACATAGAAAATGTGGCAATGGTAGCCACATTTCGTCACATCATTATATCACATCTTGCAGCAGAAACAAAGCAGGTGAGTTGAACGGACAACAGTAGGGGAGTGAGCCACCTGCTAGGGCAACCACCCGCAGGGCAACCACCCGACGCAGGGCAACCACCCGACGCAGGGCAACCATGCGTAGGGCAACCATGCGCAGGGCAACCACAAGGGATTGCCCCTACAATGGTACGCGCGCGGCCTGCGAGGTGTTTCCGTACCATTGTAGGGGCAATCCCTTGTGGTTGCCCTGCGCGTGGTTGCCCTGCGCGTGGTTGCCCTGCGCGTGGTTGCCCTGCGCGTGGTTGCCCTACGCATGGTTGCCCTAGCAGGTGGCTGGCTGGTCCATGCAGCCACCGCTACGAATAACGATTGCTGGGAAGATTGCCTGTCATGGGCATGCCGGGGCCTGGCATGGCAGGCATATTCGGCATAGGTCCGCTTGCGACATGGCTTGCACAGTAAGGACAGAAGGTCCAGCGTAGCTCCAGCAGGCGTTCGCACTTGGGGCAAGGCCGTTTGAGCTTCTGCCCGCAGGAGGGACAGATCTGAAAGTCAGACTCAATGCGAGCGTGACAATTACTACAGGTCTGACGTTCCGTCATCTCCGCCAGCAACGATTCCTCTTCGAGTTGGCGCTCAGAGATTTCTGCAATCGTTTGAGGCGGACGCAGAATCATATAGACAAACAGGCCAGGCACAAAGAAAATAAACACTAAAACAGTTGCTAAAATCTGTGTTAAAAAGTCTTGCGTGCGCGAACGGATATCACGGAAGGTCCATATTACCAGACTTACCCAGAAAATGACCAGAAATGTAATGGTACAAGCAATAAGTGGCCCCACCAATCCTTGTAACGTGGTCAACAAGTTTGGA